>CENJ01061816.1_pt1 | contig 13320 bp, 11 predicted proteins | sample 356161 | NCBI WGS metagenome assembly CENJ01 (sample SAMEA2619531, study PRJEB7988) | marine metagenome | biome: marine biome (ENVO:00000447); feature: surface water layer (ENVO:00002042); material: "saline water (ENVO:00002010), including plankton (ENVO:xxxxxxxx)" | depth 5 m
ATGCCTTCAAGTTGTTCGAACAAATCCTCAAAAGATTTTACTGTATTTTTTTTTGACATAAACTACCTCAGTTAATCTGCTTAATTTTTTTTGCTTCTAAACTACCACCAGATGTTTTTAATATAAAACTATCATCAATTGACAAATCATTAGCTGACCGAATGATTTTGTTAGAATTTTTATCAATAGCTATTGAAAATCCTCTACTTAATACGTTATCAGGGCTAATACTGATCAATTGATTTGACATGCTCTCAAATTTTATTTTTTTTCGATCAATTGCCTTTTCAATATAATTATTTAAAAAGTTATTAAAATTTTCTAAAACGATTTTTTTTGTTTTAATTCTATTTGAAGGTTCTAAACGCATTAAACGATTAAACAAATTCTCAATTTTATTCTTATTTAACAAGCTCAGACTTTCAACTTTATTGATAAAAACAGTTTCATAATTTTCAAAGGAGCTAAATATCTGTTCTAAACTTAAACATACTATTTCTGCTGCCTCAGTCGGAGTTGCTGCCCTTAGATCAGCAACAAAATCAGAAATTGTATAATCTGTTTCATGCCCTACAGCAGAAATTATTGGAACTTTACAATTAAAAATAGTTTGAGCTAGTTTTTCTTCATTAAATGCCCACAAATCCTCAATAGATCCTCCGCCACGACAAATAATTATTGTATCAATCCCCCTAACAGAAGATAATTCGATTAGACCATTTGAGAGATCATCTGCCGCGCCTTCACCTTGCACCTTTGATGGTCTGAAAACAATTTCCAAAAAAGGAGATCTTCTCGAAATGACATGCAAGACATCTTCAATTGCAGCACCTTCACCTGATGTTAAAATACCAACTTTCCGAGGAATTCTTTTTAGTTCTAATTTATGTTTATGATCGAAGAGGCCATCTTTTTCAAGTTTATTTTTTAGCGCTTCAAACGCTTGGTGGAGCGTACCTACGCCAGAAATCTCTATCTTTTTAGTAACAAACTGAACTTGGCCACGCTGCTCATAAACCGACAGAGAGCCAAAACAAGCAAGGCGCATTCCATTTTCAATTTGAAATCTTAGATAACTATTAGAACTCTTGAACATTACACCCTTCAGCTCAGATAGATTATCTTTTAAAGTAAAATATAAATGACCAGATGAATGATAATGAACATTTGAAACTTCCCCTTCCAGCCAGATATCTTTGAAAGAAAGCTCCAGCATTGCTCTTACCTTTGAAATTAGATCAGAGACTGAGTATAGTGTTCTCTCCATAGTCATTGAAAGTTAAGATCAATTAGAAATAAGATAATACTAGCATAAAAGAAAAATGTTTATTTATTCTTCTTTTTATGTCTATTAGCTCTCAAGCGCTTTTTACGCTTGTGCGTATTCATTTTACGCTTTTTTCGCTTTTTACCACAGGGCATAAATTCCTCTTTATTATTTTTTTGTTAATTCATTTACTCTTGAACGCATTATTTTGCTTGGTTTGAATGTTGGCACGTATCTCTCCGGAAGATAAATTGCATCTCCTGTACCAGGGTTCCTAGCTTTTTTAGGCATACGATGTTTAACACCAAAAGTACCAAAACCTCGCAATTCGACTCTTTCATTTTCAGCTAATGAATCAATAATAGTTTTCATTACTCCATTCATAACTGCTTCTGTTTCTACTTTTGTTAACCCAGTAGCATCTGAAACGATATCGATGATATTTTGTTTTGTCATAGAATTTTATCCTTCCTTTACCCAAATCTTAAGTTTTTGACCAGGATATATTAGGCTCGAACCATATTTCAACCTATTCCACCTTCTTATCTTGCTTGCATTAGTCTTGTAATCCTCAGCGATTTGACCTAATGTATCCCCCCTTTTTACTTTGTATGTAACTTTATAGTGGCCAGCTGGCCCTCCGTTATCTTTTGTCCCCCAAGTTCTAAGAGCTGCTCCTTTCATTGGAATTTTAAGTTTATTTCCCACCTTTATTTTATGTCTATTTCTCAATTTATTAACAGCAGCAATATCATGAATGGAAGTACCATACTTTTTTGAAATTGTCCATAAGCTTTCACCATACCTAACTCTGTGAACAACAAATTGTGGTGCAAACCTTTCAGATTCAGGAATCGAGTTCCACCTAGCTAAAAATTGCTCTTTCTTGCCTTTTGGTAATTTTAGTAGATAAGGACTATCGGTAGGAGTGGCAGATTGCCTAAGTTCAGGATTGTAATTTCGTAACGTTTTAACTTTAATACCTGCTACTCTAGCTAAAACTGCTAAATCAGCACTATTTTCAAGAACAACCTCTTCATATTCAAATGGCTTTACCTTTGGGACTTCAAAACCATAATTTTCAGGAGATTTTGCGATAATAGCTGCTGCAAGATAATATGGTATATAATTTCTTGATTCTCTAGGAAGCGAATGCATCTGCCAAAAATCATATGTTTGATGAAGCCTAGAAGCTCTTGAAACTCGACCGGCCCCACAATTGTAAGCAGCTAAAGCTAAATACCAATTATCAAATTGCTCATTCAAATCTTTCAAATATTCACAAGCAGCATGCGTGGCTTTTATAATATCTCTCCTCTCATCAATATACCAATCTCTTTTTAGACCATAATTCTTACCGGTAGAGTAAATAAATTGCCACATACCAGAGGCATTTGCTCGGCTATATGCTTTTGGGTTCAGTCCAGATTCAATCATAGCTAAAACCATTAATTCTTCAGGCATTTCATGCTCTTTCAAAATTGGGAGTATAAGGTTTTTATATTCCTCATACCTTTTGAGCCAGATTGCAAATTGTTTACGGCCTTTTGGTTTAGTGAAATACGTTATAAACTGGTCAACTTGTTTATTTCTAACTAATGGTATATGACCATCTCTATCGTCTACGACAATGAACTTTGTATCACCCATTTCAATTGCTAAAGGTTCTAAGGCTTCAGTAATATCTCTTCTAAACCTCTCCGCTGTAACTGGCGCATCTGAAGATTTAATAGTTCCAAGCTTATGAGTGTATATGTCTAAGAAAGATTTTTCAAAACGTTCAAATTCTTCTTGATCTTCTTGGTTCATATCACCTATTTGATCAGCCTCCATCAACAAATCATATATTCTACTAAGATTATATATTACCTCTAAAGTATCTAAATGGTGATCAGCTATTAAAACTTCTGATAATAATATCTTTACATCGTGTAATATTTCTGGAAACCTATTTCTACTATCATCAAGATTAGATTTTTCATTTATAATTACAGCTTCTTGCTTTGCAAATAATTTTGTTTGGCTGAGCAGAAAAGGATTAGTTAGAAAAACAGACAGGGCTGCGTAGAAGTAAATTCTTGTAAGTGACTGATTCATAGTGGTTTGTGGAAATTCACGGCTGAAAAATTATATTTTAAATCAAATAAGAGCAAGTTATTAATTAGAGCTCTTTTCTATGATTGAAGTAGTACTGAATCCAGGCGTTAAAGGAACGATTTTAACAACACCCCCACTTGAAATAACATGTTTAGCACCTACTATTTCACTTTTTTTATAATCACCACCTTTTACTAGGACATCAGGACTTATTGCATGAATGAGCTTTTGTGGGATCAAGTCTTCAAAGATAATTACATGATTAACGTATGTAAGCTCCAATAATTTCTGGGCTCTAGTTATTTCATTTTGTTTTGGCCTTGAGTCTCCTTTTAGTTTTTTTACTGATTTATCAGAGTTTAAACCAACAAATAATTTATCACCAAAACCAGCAGCATTTGAAAGAAGGTCTAGATGACCTTTATGCAGGAGATCAAAACAACCATTAGTGAAAACTAATTTAAAGTTTTCTCTACGGTATGTAGTTAAAAGCTGATTGATATCATTAAAACTAATTAAGCTCATTTTTTAACTTTTTTACTTCACTATTTACTATAATAGCTAAATTTTTTCGATCATCTAGAGAATATTTTCGAGTATCTACAGGCGAGCCTATATTAATAGTAAGCAGTTTATTAACAAATTTTTTAGAATGCTTACTTAACGAATCGAAAGTACCCTCTATAGCTACAGGAACAATAGAAATTTTTGTAGATATGCCTATACTTAATCCTCCAGTTTTAAATTGATTCACTTTACCATCATTAGTTCTTGAACCCTCTGGAAAAATTAAAATAGACCTAGGGTTTTTTAACAATGAATTTTTGATTTTAGCAATTGACAACATTGCTTTTTCATGATCGCGCCTGTCAACAAAAACATGGCCTGCAGCTTGCATTGCCCAACCTAAAAAAGGAATCCATTTAAGTTCAATTTTTGATATTGGAACAATCCAGAATGGAAGAAAACCAAGAATTAATGGTATATCTAAGCTAGATGCATGATTTGGAGCAAATATGTAATCAGCATTTCTATCTAATTTATCAAGACCAATGACTCTGACATTAATGTTCATTGTTTTAAAAATTGTTTTAGCCCAGTACTTTACAATGAAACCTAAAATTCTACCTTTTTTGTAATCAAAGGGAGAAAATAAAATAACAGCTAAACCAAATGAAATGGTCCAAAAAATTGTTACAATTAACAACCAAAAATAGTGCAACTAATTGATTTCTTTCATTCCTATAAATTCAGCAGCAGAGTCAGAAAAAACAATCTTACCATCTTCATTTTGATACGTTTCTAATAAAGCTACCATTAGCCTTGGGGTTGCAAGACCAGAGCCATTCAAAGTATGCAATAAGTTTACCTTTTTATCAATTTCACCTCTAAACCTAATTTTACCTCTTCTGGCCTGAAAATCTTCAAAATTACTGCATGATGATACCTCAAGCCATTTCTTCTCTCCAGGAGACCAGATTTCTATGTCATAACATTTTGCTGCAGAAAAACTCAAATCACCAGTACACAGTTCAACTACTCTATAAGTAATACCTAATATTTTTAAAATAGATTCTGCTTGTAGAACTAGGTCTTCCAAAGCGCCATATGACTCCTCAGGTTTAACAAACTTTACCATTTCAACCTTGTTAAATTGATGTAGCCTCAATAGCCCTCTAGTATCTTTTCCATAAGAGCCAGATTCTCTTCTAAAACATGGCGAATAGGCTACATAATTGATAGGTAATTCAGACTCTGGAATAATTTCTTGACGATGCATATTTGTTATTGGAACCTCGGCTGTTGGCGCTAAATAAAGATTATCTAGCTCTGATAAATACATATCTTCTTTAAATTTAGGAAGTTGCCCAGTGGTTCTCATTGATTCCTCTAAAATCAAAACTGATGGAAAAATCTCAGTAAAACCGTACTGCTCTGTGTGATGATCTATCATTGAATTTATTAAACTTCGCTCAAGCTTAGCTCCCTTTCCAGTATATATTGGGAACCCACTACCAGAAATCTTAGCTCCTCTTTCAAGGTCAATTAAACCTAAATCTTTGCTTAATTCAAGATGCGTTTTTTCGGCAAAATCAAAGACTTTTTTACTCCCCCATTCACGAATGATTACATTATTCTCTTCATTTTTACCTTTGGGAACAGAAGAGTGAGGCAAATTTGGAATTTCATCTAATTTAGTATTTAGATCTTTTTTAACTCTATTAAGTTCACTTTCTAACTGTTTTATATGCTCACCAAGCTTACGCATTTCCACTATTTGATCATTTGAGTCCGTACCATCTCTTTTTGATATTGCTACCTGCTCTGAAACTTTATTTTTCCTAGACCTAAAACCCTCTAATTTTTTATTGATTGTTCTATAATTCTCATCCAAGGAATGAATTTTAGATATAGAACCCTCGTATCCTTTTAGATCTAGAATATCTTGCACAGATTGAGGTTTTTCTCTTATAGTTTTTATTGAGATCATAATTTTTATTAAATAAAGTTAAAATAGTTAATAATTGAACTTAGATATTCTGAAAAAAATAAAAAATATCTATAAAAAAGATATTGATCATTAAAGTTCAAATTAAAGAAATGGACTTACCTACCTTTTCCAGATAACACTACAACAATGGTGCTTATCAAAATTTTTAAATCCAAGTTTAGACTTAAATTCTCGATATAATAAAAATCATACCTTAATTTTTGCCTAACATCATCTTCCTCCAAATCAGATGGATGTTTGATTTGAGACCACCCTGTGATACCAGGGCGAACACGAAAACGACGATCGTATAGAGGAAATTTTTCTTTTAATTTTTCTGTAAAATATGGTCTTTCTGGCCTGGGTCCAATCAAACTCATTTGACCTAAAAATACATTTATTAATTGCGGTAGCTCATCTATTCTAAATTTTCTCAAAATTCTACCAAAAGGAGTAACTCTTGGATCATCATCAGAGGCCCAAACTGGTCCACTCTTCTCTTCTGCATTAACTATCATTGATCTAAATTTATAAATCCAATAAGGCTTGCCCATATAACCTAATCTCTCTTGACTGTAAATTATTGGACCTTTTGAAGTAATTTTAATCAAGATGCCCACAAATACAAAAAATGGGCTTAAAACTATTATTAATAAAAAACTAAAGATTAAATCAAAAAGACGCTTCATACCAGAGCTAGACCAACTACTTTCTTGAAAATTAACTTCAATCAAAGGGACCCCAGAAATTTGCTCAGTTCTTGCCAGGCCACTTACCACTTCATATAAATCCGGAACAATTTTTATTGATACAGGTGCGCCGTTAATGGTAGATATCAATTTCATAACATGTTCGTGGTCCATATTATCTAATGCTATAACAATGTCAGAAACGGGGTTTTTTGAAATTATAACTTTTATATCTTTCTCATTGCCAAGATTTATTACCATTGATTCTATATCCCCATTTATTTCATCATCTGCTTTAATGGTGCCTATGACATTATATAATTTTTGTCCATGGTTTAATAACTTTTCTGTGACATATTTTGAATTTTCACCTGTACCCACCACAATAACATTATGTCGACCGAAACCTTTTTTAAGCAATTGTTTTTGAATTGTTCTAACTATCCATCTGATTAATATTACAGAAGATGAGAAGAATATCCAGTATCGAATTATATATTGAGACCGTAAAGGGCCAAGATCTACTTCAATACCAATCAAAAATACTGCAGTAGCCATTATGAAAAATGTTAATTTTATTAGATTTTCAGTTTCTACGAACCTTGATGTTTGTGCATCACCACTGTATAAATTTGTAATCCAAAAAAGAAAGCACCAGAAAATTTGCAAAGCAACAAATACAGAGGAAACTGAAAAATCTAATTCAAATTGGATGAATATATTCTTTAAAACGATATATCCAGCGGTTGCATCCAAAAAAACTAATATCCATGATACAATCCATTTAGGTATTCGCACTAATAATTGATTTATTATTTCCATATAATATTAATTAAATAACTATTTTAGATATTTAACGTCAATTAAAAATCATGGAGTGACGCCTCCAGGCCTGCCAGATAAGGGTAATGACTTCTATTTATTAAATGACAAACTGATAACGTTTTTTTTCAATAGGATTCCTTAAATTGGAATTTAAAATTAACATTCAAGTGTAGTAAATGCAACGATAATGAAAAAAGTAATAACTAAAATAGTTTTTTTTATATTTTTTTTAAATAAAAGTATTTTAAACGGTCAAATACCCACTGAATTAAATCATCCCTCTAACATAATTGCAAAAAGATTAGCTGCTCGAGGAGAAATTGATCTAAATTATTTTGATCAAAACCATATAAGCTCCGTTGATTTAAATCAATTATTCGGGAATAAGAATGAAGCATTAATAATGCGAAGTATTTGGGGTATAAACATTCCTAGCCAAGATACCTCTAAATTGTTTTCCAAAAAAAAGAGCCAACTTTTTAATCATTTTGATTTTCTGAAAAACAAAAATTTGAAAATGAAAAAGAACTACTTATTAAAAATAAATTCAGATTCCACATTGCTTTGGATGAGTCTTAAAGAGAACATTCTTTTTCAGCCAATCCAAAATTCAGATGAATATCTTTTTACAGATAAAATTACCATTAACTGCATAATTGGACAAAAGTTGTTCCTAAACTCAACATTTTCAATGTTCCGTCATACGGGTAAGCAGATTTGGATTTCAAATGATTATCAGGGTGAATGGACAAAATATTTTGACGAAATCAATACAACTTTTTGGTATAAAAATCATACCTCTCTTTATTTAAAGGGTGGATTGTTTGATATTGAAATGTCAAATAGACCCTTTTCTTGGGGATGGTCGTCAGGTAATTCCCCTTTAATATCTGCAAGTGCAATTCCCTTCAACCGTTTTAGTTTACTAAAGAAATCTGAAAAATTTAATTTTGAATATTTCCATGGATCCTTGAATGATAAATCAATAGATGAAATACATACAGATAATAAAAAATTAGAAAAATTTATTGCAGGTCATAGGATCCAATACAAGCCGACAAATAAATTTAAATTTTCTATTTCTGAGATCGTGGTTTATGGTAATAGATCCCCTGAGTTAGGTTATCTAAATCCTATTTCATTCTTTTGGGCTCAAGAGCATAATTTAGGAGATTTAGATAATATCTTATTATCATTTGATTTTGGGTATGTTTTGTTTCCGGGTGCAATCATTTATAATACTTTAGTACTTGATGAACTTTCTTGGTCGGATTTATTCAGTGATTGGTGGGGTAATAAGTATTCTTATCAATTTGGCATGTTTGTCTCTTCATCAAATATGAAATTGCCTGATTTTAGATTAGAATATACGGCAACAAGGCCTTGGACATTTACTCACCCTGATTTTTCTTTTTCAAATAGAAATGTTACAATTGGTGCCGTCAATGGACCTAGCAGCGCTTCGTTCCAAGCTGAATCTTTCTACACCCCAAGTCCTAGTGTAATGGCACAATTTTCGTTTGAAAAAATTTATAAGGGCATTGGACTAGGGTCAAACATTCAAGATAATTATGACAACCGTAATAAAGAAAATGATTTAAATACAGAATTTCTTCTAGATCAAAATTATTCAAAAAACATTATGGAAATTCATTTACACTTGTATCTAACTAATATGATCAAAATAATTAGTACATATAGAACTAGCCAAATAGACAATCCATATTCGTATAGATTTGAAAATCAGAATGAAAAAAATAAAGAATTCATCATGGGCATTGATATTAATTGGTAAATATAGTTTTTAAATCCTCTTTAAAGATCCAAACCAAGCCCAGCAAACCATGTAATAAAAACTACTTAATAAATTTATTTTTTCAATATCTCTATAAAGTTTCCATTGATAATACCCGCTTTTAAATTTACTAAATGAAATTGAGCCTTTTCTGTAACGGTATTTAGCTAAGACCTTAGGATTACCAGACACATTAAATCCTCTTCTTACGATATCTAGCCAAAGTCCATGATCATGCCGAGTTGTAATATTGGGCATATATATTTTTTTTTGCTCCATCATTGTTAAATCTATCATCGCGGTTAAACAACCAATGTAATTGCTTTTTAGTAAATCATGATAAGTAATCTGGGTATTAACTACATTTATATTTTTTATATGATTACCGAACTCGTCAATTTTCTCGTAAGAGCTGTATGATAAAGCTAATTGATTTTTTGACATGAATTTTATTTGTTCTTCCAACTTAGTTGGGACCCATAAATCATCACTATCTAGGAAAGCTATGTACCTTCCATTTGCTTCTCTTATTCCAATGTTCCTTGATAAAGCAGCCCCTTGATTTTCTTCATTGATAATAAGTTTTATCCTATCATCAAAGTTTTTAAATCCATTAACTACTTTTACACTATTGTCTGATGAGCCATCATCGATAATAAACATCTCCCAATTTTCATAAGTCTGACTGATTACGGACTCCAAAGTTTCTTCTATGTATTTACCAGAGTTATACATTGGAGTAATAACTGTAACCAGATCACTCATCATCAAGCCCAATAATTGTTTGCGCATTTACATATCCAAAAAATAGATTTAGCATTATTAAAAAGTTTTTACTGATAAATAAGCACTTTAATGAATAATACCCCAAAATCATAAAACCTACTAGACCACCATATCTTCTGCAAAATGCGCCTTTTGCTTTTAGGATAAATTCGTCCTTAAAGTGAATGGCTTTTCGATTTATATATTCGTGCTTTATAAGAAATTCTGGAAAGTGAGATACTACTCCGCCTTTATCAAATAGATCTAGAAAAAAGATATTTTCTTCAATTGATGGAAATTTTGATCCTAAACCTAAGTTTTTATTAAATCTAACATTGTTTTTAATAACAAATTCTTTTGAAACAATTAATTCTACTGATGATATCCCTAGAGCATTAAATCGATTTAAACTATGCTTATTTGGATATTTTTTATATGGTTTATTATCAAAACATTCTAATCTTATAGTATGTAAGTCAATAGATGGATTTCTATTTAGATGATCTTTTATTTTATCAATGCTATAATCAAATAAGTAAACATCATCATCCAAGAACCAAATAAAATCAGAACTTGAATTTTCAATGCCAATGTTTCTACTTAAGCTTAAGCCATAACGCTTTTCAACTATTACATTGAAAGATGCTAATTCAGAATGATGTACCAGTTCTCCAGCACCTTGAACTATGATAATGACCTCATCAGCATTTTTTAATTTTCCAAACTGGAAATTTTTAACAAATTTTTCAAAATTTTTGTCAATCGTTGAAACAACTATGCTAAGTGTAGGAGTTGACATATTTTAAAAATATAACTTAGATAAAAAAGGTTTTAAACTATAATAATTAAATTTAAAAGTTAAAGTAATATAAATGACTAAAAATGCAATCATACTTAATACCTCATTTTGAAAATACCTACCTAAAATATTTGAGAATATTAAACCAAATCCTAAAAATATTATGGTTTTTGCAATAATATGTATATCAATTTTTACTTTTAAAAAATTTCTACTAATAATGAAACTTACTAATAATATCATGAAATAGGATGAAAGCGTAGCGTAACTTGCACCAATTAGTTCCATTCTCGGTATTAATATGAAATTCAGAATCAAATTAATTAAGCTACCGAAAAATAAAATGTACATGGAAACAGAAGTTTTTTCCTTTAATTGAAAAATATAATCAATGTGATGGATCTTTAATCCCCATAAAAGAAAAATAATTGAAAAAATAGGAATTAATTCTGATGATTGTCTTGTAAACTGATTCCCGATGAAAAGTGAACTAATTGAATCGTTAAAATAAATAATAAAAATGCACAAAGGTAAAAAAACAGTTGCAAAAATATTAAGGTTAAAGGTCATTAATTTTTTGACCTCAATTATATTATTTTTTTCAAATGTTTTATTTAATTCTGGGTAAATGATATAACCTTGGATTACCATACCGAAAAGAACCATCATCTTTATTAAATCATAATTAGCTCCATACATCCCTACCATTTCGGAACCTAGATAATGGCCAATTAATAATCTATCTGAAAAGGTCAATATATAATCAAAAATAAACAACCCCGTCAAAGGAAAACCATATGAGTAGAACTTTGTTATTATTTTTTTTTCAAAACCTCCAACTAAAGTATTTTTAAAAATTAAAAAATCTGAAATAATTGCTATCAGAAAAAATGACATTATAAAAGCATACATTAAAGCATGATCATATATTTTTAAATATTGATGGAAGATCAAACTGAGTGAAACGAATAGCAAAGGTCTAAAAATTATATTAAAACAAAACAAATAATCTCTTCGACTAATATTGAATAAACTCTGATTTAAATCAAAATTTGATTTAAAAATTGCAGCAAAAATGCAAAATGGTATTAATCCGAAAATTAATTCTTGATTTTCAAATGGCCAAAAATATATTGCTATTGAAGCTGACAGAAGCACTAAAACAATAATAAAGAAAGAAATGTAACTAGTTTTCAAAAACGAGCTATATTGATCTTTATACTTATGATAATATCTATATACAGATAATCTATGCCACCAAAAAAAAAGTGAGCAAATTAAAGTAACATACGAAATAAAAAGAAGATACTGCCCATATGCATCAGCATCGAATATCCTTGTAAAAAGACTAATACTTAATAAACTTAAAATAGCTGAGATTATTTTTGAAAGAGTATATATTATACTCCTTTTACCAATGAGACCTTTAAACATCTATTTAAATTAAAATTTAAACCATTTGTTAATAGTTACCTTTGCGGGCAAGGGAGGTTGGAAGATTTAGTAAAAGCGTAGACATTATTAATACATATGGCATGCGATGTCTAACAGCACCAGTAAATGCGATTTCAAATATTCCCAGTACAACAATAAACATAAAGGGGAATATTATAAAATCCCAACTATGTACATTTCCCTTTACAACAATCCAAGCGAAAGTAATAAAAAGTAAAAGCATAATTGTAGAATCTAAAAAAGCAAACAAATACTTAAGGTTAGATAATTCCCATGGAAATGGCGCAAATAAAAATCTAAAAACTAGATATGGAGATAAGGATACTAATTCCGAAAAACTGGTAGGAATGATGTTTTCTTGAAATGCAATTGTAGGTACATTTGTAGCACCCTCTGTTTTTTTTGCCTCTAGATATTCAAAAGAAACTTTATTTAAATATTCAGATGTTATAAAGTCATTCGAAAGAAGGACCAAACCAAATAATGATACAAAAATCAAATTAAAAATACTTTTTTTAAATAGCATGAAAGTTACCCATAGGTAAATCATTGGAAGCACTTGAGGTCGAAGCGCGACACAAAGAATTGAAAAAATTACTAGTAGTATTGAGTTATAACTAATTAACCTTGAATTTTTAATTAAGATTGAATGTTTAAGTACTCTAACCAAACATAAAAAGAAAACAGCTTCCCTTAAAACATTAGGTATAAACCAATATATCGATGGGTACAAAAATAAAAATAAAGACCATAACCATAATGATTTTTTTTGATTACTAGGAATCATACCAAGAAGATCAATTAGTGCTATGATAAATATCATGTTATTTATAAATAAAATAGCATAGTGATTATTAAAAGTAATCGCCTGAATTATATAAATGAAACTGCTATAGAGGAATGCACCAAAAAAATAAAATTCATTTTTTTGAGATATACTTTCAGCAACAGATAGATATGTTTTAGTGTCTAGAGTATAAGGAAGGTAGTTGGTATAGATACGTACTATAGCAAATAGTGATAGAATTACAAAATATCCTAAAAAATACTTTTTTTCAAAATAACTTAAATTTTTAGATGAAGCTAAATATTGCTCTAGCAAAAATAATAAAAAAAACCAAATTAATAACCCGCCTA
>CENJ01330783.1_pt1 | contig 13314 bp, 9 predicted proteins | sample 356161 | NCBI WGS metagenome assembly CENJ01 (sample SAMEA2619531, study PRJEB7988) | marine metagenome | biome: marine biome (ENVO:00000447); feature: surface water layer (ENVO:00002042); material: "saline water (ENVO:00002010), including plankton (ENVO:xxxxxxxx)" | depth 5 m
TTTCACTACAAACCCGATGATTTTTTCTTCATACACGTTAAGTGTACTCATAAATACCCCACAAACTGTATGATGACATCATAACGGTCTATAACAGCTTATGTCAATTCTATATCCCATAATTTCCCTATAATCTTGATTCCATTCGGAAAACGAGGCGTTTGAATTTGATTTAGTAAATATGACGGGTCTTCTTCAATGGCATAATAGTGCGTATGAAATTTTTCTTGCCATAATTGACGTTGATGAGCGCCGTTCAAAACAAAAGTGGCGCGTAGAGTGAGTAGATTATATGGATCAGTAAATGCTGTTAATTTTTTCAATATGGCTTGATCAGACAATAATATATTAGCTCTTTGCTCGTATATTTCCTCACTAATGAGTGTACCTTGTTCAGATCCAATGACATGCGAATAGCCTAACAGTAATGGTGCGATCACTCCTAGGCAAAATCCAAGAGGTGTTGGTGAGAGCTGTTGATAAAAAACCATATCATTAGGTGTGATTTCAGAGACAGCATGCCAGAATTGAATTAATTCTAAGATGCTTTCTTTGCGATAGTAAACCCATTGATCATCATTAAAATAAGCCAGTGCAGAGGACTGATTTGGTTGATATTGGTCTATAGGACCAATCACAATGGTCACATCCTCAGTCAATGCTTTCCATATTTGTAGCGGATGAGGAGGGCGACTGGTATTGACCCCTAAAAACTCTTTTTGATCGAGTTGAATCGATTTGAGCTTTTTAAGGATTTCTCGGTAAGTGTATGTTTCCTCTTTATAGTAAAGGATGGGTTTATTTTTCGAATACCTTTTTCGAGCATACTGAATATATGAATAAAAATCCTTCGGTCTTGATAATGTTAATTGCGCTTTTAGTAGATGTTGATATATCTCAAATGATCCTAGTTTTAGATGATTAATTTTGAATGGTTCACCAATGTTCATGGTGATCTTTGGAAACCATTTCTTCGGTAACATGAGTTCGTTTCTAGAGGTGATGTGAAATTGAGGTCCATCTAAGAAAATGGGTAGGATATTTGCATCAGTATATTGAGCACAAAGCGCTGTCCCTCGATATATTTTTAATAAATTAGCAGTCGAACTACGTTGTCCTTCAGGAAAAATCATGCCATTTGACATTGTTTTAAGCATCTCTATAAATGGTCTTAACAATTGGGGTTGATTTGGTTTAACAGGGAATATATTTACAAATTGTTGAGAAAATTGAACAATTGGCATTTTTGCGACAGTCGGATTCACTGGAAAGATAAATTTAAAGGGCAGTGTGGCACCTATTGTTGGTCCATCTAGGTAAGAGATATGATTTGCAACAACAATTAAGGGTTTTTTTAAACGATTGAACTGTTTAAATCCCTTTACGGAGAGACCAAAAAATAGCACCATAATATGGTGTAATAGTACCTTCAATATATAAAATAAATGGTGGTAAGCAATCACAAAAGCAGCTAATGTACTAAGCCCAATTAAGACATACTGAATATGTGTCAATTGCACTGAGGTCAGACAAATCGCACAACCTAACAGACTAAAAATTAATACAAATGCGCAAATGATTTGGTGATAGAATAAAAAGACCCTTTTGGGACATAATTTAACAAAAGTGTCATATTCATATTTGAAAATTAAAAATAAAAAACATATCAGTGATAACTGTATCGAGATTTGGAATAGGAGATACAAAAAGTTTGACCATGCAAACATAGGGTATAGATAATCAAGTGCAGGCAGTAATTGATAGTTGAATATAGATGCCATAATACTGAGTATCCACAGCCAAAAAATATAACCTACTTTAAAATGTTCATTAACTGGGCGTAAGTTTTTAACAAAGAATAGTGTTGCTAAAATTGGCATGATTGCAATGATTAATTTTTGAGGCTCTAGAAATGGCAAAGAGCCAAGATACACTCCAATTGTGAAAACAGTGATGAGCGTTGTAAATAACATATGCCCAATCATCTTAATGACTTTAGGCTGGTATTCAAATTGGTATTGGTATGTAATGTATTGAGGAGAGTCAAATATTGCTAGTCCAACTAATAGAAATGTGATCGTAAAAAATAGTGGTTGGTACTGGATAGCTAAAATGGCCAATAATGCCATCCATAAATTCAGTTTTTGTGGCGGGTGGGCTGCATTTGTCGCGAAAATGAGTAAAGCAGCTAACCACTCAAATTGGAAATACAGTAAAATGTTTATGATAAAAAGGCTAGCAATATGTATTTGGCGGTTTTGAAGCGCTTTCATTGGATACAAGGTACTTAACCAAAATAGGGTGATGACAACCACACTTTCAAGCCAGCGGTTTTCATACATGAAGATATTCGTCACTAAATACATCAATTGTACAACTGGAAGATATTCGTAAATATGTAATTGATGAATTCGAAGATTAAATTTCATACGCCGGACTTTTTTTACTGACCATTCTTTTTTCAAGCGCCATATACTTCGGACGACCTGATTCATAAGTGAGCCAGGCTTCTCCTTCAATCAACGGTTGAAGATATTCACGACATGCTTGTGTAATGTTCATACCACATTTAGAAATAAAATGATCTGGTACGATTTTCTCTTGATTTGCAACGACGGAAAGTGGGACATGCTCTACTTCCCATTGGTAAGGAGATTCACTGACTCGTTTAATTGCAAACATCGAATCACAGAGCTGATTTTCTACGCAGGCTTGGATTGCTTTTTGTCCAAGCACATAGGCTTGTTCTAAATCAGTTTTAGAGGCAAGATGTCTTGCTGAACGCTGAAGATAATCGACTACAGCATAATGTGTTTTAAGCTTTAATTCTGTTTGAATTAAATTGGCAATTTGTGATGCCACACCACCTAGTTGTTGGTGCCCAAAAGCATCTACTAATCCTGTACTATGTCGTTCTCCCTCAGTCAATTGAATACCTTCAGCTGTGGAAATAATACAGTAACCTCGATCATTCACTGCGTTTTGAACTTGCTTTAAAAATAGAGATTGATTAAATGCGCTTTCTGGCATAAGAATGATATCAGGATTAAATGGTGCATCTGCTAGTCCAGTTGAGGCTGCTAGCCAACCTGTATGACGCCCCATGGTTTCTAATATAAACACTTTGGTTGAAGTAGAGGACATTGATCGAAGATCAACACCAGCTTCCATGATGGAAGTGATTAGATATTTAGCTGCAGATCCGAATCCTGGTGAATTATCCGTACCATAAAGGTCATTATCAATCGTTTTAGGAATACCAAAACATTTGATATCTAGATCGTGAGATTTGAAATAATTGGATAATTTTAATGTTGTATCTTGTGAATCATTGCCGCCGTTATAAATAAAATAACGAATGTCATGGCGCTTAAAGACTTCTAATATTCTTTCAAACTCACGACTTTGTAATTTAGGATCTTTTAACTTGTATCGGCATGATCCAAATGCTGCCCCAGGTGTTGAATAAATCGATTGTATTTCCTGGGGGGAATACTGACTAATATCAATCAATTGCTCTGTGAGTGCACCAACGATACCATTTTCCCCGATATACAGATTAGAAAATGTGGAGCGATGATCTAAATAACCAGAAATGACACCACTCAATGTCGCATTGACAGTGGTTGTCACACCACCAGAGTGTGCAAAAAATATATTACCCATAATACCTTCAATTTAATAATTGGGTATTATAATGTATTTTTGGGGTAAAAAATAGAGCAATGGCTTCTGAGGGAGGTATAGGAGTTGATATGAAAACCACTGCTCTAAACCTATTCTAACCAATGAACCTTAAGGAAATATTATATAACGCAAAAAAATATTAAAAATATTAAAAATTACTGCATTATGATGTAATCAATATGGCGTTTTGACTGATTTCAATTAATAATCCCGGTAAAATCCCAAATAGTAGAATCAGCGAGGCAGGGATGACCAGTAAAATGGTTTGAGATGATGATAGTCTTTGGTATTGAGTTTTATTTTGGGATTCAAAATAAATGATTCTAATAAAGCGGATATAATAGGCAGTACCAATCACTGCAAACAACATTGCTAAAGTGGCAGCAGTGTATAACCATGTTGAATTCTCAGCTTGAGTGAGGAGTATATAAAATACATTTAATTTTGCCATAAACCCACCTAGAGGTGGAATACCTGCTAGGGAAAAGAAACTGATTAAATACATCATAGCAAATAGAGGCTGTTTCTCATACAAGCCTTGGTAGGAAATCATTTCGTCTAGTTCGTTCCCCTTTGATAAGAACATGGTGTTACTGAACACTAGAATGGATGTGATGGTATACATGATAAGATAAAAAATCGGTACAAAATTTTGTACGCCAGGATTTAATGCAAGCAACATAAACCCCATATGTGCAATAGAAGAGTAACCAAGTAGTCGCTTTAGGCTAGTTTGAGAAAGTGCACCTAAATTACCGATGAGTATAGACAAGAGAGAAAGAACCACAATCACATTGGGGAGAATGCTGATAGAGAGCATGCCCTCGAAAGAAAGACGCATGATTGCACTCACATAAGCGAACTTTGGTAATGTTGCAATCAACATGACCATAGGGATTGGAGCCCCTTCAAATACATCTGGAACCCAATAATGAAATGGTGCGAAACCAAGTTTCATCAACAAGCCAATGAGTATTAATAATACAGCTAACATCTTCAGTTTGATGTCAATATTATCTGATATATTTGAGAACATAAAGTCAATGTGACCGTTAATACCAAACATGAGCGCAATACCAAAAAGTAAAATACCAGATGCCATTGCACCTAAGATAAAGTACTTGAGTGCTGCTTCATACGCTTGTCTTTTATTAAATAGCGCAATCATCGCATATAAAGGTAGAGCGATTAACTCTAGACCTACAAATAATACGAGGAAATTTTTTGCTGAAGCGACCACAAAAACCCCTAATAAAGATGCCAATAAAAGAACATAAAATTCAAAGGTTTTAATTGAAAGTTGTTTAATTGTAGAACGAGAAGTAATCATAATATATAAGCTTGCGATGGTTGCAAAAAGCTTCATATACTGACTCAACGAATCAACAGTCCAGCCTGGAATAGATTGGTGGTGTATGGGCTGTATCATAAGATAAATAATAATCAAAATTAAAGAGATACAAGACATCGCAAAACCGTATTGACCTTGTTGAACTTGTCTTAAACACATACCACTTATCAAAATAGCCAGTAATAAGAATGTAAGAATGATTTCGGTTAAAAATAACATATTGCCTCTATACTTTAGCCTGTAAAGATGTTTGAACAAGATGGGTCACTGTTTGATCCATCAAGTGTGTAATACAGTTTGGGTAGATCCCAATTAAAAAGATACCTGCTGTCATGACTGACAACGCAATTTGTTGAGAGCGATTAATGTCTTTTAAATGTGAAACATGTTCTATAATCACAGGACCAAAGAATACTCGTTTAAACATAAATAATGTGTAGGACGCGGAAAGAATGAGAGATAATCCTGCCAATAGGGTAATCCAGACGCTGGCCTCAAGGGTACTAATCAGAACCATAAATTCACCTACAAAACCAGCTGTACCGGGTACTCCAATATTTGTAAAAGCAAAGACCATAAAAAATGCTGTAAATTTAGGCATGATTTGGGCGATACCACCCATATCTGCAATTAAACGACTATGAAGCTGATCATATAACATACCAAAGGCTAAAAACATTGCACCAGAACCAAATGCATGTGTGATCATCTGCATCATTGCGCCAGAGATCGCTAGGTGTGTCGCCGGTAGGTGTCCTGTACTTTTAAAAATAGGAAAAATGATAAAACAACCGAGAGATACAAATCCCATATGTGCAACAGAAGAGTAAGCAATTAGTCGTTTCATATCTGTTTGTGCTAGGGCAACTAATCCTATAATGACAATCGCCACTAATGATAAACCAATTAAAACAAACGCATATTCACTGCAAGCATCAGGTGTGACGGGTAGACAGAATCTAAAAAATCCATATGCACCAACTTTTAACATCAGTGCAGCTAGGATGACTGAGCCACCTGCAGGTGCCTCTGTATGAGCATCTGGTAGCCAGGTGTGAAGAGGCCACATTGGGACTTTTACTGCAAATGCAAACATAAAGGCAATGAGTATTAAAACTTGCTCATGCATTGATAGAGGTAAGTCATAAAAGCCTAATATATTATCAGATCCAGCTTTAATACTGAGATAAATCAGGGCTAGCAACATTAAAACAGAGCCAAAAAATGTGTAAAGAAAAAACTTAATTGCAGCGTAACTTCTGAGATTACTACCCCAAATACCAATACATAGGTACATTGGAATCAACATGCCTTCCCAAAATAGGTAGAATAAAAAGGCATTATTTGCAGAAAAGACACCAACCACCATGGCTTGTAAAACAAAAAATAAAGCCCAATATTTAGTAATATGTTGATTGACCATTGAGGATGTTGCAGTGATAATGACTGCATTAATAAATACAGTGAGTAAGATCAACGGCAATGAGATACCGTCTATTCCAAGTTGAATATTTAAGTTCCAATGTGTGATCCAGGTGTAGCTTTCAGTTAACTGCATTTCAAAGGAATTAGGGTTAAATTGGAAAAAAATCAATATGCTAATTAAAATACTGATCAACGTAGAAGTGTACGTGATGACTTGTGCTCTTTGATATTTTGACCCGACAATCCATATTGCACTGATTAAAGATTGTAAAATAAGAATCGAGAGTAAAGGGTAACCTGTCATTTAAATTCCTATATAAAGTACGAAGAAAATGATTAAGAATAGAGACAATATCGTCATTGATGCATAGTGATATACATAGCCTGTTTGTACAATCTTGAAAGTATAACTAGCTTGAAGACATCTTTTGGCAAGACCTAAAATAATCCCTTCATCAATGACATGTTTATCTAAATAACGATACAATCGTCGACTAAATTGAATTATGGATCTAACGATGATGTGATCATTAAACCAATCAAACCCAAATTTCATTTCCAAAGGATAGGCGATGCGTTTTAAAGAGGGTTTTATACGATTAAATGTCTCATGATTTGTGATGTAACAGAAAAGCGTGATCACAAAACCTAATATCATAAAATAAAATGCAGGATGGAAGAGGGCATCAATCCCACTCAGTAATGGGTTTGCAAATTCATGAGAAAGTAATTTCATTTGTGCATTTGCAATCGTGCTAGTTGATAGTGTATTGCCAAAAATATTACCAATAAAAAATAAACCAACAGAGGACATTCCTAAAAACAAAGATGGTATTGCGAGTACAATGAGAGGGAAGGTGATTTGCCATTTTGGCTCAGAAACGGCACCAGTAAACCTTTTCTTTCCAAAAAATGTTAAAAACAAACTTCTAAAACTATAAATGGAGGTAGCTCCGGCACCGAGTAAGAGGCACATATATGCATAACTTGCAGCAGGTAAATAACAGTGATGTACCGCTGAAATAATGCTGTCTTTGGAGTAAAATCCAGACGTGAAAGGGAATGCAACTAATGAGAGTGTACCAATGAGCGAACACACAAAAGTAATTGGTAGTTCACGCCTAAGTCCTCCCATATTTTGAATATTTTGTTCGTGATGCATTGCAACAATAACAGAACCTGCACATAAGAATAAGAGTGCTTTAAAGAAAGCATGCATTAATAAGTGGAACATTGCAGCTGTATAGGCAGATGCTCCGGTTGCAGCAATCATATAACCCAATTGAGACAGTGTGGAGTAAGCGACAATACGCTTGATATCGTTTTGTACAATACCGACCAATCCGAGGAATAATGCACCTGTACTACCAATAATGAGAATCAAATTAAGCACTGCGGGTGAATAATCGAAGATTGGTGACATACGACAAATCAGAAATACACCAGCTGTAACCATTGTCGCTGCATGAATGAGGGCTGAAATTGGAGTTGGACCTTCCATTGATTCAGGTAGCCATACATGTAAGGGAATTTGTGCAGATTTACCCATAGCACCAACGAGGAGTGTAAAGGCAATGAGCGTAAGTCCATTAATTTCAAATAAACCCAGGTAAAGGATGTCTTGATCAAATTTCTCAAGCATTGGGATGACTGTGGGATAATCTAAGGCACCCACATAATAAAAAATTAGTGCAATCGCAATGAGTAAACCAAGATCACCAATACGATTCACAAGAAAAGCTTTTAATCCACCATTCACTGCAGAGGGTTTTGTGAAGTAGTAACCAATGAGTAAATAGGATACAACGCCAACCCCTTCCCAACCAAAGAATAGTTGTGCAAAATTTTGGGCACCCACTAGGGCAAACATGGCAAACGTAAACAAAGAGACATAGCTAAAGAAGCGGCAATAACCTTCATCACCAGCCATGTAACCAATACTGTAAATATGGACGAGCAGGGAAACGAATGCAACGACTAACATCATAATGACAGAAAGGGCATCTAAATAAATACCAATTTCAATGATGAATGTATTTGAATCGATCCAAGTAAATAGCTTTGCAAAGATAGGGTCACTGCTATGAATAATAAAAATAGAGCTTAAATAAAGTGCTCCAAGCAAAGAAATAGTGACCATACCAATTGTGAAACGATGTGTATTTTTAGGTCCTAGCTTTTCGCCTAAAAGTCCAGCCATTAATGCGCCAAGCAAAGGTGCAAGCCAAGTTATTAATGCAACTGATTTAATCACTGCTTATCCTTTAAGTTCACTTAATTTCTCCGTATTAATTGATTCATGATGACGATAGATGACAACCATAATCGCTAAACCAATAGCCGTTTCAATTGCAGCAATCGCTAAAATATAAAAAACAAATACTTCACCAACTAGATTTTGGTGCATTTTGGAGAAAGTGATAAATGCGGTATTACAAGCTAATAGGATCAGTTCAATTGACATTAACATTGAAACCATATTTGTACGATTGACTACCACACCGATCATTCCAATGACAAAAAGTATGGCAGATAAAATAATATAATGTGCAAGTCCGATCATCGTTTACTCTCTTTTTTAGATAGGCGTCCAGAGAGTATTTTAATTCGATCTGATTTATTTGTGTAGATTTGTTCAGAAATATTTTGAGTTTGCCTATCGGATCTAACACCTTGGAACGTGATACTTACAGCACCAATCATACCAATGAGTAAGGTGATGCTCACAACTAAAAATGGTACGATGTAGTCGGTGTAAAGAATTTTTCCAAGTTCAAGTGCAGAATTGGGAGGTGTTGAAAAAGTGATGGGGGTTTGGAATTCTAAAAGTAGAACAATGATTAAAGATGCAATTAAAACCCCGAGAATTAAATTCACTAAGTTGAAAATATTTAACTGTTCACTTGGCGGTACCGCTCGATCTAAATGGAACATCATGACCACGAATAACATGAGGGTCATTACCGCACCAACGTAAACAAAGATTAGTGCTAATGAAAGAAATTCGGATTGTAATGTCATCCAAAGTGCTGCTACATTGACAAAACAGAAAATCAAAAAAAGTGCTGAGTGAACGGATTCTTTAGAAACTATAACCATTGTTGCTGAGAATAGGGTCATAAAACCAAAAAATACAAAAATTAGGTCAAAAGGTTGTATCATATCATCTGTAAGGTTGATCGTTAGCACGATCTTGAGCTAATTTAGGTTCACACATATCGCCAATGGCGAGTAATTTATCTTTTGTCAATATGTTCTCTCCTCTTTCACGAACGACATAGTGATGTTCTGAGGTTACAACAATCGAGTCGACAGGGCAAGACTCTTCGCAAAAACCACAATTGATACATTTAAACATATCGATGTCAAAACGTGTTGTACGTCTTGAGCCATCAGAGCGTACTTTGGCTTCAATTGTAATCGCAAGCGCAGGACAAACAGCTTCACATAATTTGCATGCAATACAACGTTCTTCTCCATTTGGGTAACGACGAAGGGCTAGAAGACCTCTGAATCTGGGAGAAACAGGGATCTTTTCTTCTGGAAATTGAATTGTTTTTTTCTTCTGAAACATCGTTTTTGCTGTTTGTCCAAGACCTGTTAAAAAGTCCCAGATTAAAAACCTTTTAATTAATCTAATCATGTGATCTTTGTGTTTAGATTGTCGTTTAGCAGTGTTTTGCTTAGTTTTTTTTGCTGGCCAATAACGTTGGCCGAGAATAATCACGCTGGCAGTAACCAATGTTAAAATTGAAAAATATAAGTTGAAATCACTGAGAATATGGCCAATAGGTTGTAGATAAGCTCTAAGATCAGTAGAGAAAATAAGACAGAGTAGGCATATTTGGGTCATGAAATAGAGACCAACAATCATCAATAAAGCAAAGTAATATTTTGAATACAAGTGGGGTGGTTCGTTTAAAAGTAAGTGCTTTAAAATAAAACTGATACTCAGTCCCCATGTTAGTCCAGAGATCAATGCATGATAGCGAATAGTATCTGGGTACAGTGGTTGTGTAGGTAAATCAATTGTATACCAAGCTGTAAGAGTTAATAAAAGAAATAAAACACTAGAGCCAACAAACACTGCAATGGTTAATAATTGAGTGAGCATGGGCTTTTGTTGAAAAAATTTCATAATCCAGCCACCTTAATATACAGGCCAACAAGAGGTAGCCAAACTAATGTTGTTGGTATGAGTGTTTTCCACCCCATCATCATTAACTGATCATACCGGTATCTAGGGAATGTCCATCGGACCCAAATAATTAAAAAAGCCATAAAAAATGTTTTCAGAATGAACCAGATCACAAGTGGTACCCACTGTGTCAAATATCCTAAGAACACGATGTGGTCAAATGGCGACTGCCAACCACCTAAAAATAATAAGGATCCGATCGCTGAAATGAGCAACATATTGGCATATTCAGAAAGGAAAAAAAGCATAAATCCAATGCTACCATATTCCACCATATATCCTGCTACAATTTCGGCCTCACCTTCTGCTAAATCAAAGGGTAGTCGATTAGTTTCTGCCAGTCCACAGATGACGTAAACGACAAAAAGAGGAAGTAATGGCCATAGATACCAATGCCAAATACCACCAGCTTGAGCATTGACGATATCAGAGAAATTCATTGAGCCAGAGAGCATAATGACACCCACTAAGGCAAACCCCATTGCAATTTCATATGAAATGATTTGAGCCATTGCTCGCATGGCTCCAAACATTGCATATTTAGAATTAGAAGCCCAGCCTGCAATAATAATGCCATAGGCGCCCAAAGAAGTAACAGCAAAAATGTAGAGTATACCAGCATGAATGTCGGCAGCAACCCAACCTGGTGCAACAGGGATCACAGCCCATCCCGCAATTGCGGTGGTCACAGAGATAATTGGAGCAAGATAGAATAAACCAGAGTTTGCTTCAGCAGGTTTAATATATTCCTTATTGATGAATTTCAGTGCATCTGCAAAGGGTTGTAATAAACCACGCCATCCAACTCTGTTTGCACCAACCCTTCCTTGTATATATGCAGCGACTTTTCTTTCAGCCAGTGTATAATATGCAACACAGATCAATACAGGGACTAAAATTAAAAGGGCTTGCAAAACCAAAAAAGCGATATGAAACATCACGTCAAGCATCAACTGCCCTCAGTTTAATGGGACAGTGTCTTGGAAAATGAATTGCGTAGGTATCAGGAATAATCATAGTATCATTAGCTGTATTTTCATCAATAATATATGGTACTTTAATGGATTTTTTACCAAATGTTAAATACAAAAGGCCTGACTCATCAAATATTTTGAAACTTTCCGCAATTTCTTTGTTAAACCGTACTGCTTGTCGTTCAGTGCTGATAGAGGTTTGTAATGCATTTGCATGTCTAACGATATCATCAACTTTGAGTTCGTGTACGTCATGAACCCACATGATAGGGTGTGGCAATTGAGGTATCTTTTTGGGTAATGTATTCTCTGAAATCGATGGTGTTTCGACTGTTTCAATTTCATTTTGAATATCTTGGCTATTGGTGTACTGAAAACCATCCATTACCATTGTTTTTGCGACTGCAGCGATCACTTTCCATCCTGCTTTACTTTCTCCAATCGGTTTGATTGCAGCATTGAATCTTTGTATTTTGCCTTCAAGATTAGTGAAGCTACCACCCATTTCAGCAGGTGTGCAAATAGGCAGAATAATATCAGAATAAGCTCTTAGTTCTGGACTATCATAACGATTACAGCTAATTACAAATGCTTTTGTGAGAATATCTATGATTTTGTCAGGGTGTGCGCAATCGTGTAAAGGTTCAACATTTTGAAGCCAATATAGTTTTCTAGGTGTGTCAAACATTTGTTTGAAATTCATACCATTTGGAGTATTTGGTAACATTCCAGCTAACACTGCTCCAGAAGCGTTGGCGCCTTCAGTCAGATAAGCAATTTCACACTCAAGAATGAGCGTAATTTCTCTGATGATTTGTCGAATAATACTAGCATGAGGATGCTCATTAATGATGGGTCCCAATAGAAAGATCGTCTTTTTATGTTTAGCAATTGTTTTTGTGAATTCTGTGATTTCCTTTGAGATCTCTTTTGGCTTTATCTTTAGCCGGTGAGTTATTTTTTTCATTTCACATAGTGTGTAAAGCACCTTTGAAAAGAAATCAGCCCATTGGCTATAAGGCACAAGAATGTTTTGCGCGATAGGAAAGTTTGGTTCATTAATTGATGAATTTACTTGAATACATTGTGCACCATGATGAATCCCTTTTTTGATACGATGATTCAGTAATGGTTGATGATTTCTTGGGTTTGCTCCGATGAGTACAAATGTTGAAAAGTGCTCGATTTCATTGATTTTGACAGGTAATCCGTGATGAGGCATTTGATCTGTATCACTAAAATCCTCTTGTCTTAGTCGATGGTCAAGGTTATCGCAGCCTATTTTTCTCATGAGTTGCTGAAGTAACCAAAACTCCTCATTAGTTGAACTTGGATGAGCAATTGATGCAATATTTTTTGCTTGGTAATTTTGTACTGTTTGAGTAATACAATCAGCAAGATAGGGTAGAACTGATTCCCAAGATGTTTGCTTCCACTCACCATTTGTTTTAATCATTGGATGAGTAAGCCTTTGTTTATCCATTACGCCTTCGTAACTGAATCGATCTCTATCACTGAGCCAGTTTTCATTGATACTTTCATTACTTTTTGGTACAACGCGCATGATGTTGTGTTGTAATCCGTTATGGATACTATGTAGGAAAAGGTTTGAACCAACACCATCATGGAAAGACACTGAGGCATATTGTTTAAATCCCCATGATCGTCCATTAAATCGA
>CENJ01108499.1_pt1 | contig 13286 bp, 15 predicted proteins | sample 356161 | NCBI WGS metagenome assembly CENJ01 (sample SAMEA2619531, study PRJEB7988) | marine metagenome | biome: marine biome (ENVO:00000447); feature: surface water layer (ENVO:00002042); material: "saline water (ENVO:00002010), including plankton (ENVO:xxxxxxxx)" | depth 5 m
ATTTTGGGTTTGCTAGATCTGGGCGACGCTGTATTTTCATCTTTACTATTTGTTCATCAAAAGATCTTGACGGCTAAGAGTTTGTATTCTTTTTGTCGAATTCAACCTTGAACAGTAATTTACTTGCGACGATCACGCCTTTGACTCATCGGTTGGAATGCCACGCCTACGTGCGCTTCACAGTAAGGTTTTCCTGCTTGTGACGGGAGACCACAAAACCAAAAATCTTCTGTCGCTGGATCTCCAACTGGCCACTTGCAAGTTCGTTCGGTAAGTTCAAGAAGAGAGATTTTTTTTGCTTTTTTCTCAATTTCACTCACCCGGGCTAATGCTTCTGGACTTACCTCATTTGCGGATGGTTGAGGGGGAAGTGGTTGACCTGCAGGTATAATCTGCCGTCGTAAACTTGTTATATTAGATCTTGGTTCTGATGGAGAATTTGTAGTAGTTACTTTTGATGCGTTTGCCTTACTGGAACCTCTTTTTGTATCTGAGATAGATTTTACGGAGGCCTTTGTTTTAGAGTCTGATTTGGATGATGACGAGCTTGTAGCGCGATTTGACAGTCCCAGACGATGTACCTTCCCAATTACAGCATTCCGGGTTACGCCACCTAGTTCTTTTGCTATTTGACTAGCCGATTGACCTTCGCCCCATAACTTTTTTAAAATTTCTACTCTTTCATCGGTCCAAGACATTTACATTTCCCATAAATTACACCTTTTTATAATAAACCTTACTGGTGGAGATACAAGTGTGTTTGGTATTAAGATCTAATGTTATAATGTCTTTTTTGAGTTTATTTGTTGAAAAAGGCCAGCACTAATCAAATACAATGATGTACCAGTTAGCCCCCACAAAATTACCAGGTTTGCAGAAAAATCGACCCATGCAGACCAGCCAGCAAATGAAATCCATAATAGCGTTATTGGTAGAGATATAAAACGCCAACGCTTTGTTCGGACCGGGTGTACGAACTTAAGAGGAAGAAACATAGCTATTGCCAGAACAATAACTATTGTCAAAATGATCCAAAAATTTGGCTGAATCGCAAACATTACAAGAGCTACCATGTTCCAACATCCAGGGAACCCATGGAAGCTTTTATCTATAGTTTTCATATTACCGTCACAAAAGTACATTGCTGATGCAAATGTTATTACAATAATTGTAACCCATCCGGTCCAACCCGGTAACAGTCCGGATTGAAATAATGCAAAGGCTGGAATAAATACATAAGTTAAATAATCAATAATAAGATCCAGCAAAACTCCATCGAACCTTGGCGCATACTTTTTAACGTCAAAACGTCGTGCTAGTGGACCATCGATGCCGTCTACAGCAAAGGCAACAACCAGCCATAGAAACATTAAACTCCATTGGTGATTGGCCGCTGCAAGCATGGAAAGCATTGCGAATACTGCTCCAGTAGCAGTTAATAAGTGTACAGATAGCGCGGTTATTCTCGGATTCATTTTTATTCTATACGATTATATTGAGACTGGGCGCAACTGCTAAGCCTGAGGATGTGTTTTAGAATAAACCTCCATTAAGCGAACGCTATCTACTGCCGTATAAATTTGAGTTGTTGAGAGGCTGGCGTGGCCAAGTAGTTCTTGAATAGTCCTTAGGTCACCGCCATTGGATAGTAGATGCGTGGCAAAGCTGTGTCTTAGTGCATGCGGAGTAGCAGATGCTGGAAGGCCAAGTAGATGTCGAACAAACTTCATTTTATTTTGAATTATTTTTGGTGATAACGGCTTTCCCCTAACACCAAAGAAAATCTTATCATCTTGGTTAAGTTTAAATGGGCATAATTCTACATATTGATTGACGGCATCTTGTGCAATTTTTAAAACTGGGACCACTCGCACTTTTCCACCTTTTCCAGTTATTCTTATTGAATTACCCAACGGTATTTCTTTTGTACGTAAATTAAGTGCTTCTGATATACGCAGACCACAACCATATAGCAAAATCAACACAGCAGTATCTCGTGCGATGATCCAAGGTTCAGTTGATGTACTCTCGCATTGCGTTAGAACTGCTTTGGCCTCCACTGGCTCCAAAGGGCGTGGTAATTTTTTTGAAAATTTTGGTGATTTCATTGATAATATGTGTGTCGCATCAAATTTACGATGCTTTGCGAGCCACTTTATATATGACTTTAAACTTGATAATTTTCTCGCATTTGATCTTGCACCAGAATTCATTGTTCTAAGCTTGGCTTGCCACGCTCGGATATCTGATATTTTCAAATTTTCAACAGTAAACAAATTAGCAGTTTCGTTCTGGTATTCAGCTAAAAAGTTAAAAAAATCTGTTAAATCACTGTAATATGCGCTTCTCGTATTACTAGCTAGATTGCCTGTAGCAGCTTTTATCTCTAACCAGCTTTCAATACTATTTTTTATGACAGGTGCTATAAGCTTTAAGTGATCCATCGTTCTAACATTTTCTCACATGCAGATGCGAAAAATTTTAATAAGTCTGTGCCTTGTCCTGGTTCAAAGAAATCAGTGTCACTTGATCCAAAAGTAATCATCCCTATAATTTGATTTTCATCAAGATTTAACTGAACGCATGCTTCTGACTCAATCTTTACAGAGGCATCTTCAAATAGCTGATTTGTTACACTGGTTGCTTTGCGCAGTTTTACTTTTGATAACTCAGTTAGACCTCCCTGTGTTATGTAAGTTTTTACGAATCCTTGCATTACTGTTTGTATATTAGGCCCGCAATTGGTTGGGAGTAGAGAGTCTACAGAACCATCTGGTTTCTCAAGCAAAATATATATGCAATCTACGCTTAAAGTTTTTAATAATTCGGATTTAAGGGAGATAACAAACTCTTCCAAGCTTTTCTTACCCAAAAGCTGGATCACTGCTTGATGAATTTGCTTTGTTCCTAAAAGGTTTTGGTATGCTGCCGCAACTACCGATTGATGTGTGCCTTCGAGCGCACCTAGTTTATCAGATAGTCGGTTCATTGCTACATGACGTAGATCAACTACATTAGAACCTAGTTTGATGTCTGTTGCTGCTAAAAGGCTATCCATTAACTCCTGGTCATTTAGGATAATTGATGGATCAGCAAGGAGCTCAGCTCGGACAGTTTCTTCCATATTGTTGCCTGTATATTTCTATTAACACAATGGCACGGTATTAAAAAAAATTACAGAATTTTTTGTTTTGTATTTTTTATATCTTCTAAAAATGCTGCCAAGCCTTTGTCGGTAAGTGGATGGTTTATCATGGATTTTATGACAGATGGTGGCGCTGTCATAACGTCGGCGCCTATACGAGCACTTTCTAATGCGTGGTTTACTGTGCGAATTGATGCAGCTAAGATTTGAGTTTCAAAACCGTAGTTATCATAGATTTCACGTATATCCTCAATCAGCTGCATCCCGTCAAGATTAATATCATCAAGTCGTCCTATAAATGGTGAAATAAACGTAGCGCCCACTTTTGCTGCCAACAAAGCTTGATTTGCCGAAAAACAGAGTGTCACATTTACCATATTTCCCTCAGAACTAAGGGTTTTGCATGCTCGTAGCCCATCCCAAGTCAAAGGGACTTTAACAGCTATATTTTTTGCAATAGTTACAAGTTTGCGACCTTCTGCAATCATTGTATCAGCTTTCGTCGAAGTAACTTCAGCACTTACAGGGCCTTCAACAATTGAGCAAATTTCCTTGGTAACTTCAATGATATCTCTTCCCGATTTCTTTATTAGTGATGGGTTCGTTGTTACACCGTCGACCATGCCTAAGTCGTTGAGTTCCTTAATCTGGTCAATTTCTGCGGTGTCTACAAAAAATTTCATTGTTTTTCTCCCTTACGCCTAGCGAAGTGTTGAAGATTATTTACTTCAGTTTTAAGCTTGGGAAAACCCCTTAAGGAAAACTTTGAGACAAGATCAAGAATTTTTTGCTGATGGAATGTTGGTCGAAGTGTTGACGACACAGCCAGTTGATAGGTTATTTACGTATAAAGCTCCAATTGCAGGCTGTTTTAAAGGTGCTATTGTTCTTGTTCCTTTTGGGAAGCGTATCGTCATGGGGCTGGTCTGGGGTGCGAGTAATGAAAAAATTGAGCCAAAGAAAATAAAAACCATTCATAGTATTTTGGAATATCGGCCCATACAACCCGAATTGCAAAATTTTATTCGGAGAGTTGCAGATTATACTGTTTCACCATTATATTCGGTTTTTCGATTGGTTACACGGGTGCGGGATCTTACGGCACAAGAGACTCATAAAAGACGTATATATATAGGAAAAGTGCCAAGTTCGTTTAAAATGACCTCGGCTAGAGCCCGTGTTTTGGAAAGCTTTGACCAATTAGATGGTACTGGCCTTTCAATCTCAGAATTAGCTAAATTAGCTAAAGTTTCACCTTCCGTAATCAATGCCATGATACCATCTGGATGCCTAGTTTCTAAAATGCAGCCAAAGGACTTACCGTATGCAGCAGTAGATACTACCCATTCAATAAGGCCGCTCAGTGAAGATCAAGCACGGGTAGTTTCCGAATTAAGTAAAGTTTTGGATCAAAATGCTCACTCTTCCATATTACTTTGTGGGGTAACTGGTTCTGGAAAAACTGCTGTCTACCTTGAGGCAATTGCGAAGATAATTAATAGTGGTAGACAAGCATTAGTTCTTTTACCGGAGATCGCATTAACCGGCGAATTTACAGAACGTCTTAAAGCTCGTTTTGGAGTTTATCCTGCAGAATGGCATTCTGGTGTCTCTCAATCTGAGCGTCGCAGGGTTTGGAAAATGGTGGGTCGTGGTCAGGCTCAAATAGTAGTTGGTGCTCGATCAGCACTTTTTTTACCATTTGAGTCGTTAGGGCTTATTGTCGTCGATGAAGAGCATGACTCATCTTACAAACAGCAAGATGGCGTTTTATACAATGCGCGAGATATGGCCGTGCTCAGAGCTTCTTTGGCTAATGCAAAAGTTATATTAGCATCTGCGACCCCAAGTTTAGAGACCTGGAATAATGCTAAATCTGGCAAATATAAACGTTTTAACTTGACGAAAAGATACGGTTCCTCTGTTCTGCCGGATATTCAGATCATTGATATGAGGGACGAGGAGTTGCGATCTGATCAGTGGATTTCGCCGACCCTAAAGACTAAAATCCATGTGGCGATAACTAATAGCGAGCAAGCATTATTGTTTTTGAATCGTCGAGGTTATGCTCCCGTCACTCTGTGCCGTTCGTGTGGTGAGCGAATTGGTTGTGATTTTTGTGATACTGCAATGATCGAGCACCGGTTTCAAAAACGGTTGATGTGTCATCAGTGTGGTGAAACAAAGGCTATGCCCACAACGTGTCCTAATTGCAAAGTGATGGGCAATTTTGCTCCAATCGGGCCTGGTGTTGAAAGACTAGCAGAGGAGGCCGCTAAAACTTTTCCAGAGGCATCAATTACTGTATTATCCTCAGACTTGTACAAATCTGCTAGATCGTTGAAGGATGAATTGGAAAGAATTTCGCAGGGTAATAGTGATATAATTATTGGAACCCAATTGATCGCTAAAGGGCACAATTTTCCTGATCTCACAGTTGTTGGTGTTGTTGATCCTGATTTGGGCTTACAAGGGTCAGATCTTCGAGCAGCCGAACGAACCTTTCAACTTCTAAGGCAGGTCTCGGGTCGTGCAGGGCGAAGTGATAAAAAAGGAGCCGCATATTTACAGACATACCAACCACTGCATCCCGTTATAAAAGCAATTTCTGAGGGGCAAGATGAACAATTTTGGATAGCAGAAGCTGAAGGTAGAGCGCTTGCAAAAATGCCTCCTTACGGTCGGCTAGTTGGCATCTTAATTTCTGCACAGAAATCTGAAGATGCATTTGAAGTTGGGCTTCAATTAGCAAAAAGTGCAAAAATTCTAAATTCTGCAGGAATTACCCTCTATGGCCCGGCACCAGCGCCAATAACCCGAGTACGTGGTCGATACCGGGTAAGGCTTTTGCTCAAGGCGGACAAGGGTACATCTATGCAAAGTACAGTTAAATCATGGGTATCGCGAGTAAGTTTAAAAAACGATGTCCGCCTAACAATTGATGTGGATCCTCAAAGTTTTTTGTGATTTATCAACTGTTCTTGACAACGAATTTTAATTATACGCAGGCTATGAAAGAAGACTTCTCTATTAGTAATGCATACAACTTGCCAAAATGGAGGCGTCCCGAAGCCTTGTTGATATTAATGGCGGTTGCTTTGCCTTTAGCATTTTCAGTTTGGTCCGCCCTCTTAAACAACTTTGTAGTAGAGGTCATTCGTTTTGATGGCTTAGATATTGGCGTGCTGCACACTATCAGAGAAATACCTGGGTTCTTTGCGGTGGGAGTGATTAGTATCTTACTTTTTGTAAGAGAGCAGACATTAGCGCTCTTGATGCTTGCCCTCCTCGGCATTGCTACTGCTGTCACTGCTTGGTTTCCATTTTTAAGTGGCATATTGACGGTAACCCTTTTAAGTTCTGTCGGTTTTCATTTTTTTGAAACAGTTAATCAGTCCTTGCAACTTCAATGGTTTTCTAAAGCAGAGGCTCCAAGTAAGCTTGGTAAACTAATGGCATATGGATCTGCTGCAACACTAATTGCATATATTTTTATAATTTTGGGTTGGGAAAAGCTAAATTTATCTTTTAATTCGGCATATATGTTGGCTGGGCTTTCCTGTTTTGCATTAGCGGTAATTGGGTATATTAGTTTTCCACATTTCAAAGCTCCAGTTCCTCAAACTAAAAAAATGGTCATACGTAAACGTTACTGGCTTTATTATTTGCTACAATTTCTGTCCGGAGCCCGAAGACAAATTTTTGTCGTTTTCGCTGGATTTATGATGGTAGAAAGATTTGGTATGGATGTGCAGCAATTAACAACACTTTACCTTATAAATTTGATATTAAATATTGCTCTGGCTCCATTACTGGGGCGCGCGGTTGCACGATTCGGGGAGCGTAATGCTCTTGCTGTAGAATACTTTGGTCTTGCTGTAGTTTTTTTCGCTTATGGTGGAATATACTTATTTGGCTGGGGTATTTTAATTGCTGCTAGCCTGTATATCCTTGATCATCTTTTTTTTGCTCTTGCATTGGCAATTAAAACTTATTTTCAAAAGATTGCTGATCCCCAAGATATAGCAGCGACCGCGGCAGTCGCCTTTACAATAAATCATATAGCAGCAATTTTCTTGCCCGTCAGTCTGGGTTTCTTGTGGCTTAAATCTCCTTTTTTAGTTTTTTGCACTGCCGGGACATTGGCTATTTGTTCTTTTGTTTTGGCGCTTCTAATTCCGAGAGAGCCTAGGATAGGAAAAGAGACTATATTTTGTGTTTCTTAAGGCTTATTAATTTTTAAATAATTTTAATAGACTGGCATATATTTGTTCATGGCTACTTTCACTGCGTTAACAACTCTCCTTGGTAAAAGAAACGCGACTGATCTGGGTAATGCTTTAGAGAGGCTTTTACCCGAACCCATTGGAGTTGGCGTTTTTGAATTGGAGGACGGTTCAGGTTTTTGGGAAGTGGGAGCCTATTTTTCTGAGAAACCAAGCGATGTTAGTTTGGCGCTGCTTGCTGCTGCTTTCCAAGCTGAGGAATTTAAAATATCTGAATTGCCACAGATTGATTGGGTTTCTAAAGTCCAGCGTTCGCTCAAGCCAGTAATTGCTGGCAGGTTTTTTGTTTATGGATCACATGACAGCGATAAGGTTCCATCAAACTGTGAGCCTTTGCTGATAGAAGCGTCGATGGCTTTTGGTACCGGGCATCATGGTACAACCAAAGGTTGTTTGCTTGCTCTTGAGCAAATTATCAGCGATGGGTTTGATGCAAAAAATGTTATCGATGTCGGTTGTGGTACAGCTGTTTTGGCCATGGCTGCGGCAAGAGTTTTTTCTGCTAATATTATAGCCAGTGATATAGACTCAGTAGCCTTCAGCGTTGCCAAAACGAATGTGCTTGCAAATGGCTTGGATAAAAGTATTCGGTGCTTTGAGGCAAGTGGCTTTAGCCATGATCAAATAAAAACCACTGGGTCTTTTGATTTGATTTTTGCAAATATCTTAATGAAGCCATTACTATCTCTGGCAGCCGATATATCGAGGTATTCTTTGTCTGGTGGATATGTAGTGTTATCTGGTATTTTATGTGAGCAAGCAGAATTGGTGACCAATAAATATATCAAGGTTGGGTTCTCTCTATCTCGGGAGATCAAAATTGGCGAGTGGGTGACATTAATTTTTTGTAAAATCTAGATATTCTTTGCCGTTGATAGCCATGTATTTAAAGTTTCAATCATATACCATTTAAGAATAAAAATATTTCTATTTGGCTTTTGTTCACGTTTCGTGCTAATATTTATAAAAATTGAGGTGCAGCGTAATGAGGGTTATCGGTATTGATCCCGGCCTAAGAAATATGGGCTGGGGCGTAATAGATGTAAAGCAAAGCCGCATTACTCACGTTGCAAATGGTATTTGCAGATCACAAGGAAAAGATTTAGCAGAAAGACTTTATTCCCTGTTCACAGATCTGGAAAAGGTGTTTCAGACATTTAATCCCGAAACTGCTGCTGTAGAAACAACATTTGTAAATAAAGATGGAGCAGCCACACTAAAGCTTGGTCAGGCACGAGCAGTAGCCTTGCTAGTCCCCGCGAAGGCTGGTTTGGCAGTTTCGGAGTATGCTCCCAATAAGGTAAAAAAAGCTATAGTGGGGGTTGGGCATGCAGATAAAAATCAGATCGCATATATGGTAAAATTGCAATTACCTGGCATCGAGCTGAATGGTGTAGACGCTACTGATGCGTTGGCGATTGCTTTGTGTCATGCTCATTATGGCTGTTCTCAAGACAGGTTAAGGCTTGTTGTGGAAAAGGTGCTGTAATGATCGGACGACTACATGGAAAAATAGAATATCTTTCTGATGATCATCTCCTCCTTGATGTTCAGGGAGTAGGTTACATAATATACTGTTCAGAAAGAACCCTAAGATCTTTACCAGCAATTGGTGAATTTACACTGCTTTACACCGATTTATTAGTTCGTGAAGACTTACTTCAGCTTTTTGGTTTTACAAGTATTGTGGAAAAGGAGTGGCACAGGCTCTTAATGACGGTTCAAGGCGTTGGCGCTAAAGCTGCCCTAGCAATAATGGGAGCTTTGGGGGAGGACGGACTAAGTAGAGCAATTTCAATTGGTGATTGGGCCGCAGTGCAGCAAGCAAAAGGTATTGGGCCAAAAACGGCTCAAAGAGTTATAAATGAACTAAAGGAGAAGGCACCTCAAGTAATGGCAATGGCTGCTATTGTTGGTCAATCTTTTGTGGATACTCAAAATTCTGATCTTAATAATCGAGACGACAATACAAAACTAAATTCTGAAGCCAAAATCGCTGATACAATCAATTCTTCTTCTACAGAGAGACAAAAAAATCAGGCCGAAGCGTTATCCGCATTAAAAAATTTAGGTTATAGCCCCTCTGACGCAGCCAATGCGATAGCTCTTGCATCTGGTTTAGAAGATACATCATCTACGCCAGATTTAATTAAGAAAGCGCTTAAGCTTCTTTCACCACAAGAAAATTAATTTTATGATTGAGCAAGAACCAATTTTAAGTCCTGAAAAAAACTCGGATGACAATGATCGGGCATTAAGACCGGAAAGTTTGGCTGAGTTTATTGGGCAGGCTGAAGTAAGAGCAAATTTAAAGGTATTTGTTGAATCAGCCAAACGGCGTGGTGAGGCAATGGACCATACACTTTTTTATGGCCCACCAGGGCTTGGTAAAACAACTTTGGCGCAAATAATGAGCCGGGAGTTAGGTGTAAATTTTCGGATGACATCAGGCCCCGTATTAGCAAAGGCTGGAGATTTAGCGGCAATATTGACTAATCTGGAAGCTAAAGATGTGCTTTTTATTGACGAAGTACATCGGCTAAACCCTGCCGTGGAAGAAGTGTTGTATCCTGCCTTGGAAGATTTTGAATTAGATCTTGTTATAGGAGAGGGTCCCGCAGCAAGAACCGTTAGAATAGAACTACAACCTTTCACTTTGATTGGAGCCACGACGAGACTTGGTTTGTTAACAACGCCTCTTAGAGATAGATTTGGCATTCCAACGAGATTGCAGTTTTATACAAATGAAGAGCTTTTTGAGATTGTATCCCGCAATGCGAAGAAATTGGGGGCCCCAGCGGATGCATCTGGAGCTATGGAAATTGCCAAGCGTGCTCGTGGCACCCCTAGAATTGCAGGTCGGTTGTTAAGAAGAGTGGCTGACTTTGCACTAGTTGATGGAGATGGAACAATAACAAAAAACCTTGCAGATCATGCGTTAAATAGGCTCGGCGTTGATACACTTGGGCTGGATGGTGCTGATCGGAGATATTTGAAACTCATTGCGGAGCAATATTCTGGTGGGCCAGTTGGTATAGAAACAATCAGTGCCGCTTTGTCTGAAAGTAGAGATTCATTGGAAGAGGTTATAGAGCCATATCTCTTACAGCAGGGTCTAATACAGCGTACTCCTCGCGGTAGGGCTTTGGCGAAAGGCGGTTGGGAGCACCTTGGACTAAGCCCACCAAAATCATCTGGCGATCTATTTAAGTCCAGTAATTCGTGATATTTCCGGATTAAGCAAATTGACCCCTGAGGAAGTTGAAAAGTATTTTACCAGAAATGATGGTTCTTTCTCATTTGCAAGATGGGGCAGGCCGGTTGCTCCAGTAGTATTTGGTTTAGATGACAAGTCTTTATCTATTTTAAAAGATGCTATTGGAGCAATCATGTCACTTACTAATCAACAAATTAGTGAAACGGACCCTGAGCTTGGTGCGAATTTTATGTTTTTCTTTTTTAGCGACTGGCTTGAGCTTAAAGAAGTGCCGCATCTCAACAAGTTGGTGCCAAACATGTCTACACTACTTGATAAGCTCATAGATGCAGAAGCTAATCAATATAGAATTTTTCGATTTGATAAATTAGGAGCTATTCGCGCTTGTTTTGTATTTGTTAGATTGGATGAGAACCTAATGAACGTACCCGCCCAAACACTGATGTTATCACAAGCCTTGCAGTCAGTTTTATTATGGTCAGATAATGCGTTCAGAAACAGCTCTCCATTATTAGTATCTGAAGATAATCATACCTTGTTGAAGCCTATCGTTTCAAATCTAATTAAGGTAGCTTATGATCCCACATTGCCAAACGCCTCCAATGATAACTCCTTGTCGGTACGAATGTCAGCTAGATTAAAAATAATGGTATCTAATTAATGGAAAAAAGTAACTTTCAATGTCGTGTATATTATGAAGATACTGATTTAGCGGGTATCGTCTATTATGCTAACTATTTAAAATTTATTGAACGGGCGCGAAGTGAGTGGGTACGAAGCATTGGCCTTGATCAGAATTTTTTGCGCAAGGATCATGGTATAGTTTTTGCAGTTCGCAAAGTAGAAGCAGACTATCTTAAGTCGGCAAAATTTGATGATTTATTAACAATCACTACTGAACTAAAAAATAAAACACGGGTCCGACTGAAATTTTGCCAACATGTTTATCGAGGTAATGAGCTAATATTTAGGGCTATTTTGGAAATAGTACCCCTTGGTGTCAGCGGGCATCTTATGAAATTGCCAAAAACTATTTACGATAAATTCACTTAAAATTCGGATTTTAGTAGTTTTCTGAGTTATAATAATTGGATTTATCTCGGAAAACGTCTATGCTTGGGCAAAGCCAAAGATGGCGAACAAATGAGCAGATAAAATGGAAAACGAAGCTTTTACCTTTTGGGCGCTTTTTGGGCGTGCAACGATTACAGTTAAAATTGTTATGATTATGCTAATTGGGGCATCGTTCTGGTCGTGGTCGATTATCTTCAGAAAATTGATATTATTTAGGACAGCACGTTCTGAAGCATCTAGTTTTGATCAATCCTTCTGGTCAGGAGAGCCGCTAGATGAGCTGTTTGAGAAATTAGGACCTGATCCAAGTGGACATACCGCACGCGTTTTTGCCTCTGGTATGGTGGAGTGGGAGAGAAGTCATAGATCTGACGGAGTTATGATAGCCGGAGCACAAGCAAGGATAGACAGGTCTATGGATGTAGCTGTAGTTAGAGAAGCTGAGGACTTGCAATCAGGACTCACAATTTTAGCAACAATTGGCTCTACGGCCCCATTCATCGGCTTATTTGGAACTGTTTGGGGCATAATGAATGCTTTCATAGAGATTGCGGAACAACAAAATACAAATTTAGCAGTAGTTGCTCCAGGTATCGCTGAAGCGTTACTTGCTACAGGGCTAGGGCTTCTGGCGGCTATTCCAGCGGTTGTTTTTTACAATAAACTCAGTGCAGATTCCGACCGTATTGTTGCTGGATATGAAAGTTTTGCTGATGAATTTTCAACAATACTAAGCCGTCAATTGGATAGTTGAAATGGGTGCTGGAACGGTACAGGCACAGGTATCTAAAAGGAATAGGCGCACTAAAAGAGCTCGTCCTATGTCCGAAATTAACGTTACACCATTTGTTGATGTAATGTTGGTTTTACTGATTATATTCATGGTAACTGCACCTATGCTGACTGTAGGCATTCCAATAGAATTACCTAAAACATCCGCTAACGCGCTTCCCAGTGAAAATGATGTGCCACTCTCAATTACAATTTCGGCAGATAAGAAAATAGTGCTACTAGAAACTCCCATTTCATTTGAGCAGCTGATACCTAAGTTATCAGCAATATCAAAAGAGCGCGAGAGTGATTTAATTTACTTGAGGGCAGATGGATCCGTTCCTTACGAGTTTGTAGCAAAGATTATGGGAGCAATTAATGGGGCCGGATACTCTAATGTTGGACTTGTTACTGATGTTGGGTCTCCAGACATTATGAAAGTAGAGAATTAATAAAACATGCATGTTGGGCACTATATTTCAGGTGCAGCGCATCTTTCTTTCTTATTATGGCTTGTTCTTGGAGATGTTTTTACTTCTAAACCAGACGAAATCTCAATCACCACAATCTCGATTATTTCTACCCAACAGTTTGAAAAAGAATTTGTAACAGATACTATCCCTCAAGTAAGTGATGAAATTGAGGGTTTAAATCAGATTGAATCGGACCAAACAACGAGTAATTCAACCGTCTCAGAGATTGATAAGCAAGTTCCTGCGAACTCTCCGAAAGTTCCCGATATTCCTAAGTTGCATCAGGATAATATAGAATTACCGAAACAGATCCCGTCGGT
>CENJ01078410.1_pt1 | contig 13282 bp, 11 predicted proteins | sample 356161 | NCBI WGS metagenome assembly CENJ01 (sample SAMEA2619531, study PRJEB7988) | marine metagenome | biome: marine biome (ENVO:00000447); feature: surface water layer (ENVO:00002042); material: "saline water (ENVO:00002010), including plankton (ENVO:xxxxxxxx)" | depth 5 m
AAATAGTTCGCAAACTTGTTTCTTTTGTTTTAATTACTTCAACTAATTTCATTTTATGTACAGGAGAGAAAAAATGTATGCCAATAAAATTTTTCGGATAATTTGAATATTTGGCTAATTTAGAAATTGGAATACTTGATGTGTTAGATGATAAAATAGCATCATCTTTTATCATTTTTTTAAAATTTTCAAAGATATCAGATTTTAATTTTTCATCCTCAAAAACAGCTTCAATGATCAAGTCACAATCTTTTAATAGAGAATAATCATCTGTTGCATAAATTAGCTTTAAAATTTGTTCTCTTTCGTTGGGAGAAATTTCTCTGCGATCAATTTTATTTTTTAAAATTCTATTTATTTTTAATAGACCGTATGTTGCTAATTCTTCTGTTTTGTCTAATAAGATAACTTCTATACCATTTAATGATGACACTAAAGAAATACCATGTCCCATTAATCCAGCTCCTATCACACCTACTTTTTTAATTTGTGTTTTAGGGTACCCTAAGGGTCTAGCAAAGCCAGATTTAATTTTTTTCATTTGAGTTTGAACAATACTGTTTAACATTAATCATTCCTCAAAAATTTAATCATCTATGACTTAGAATGACTCTACCAACTTGCTCACCATTTAATATTTTTTCTATTTCAGGTACGATTTCATCAATTGAAACTGATTTGTAAAGGTTATCAATTTCATCTATATACCATTCCAAGGCAAACTTATTCCAAATCTCGGATTTTATGGAAATAGGCGTTTGTGCGGAATCAATTCCTACTAAATGATTTGCCCTTAATATAAATGGATATACAGTTGCATTAAATGAAGGTCCAGCTACATTACCGCAGCAAGTTATAAGGCCTCCATATTTCATACTAGGTATGAGATTGGAAAGAATATCTCCTCCAACGGTATCAATGGCAATATCCCAAATTCCTTTTCCCATTGGCTTACGGACCGAAATTATAAAATCTTTTTTGGATATAATTTCATCAGCTCCAATCATTTTTAAAAAGCCTTCCTCATTTAACTTAGTAGTTATTGCTGTAACCTTAGCACCTAATAATTTTAATAACTTAATAGCAAACGAGCCTACGCCTCCCGTAGCGCCAGTAACGACAGCATTTCTACCATAAATACCATTTAGTTTTTTTAGTTTTTTAACACAAAGTCCAGCTGTTAGGCCTGCAGTACCTATAGCCATAGATTCTTTAGCTGTTAAATTTTTTGGAAGATGACATGCCCACGAGCTTGGAACTCTTATATATTCTCCGAAGCCTCCTGGCGTGTTCATCCCTAAATCATAACCAGAGACTATTACCTCCTGACCTATTTTAAAATTTTCATTTTTTGAGAATTCAATAATCCCTACTGCATCGATACCAGGTGTATGCGGATATTTTTTTGTTACCCCAAAATTACCGCTACTTGAAAGTGCATCTTTATAGTTCAGGGAACTATAACTAACCTTTATAAGTAATTCACCATCAGGTAGATCATTAATAAATTTATCTTTTACAGATATAGAAAATATTTTATCAATGCTTTGTTCAACAGTTATTGCTTTAAATGAAGTTTTCATTTTTGATTGATTATGTTTAAATGATGCTACCTAAATAATCTTTTAATGGAATCCTCTTTCCCTCTAATTTTTAATTTAATTCTTTTGTCACCATAATCAGTATCTAATATTTCAGCTTGATTTTGTATTTGAGATAAAATTTTACCTTGCTCATATGAAATATTTAAATCGAAAACATTAAAGTCGCTTTCTATTTTCTCAATTAAATGATTTTTCACATCATCTAACCTTAAATGATGCAATGCTGAAGTTAAAATTGCATTCCTGTAGTTAGACTTTAATTTTTTTATATCGTTTTCATTTTCAACAAGATCAATTTTATTAAATATGTAGCTTTTTGGTATCTCGTTAGCCCCAAGTTCATTAAGTACTTGAGAAATTGTTTCAAGGTGTTCGTCAATAAGTTTTGAGCTTGCGTCCAATACAATGAGAATGTGATTAGCTTCTGACAACTCTTTTAGAGTACTTTTAAATGATGCAACAAGATTGTGAGGTAATTTCCTTATAAAACCAACAGTATCACTTATAAGAACCTGATGTTTTTTGTTTAATATAAGTTTTCGAACAGTAGTGTCTAGTGTCGCAAAAAGCTGATTTTTTACATAAACATTATTCCCAGTTAACGAATTAAATAGCGTTGACTTACCAGCATTAGTATAACCTACTAGTGCTACTCTGAATTCATTTACTCTATTTTGACTTTGTGTTTTTCTTTCAGATTCAATTTTAGTTAGATCTAATTTTAATTTAGAAATTTTATCCCTTATTAATCTTCTATCAACTTCAATCTGCGTTTCTCCCATTCCAGCTCGAGTACCAACACCACCCATTTGCCTTTCAAGATGAGTCCATTGTCTTGTTAATCTTGGTAATAAATACTGACATAATGCTAGTTCTACTTGTGTCTTCGCTTCTCTGGTTTTAGCATGCTTTTTAAATATATCTAAAATTAGAGAGCTTCTGTCTATGACTTTGATTTTTTTAGCAAGTTTATGATAATTTTTAATTTGAGCAGGGCTAAGTTCATCATCAAATATTATAATATTCGCACCTAATAATTTTGCTTGATCAATAACTTGCTGTGCTTTTCCTTTACCAATATAAAAAGCAGGATTTATTTTTTGAACTTTTTGTGTGATTTCACCCAGGGTTTCAACATTAGCAGTTTGCGCTAACATTTTTAATTCATCTAAATGGTTTCTTACGTCACCATCAAAGACTTTAGGTAATATTATTCCAATTAATAGAGCTTTATCCAAATCTATAAATCATTTTCTATTATTTTTGAAAGTAGGTCTTCCAGCCCAAGTTTCTATCCAAAATAAGATTATTGCAAATATCAAAAATATTTTCCATAATGCTTTACCATGTCTTATTTCTTTAAATACATTAATGAGATCATTACTAGCTGTGATAAATTTATATTCTAACCCATTTAATAATATTTCAATCTCAGCTGCAGAAATTTGTTTTGAGACTATTTCATTTGGATGTAATTCTGTCGCAAAAGAGGTGAATAATTCTTTATTTTTATAAACATTATAAATACCCAACTCATCAGTGTTCGTAATTTTTAAACCTTCCATGGTAAAATCAGGTACTATTAAATTACTAACTCCTGATGGAGATTGAACCTCCCATTCATTTCTTACTTCATTCGCATTTAATATAATCCATTTGGGGTCACCAACTAATATTGGCAAAGAATTAATCTCATCCGTGCCCCCAAGAATAAGCAGTTTATGCATTAAAGGAATCAACAAACCTCTAAGAGTAAGATCATTCCAATTTAAGTTTAATAGAGATGTAAAATAAAAAATTTTGCCACTCCCTCTATCAAAATCAATAAGAAAAGGGTCTCCATTATTTAGTTCTAAATGAACTTTTTGATTCGCCTTAGGAATGTGCTTTACATAGCTAAAAACTTCAGGTAGCTCATTTGATAATTTCCTCACATTTAAATCTGAAAGAATATGATCCCCCTTTGTTGGCATGATAACATTAAAATGTCCGCTATTTATTTCTATTTTTCTAGTAGCTTTAGGGAATCTTAGATTAGAAAAATATTTCTGATAGACAGGATCAGGTTCTATGCCTCCAGAAAACCATATTAAACCACCCCCATTTTTTAAAAAAACATCTAACTCATTGAATGCTGCTTCAGTTATCGCTTCAGGGTTATGTACAACTAAAATATCTGTATCATCAACAAAAAGTCTATTTAAAATGGGTTGTTTTCGCAATTCAAGGTTGATTAACTGCTTGTTAGGATCAATCGCATTTATTATTAGATCAAATATGTTATAATCTTGTTCTGAACTACTAATAATTAAACAATTAATTTTATTTAAAATAGGAGTGCTTAAATACCAAATATTATCATTTAAATAATCATCTTTAGGAAGCCTAACACTTCCTTGTAACATACCCTTTTTGTTAGGATAAGCCTGAAAGATAAAATCTTTATTTGCTCCCCCTTCAAAATCTGAAATAACTTGCCCCACTCTTCCATTATCAAATAACAGGTTTATTGGAATGTTATTAGTTTCTATTTGGTTAGAATTATTTACGGTTGTTTTAATTTTTAGAAGTTGGTCTGGTACTTTTATCCTACTAAGTACATCCAACCGATTTATTGAAAGATTGTTTATTACTTCGCCAACATCAATTAAATAATATTTCCAATTCTTAGGTAACGAATCCACAAAATCACTTTTTGTTTGAAAATCGCTAAGTAGAATACACTCACGTATTGGCTCAATTACATCTAAAGTAGTTGTAAGTGAATCTAAATTAAACCAAATGTTATCATAATTTTGAGTAGGTTTAATTTGATCAATTACCATTTTTTTATTTTCATAAGAAGTTTTACCTGAAAAAAGAATTTTAGGAGGGCATGTTTGAGCTATACTTACAGTTGTGTTTTGTTCATAAATTTCTAACAGTTCTTTTGCAATTTCTGTTGCTTTATCGAATGAATTTTTTCCTTCAATAAAACTATTCATGCTGGATGAATTGTCTATGACAATCAATAACCGAGTTTCTAATTCAGTTGATAACCATCCAGGTATGAAACCTCTGGTAACCGGTCTTGACAACATTAGCACAAGTGCTGAAATAATTCCAATCCTAAGCATTAATAAAATAAACTTCTTAAACTTCACATTCCGAATTGAATTGTCTTCCATACTTTTTAAAAACTGAACTGAGCTAAATTTTACTTTTTTTACATTAAAACGATTTAAGAAATGAATTAAAACTGGTATTCCTATACCAAAAAGAAAAATTAAAGCTGTTGGAGCAAGAAAAGTCATTATGCAATATTAAAAAAATACATAGATAATCCTGAAAAAATTGGTATTGATAAATTATCATTAATTTTCATGGATGATAATTCAGTCAATGTAGCAATGAACGCACCAAACATTATAGTGGATGTGTTTAGACTAAAACTAAACAATAGCCCAATCATGCAACAAGCAACGAAACATGCAATAGATCCTGATAAAGTTTTCCGACCAATTTTTAGAAAAGGATAATTCATTCCAACTAGAGCAGCAAATGTATCTCCCACAGCCAAAAAAAATAAGGCTATAATGCAAAAAGGCTTAGGGATTAAAATAATAGTAATTAATGAGCCTGCAAATACCCATGTTGCCCCCGTAATCTGGCCTTCTTTTTCAGGCTCTCTCATCATAAAGTATAAATATTTTTTAAAAAATTTATGGAGCATATTATATTGATTTCTAAAAACTTCAATAAAAAAACAAAAAATTAACATTAGTGATAAAAAAATCAACATTCCCATTCTATCTTTTATTAAATAAACATGGATTAAAGGCACAACCATGTTAAAAAGATGAAAGATTTTTCTAAAAAATTCGCTTACCTCAAGCTGCTTCATCAATCAATTATATTATTAAAAATATCTTGCATATCTAAAACACTTATAGTTAAATCTATTTTCACTGCCTGCTCTAGAACTGTACCCGGTTTTAAGGATTGATCTAAAACAGTATATGGAATTAAATCTTCATTTTGCCTATAATAAACCTTACCTAAAGAAAATCCTGATTTTTCAATTTCCAAAAGAGCTTTCTTTTTACTTAATCCAAAAACATTTGGTGCCTGGAAAAAATTAGGTGGCACGCCAAGACTTATTGTAAGGTGAACGCCCATCCCCCTACTTAACATATCACCACCCTTGGGATATTGCCATGTAACATTTCCAGGGGGGACATCAGAGTTATACTCCTTATAGACAGTATCAATTTCAAGACCTACTTGCCTAATATCTAGTTCTGCACTTCTCTCTGACCTACCAATAAGATCAGGAACTATAACAGAACGCTCAGCATTTGAGATAGTTAGCCTAACAGTCCTTCCCTCTTTAACTTTCATTTTTGTTGAAGGGTATTGATCAATTACAATGCCTGGCTCAAAGGCAGAAGAAAAAAGCGTATCAGATACTACACCCTTATGGCCTTCAGAACTTAAAATATCTAAAGCATAATCAAGTTGCTTCCCCTTTACATTTACCATGTAACTACCTTGACCTTGTCTAACATAAAACGGCATTATTAAAAAATCAGCAACAATAATAATTATCGTAGTTATTATGCCAATACTTAAGATGGTATACTTATAGTTAATATTCAAATTTTCTTTCTTAATACTGCAGCAAAAAGCCCATCAGTATTTGTTATAGCTGGAAAGGAAAACATAAACCCTCTAGAACTTACCCAGTTATCTGGTAATATTGAATGAGTTCTTATCAATTCAAAATCGGATCTGCATTTTAGAAAATGATCAATTACATCCTGATTTTCTTCTTTTTCTAATGAACAGGTTGAATAAATAAGCTTACCACCAGGTTTTAAATAATTTGAAATATTTTTCAATATGGATTTTTGAAGATTTGCCATTCTCTGGATATCGCTTTTTCTTAATCGCCATTTTATATCAGGCCTTCTACCAATTACACCTGTACCGCTGCATGGGGCATCTAATAATATCTTTTCATGCAAAGGGTATTTATCTTTTGAAGCATCTAATAAATGCCATTCAATGTTATTTAATCTATGCCTTGAATTATCTTTTAATGCTTTTTCTATCCTCTTTTGGCTATTATCACATGCAAATATTCTACCACCTTGGCCAACTCTTTGAGCCATAAATAAAGACTTTGTTCCAGGCGCTGCACATACATCTAAAATAAAATCATTTTTTTGGGGATTAACTAGCTCAACAACAGCTCCAGCAGCTGGATCTTGAATAGAAATTATTCCTTCCTGAAATAGATTATTGCCTAATATATTTTTCTGGCCTAAAACTACTTTGAAAAATAGTTTAAAATGATTGTGTTGAATAACTTTTATATTGCTATGACTCAATACGGAAAGCATTTTATCAACACTGTACCGGTCAATATCTAATCTTATGAATATATCTTTTTTATTTAGAAACTCGGCACAAAGATTTCTTGTTACACCCTTACCAAATTCGTCTTCCCATTTTTTCAAAAGCCATTCAGGATATGCTAGATCTATTTTGTTTTTGATCAATGACATTTTCCATTTTTTATTTTTTTGACTAATCCTCTGGATATTTCTCATGACAGCATTAACCATAGATGAAGATTTTTTATTAATATTTTTTTTTGCTAATTCTACACTTGAGTGGATAGCTGCGAAGTCAGGAGTTATATCATCAAAAACAAGTTCATAGATACCTAATCTTAGAACATTTCTAATTTTAGGATTGATATGCCTAATTTTTCTTGCTGATCCTACTTCAATTAAATGATCTATTAATCCCAAATAACGAATGATTTCATTTACACATACACGTATCCTTTGTTTATCTTTTCTTAAAAAGTTAGGATGTTTTTTAAATATTTGTAGGAAGAGGTTAGGAATTTTTTCTTTATGATGATCAAAAAGATTTAGTATAGAATAGATAACTTTACGAACTAACATCCTAAGAAAAATAATCACCGTTTTTAATATTTGAACCTTTTAGAAAATCTTGGATAGAAAGTCTTTTTTTTCCTTCTTGCTGGACCTCAAGTATTGATATCATCTTGTCAGCGCAATGGACAATCAATTCTTTAAAATTAATAACTTCAATTTTTCCTATTGATAATTCTGCATCATTATGTACTACACTAGTCTCGAAAATTTTAAGCTTTTTGCCATTATAAACTGTATACATACCAGGAAAAGGAGAGAGCCCCCTTATCCAATTATTAATTTTTTCTGCTTCCCATGACCAATTAATTCTAAGCATTTCTTTTTTAATTTTAGGCGCTCTAGTTGATTTTCTGTCATCTTGGACTAGTATTTTAAAATCATCATTTTCTATCAACCTTAAAGATTTAAGCAACGCCCTAGAACCTAATTCTGACAGCTTGTCGGACAAAGTTTCAAAATTATCTTTATTTTGAATTTTAATTTTTTCTAAATGAATAATTCCACCAGTATCGACTTTTTTTTCAATCTGAAAAATACTGACACCTGTAACATTATCACCATTCATAAGAGCCCATTGTATTGGAGCTGCTCCTCTATATTTTGGAAGCAGCGAGGCATGAATGTTAATCGATCCAAATTTTGGTAATTCTATGTATTTTTTAGGAAGAATTCTAAAAGCGACAACAACAAATATATCTACCTTTAAATAAGATATTTTTTGAAAAATATCGCGGTTATCAAAATCATCTAACTCTATCAAATTTAAATTATTATCCAGAGCATATTTACCAACATCAGTATGTTGTAATATTTTTTTCCTACCCATTGGTTTAGCAGGATTTGAAATGACAGCTACTATGTCATGATTACTAGCTAATAAGCTTTTTAATGGATTAATGGCAAATTTAGGGTTGCCCATAAATGCTATTTTCAAGCTAAAATAATCCTATAGCTTAATAGAGAATTAAAAGCCTCTATAATACAAATCTTTTCTTACCGGATATACGTTGGATTCTTGACATAGATTCATTTTTTATTTTATTTACCTCTCTCTGGACTTTTGCTCTTTGCATTTCACTAACTAGATCAATAATTAAAACTCCATTTAAGTGGTCCATTTCATGTTGAATGGCGCGTGCCAATAAGCCATCAAATTCTTCCTCATACCATTGTTTTTTCATGTCTTGATATTTAAATCTGATTTTTTCTGGCCTAGTCACTTCTAATGCAACTTGAGGTATAGATAAACAACCTTCCGAAAAAACACTTTCACCATAAGACTTTGTAATTTCACCATTAATAAAAATTCTGGGGAACTCCTTTTCGTCCGTGTGAGCAATATCAATTATAAAAAGATTCATATCAACACCAACTTGATTAGCAGCCAGGCCAATCCCTTCTTCCTCGTACATTGTATCGAACATATCTTCAACAAATGCAGGAAGCTTGGAAAAGTCGTTCACAGGTTGACATTTTTTCCTCAAGATGGTATCTCCATAGTTTACTACCTCTAAAACAGACATTATTTCAAATCCTCCTCATTTGTTTTACCATAAAGTCCGGCTATTGAAGACTTACTTAAAGTTAAAATAGTATTGTTATCAACCTTTATAGCTACTAGTTTGTCTTTTTCCTTAAATCCACTTATTTTCCCAACTATACCACCAATGGTAATAATTTTATCACCTTTGCTAAGATTTGATATCATAAGTTCTTTATCTTTTTGCTTTTTAGCTTGAGGCCTCAGCATGAAAAAGTATAAAATTGCCATAATTAATAAAAAAGGTAAAAAACTTAGCAAACCGCCACCCTGAGCTGACTGAGATTGAGAAAAAAGTAAATCCATTTATATTCCTATTTTGACATGATTTAAATTAAATGTATTTCAATAATATTGTTAAAGGATTTCAATAATATTTATGACTTTGAAATAGCTATTTCGAAGGTAGTGCCTTCAGAAATACTAGAAGCTAGCACAGACACTTTGCCTGAATGAACATCATTAATAATTCTCTCGCATAAAGATAGGCCTAAACCCCATCCTGAATTCTTTGTAGTAAATCCTGGTCTAAAAATATTCTTCCAATCTTTTTTGGGGATACCACATCCATTATCAGTAATATGTATCTTTACGTAATTTACATCCTGCTTCAAAGCAACTTCAATTTTACCATTCTCCTTATTAATTGCATCAATACCATTTCTAATAAGGTTTTCGACAGCCCATGAAATTAGTGTCCCATTTGCTTTGATTTTTACATCAGGATCTATCTTATTTACTAAAATAACTTTTCCACCCAAAGATGGCATTCTTTTTTCTAGATATTCTAATGTACTGCTTATTCTTTTTGAAAGGTTAAAATACTCAACTTCAGGTTTCGAACCCATCTTACTAAATCTTCTATTAACTTGCTGCAGTCTCTCAATATCAGATTCGATTTCGGGCAATATTTTTTCTAAATCAGTTTTTTCATGTTTTAAATAATCCAGCCAACCTAATAAAGCTGAAACTGGAGTCCCTAATTGATGAGCAGTCTCTCTGGATAAACCAATCCAAATATTTTGTTTTTCGCTATGCCTTATATATGAAAAGCCAATAAAACCAATGCAAATGAATAACCCTATTGATATGATTTCTACATAAGTCCATATCTTGATTTTTTGAATTAAAGATGAATCACCATAATGTAAGAATCCGAATGATATCGGTTCTGATTCTTGGTCAAAATAAACTAATGGTATAGGCTCATTAATTACATCCATTGATTTAATAAAAGAAATCCTTTCCTCATAGGTGTTAACCTCTTTTGGTAAATTAGTCCATAGCTGAGGGTTTTTCTCCGTATCAGACTGGATGATTGGAAACTTTACTTTTTTAATTATGTTTTCAAAAATAAAATCAATATTTGAATTCGAATCATCGTTTACAGCTCCAGCAATAATTTCAGCGTATAATTTTACTACTTCTCTGTTATCTTCTCGAAGTTCTCTTGATAAAAAACCTGTATAAGAAAATAATCCAATGACTAAAAAAACACCCACAAGAAAAATAAAGCCTTTGATATTTCCAACATATCTATAGTTATTTTTCATGATTTTTTAAGATTCAATATTGATTTTCTTTCATTAAAGAATAGAAATAAACAGAAAAAAGTAGCAAGGAAAAATGATGCCCTTGATGCCAATCTAGCGGTTTGCCAATCTGAACTATCATAATAGAAAACTACTTCATGTTTTCCATCTGGAACATAAACGGACCGTAAGACATGATTAGCTTGGTAAATTTTAGTATTCTTACCGTTAATCTTACACTTCCATCCAGGCTTATAATATATTTCAGAGAGCACAAGAAGTGAGCCTCCTTTAGAAAAACAATTAATTTTTACTGTGTTAGTTTTTAAATCCATTGACTCAATGTAACCATCACTATTTTCATCAAGTATTGGTCCATCATATCCCACTAAAATAGCCTTTTCATTAGGTCTAAAAGATATGTCCATCAATCTATTTAATGATGCTTTTTGATCTTTAACATTATCTATTTTATTAACAAACCATGCTCTGGGCAGATAATCAAGGTTCTGATAAATACCTTCCAAACCAGTAATTTTAGTAAAAGCAGGGTTTTTCACTGCTTTTTTTGTTAGAAGATATTTTACATTAAGCATATTTAGAATTGTTGGTCTTTTAAATCCACCAACATCCATAAGGTCTTGATAATTTCTAAGCTTTACAGCTCGATAACCACCAATAGATTGGATACCCCAATATCCATAGATATTAGATCCAAGATCATCGGCCGGGAAAATTCTAAAATTACTATCATCGTCAAGAATATGATCAATAACAGTACTTTTAATAAACTGAGATTCAAAATTTTTCTTTTTTGTCAATGATAAAAATTCATTATTCAATATCCATAGATCTATGACTAGTATAGCAAGCATACTATATAAAAATAAATTTTTACTTATTTTTCTATGAACATAACTCCAAATAAGCCCAAAAAAGCTTAAAGATACAGCCAAAGCTAAAATTAAACCCTTATTGAAATAATCAACTCTTATTGCTTGAACAAATTGAATGTAATTAGGAAACCTGGCATCTCCAGGAGACGAAAAACTAAAAATAGACTCTCCAAAAATAAAAAATAAAATAATTATTCCAATGAAAGTACCAATAACGATTTGTGAGCTTTTTATGAGATCATCTTTATTTAATTTGATTATATAATCAATAGAAGTTGCTGTTAAAAAAGAAAAAGTAAATACCAATATCAGGTATATCATTGAGGGTATTCTAAATTTTGAAAAGAAAGGAGCATAATCAAACAATAATTGGTATAGCATAGGAAAATGCTTACCAAAACCAACAACTAAAAATATCAAACTTATAATCCAAAGAAAATTTTCATAAGATGAAAAGTTCCTCTCCCTAATTCTTGAGACTAAAGATAAGATGGGCAAAAGTAAAATCAATAACCCCATATAGTGTGTAGATTGAGTAAATGGCATATAACCCCAATAGGATGCCTGTTTCATAAATTCTGATGGATTAGTTCTGTTTTTAACACTAAAGTTTTGTAAACCAAAGTGGTATGGGAGTGCAAATGAAATAATTTCCATGGGGTGAAATGACCACTGAGTTGCATAATCCCATTTTGTTCCTGATGAAGTTTCATTAGTCTCATCAAGCACTGATGGAGCTCCTCTGTTTGAATGGTTTTGAAAAGCAAAAATATCTACATAAGGATCACTTACCATTAATGTAGTCATAAATATGGATATCAGGAGAAAGAAGAGCACCTTGAACGAAGCAATCTTTTTGTCTTTAATTGATTTATCTATAAAACTATATGCCCAATAACCAAAGATAAACATCCATGTGTAATAAACAACTTGAGGATGATTTACCCACAGCTGAAATGCAGAAATAATACTAAGTAATAGACCAGACTTAATTGATTTTTCTTGAAATAAATATGATACTGAAAAGAAAATCCAAGGTACAAAAGAAAAAGCCATTATTTTAGTATTGTGCCCTGCATTTATTAGGCCGAATACATGTGGTGTTAGCGAGTATGCTATTCCACCAAAAATAGAACTAAAATAACTAATATTTTTAAATCTCAAAAAACAGTATAGCCCTAGTCCTCCAAGGGAAAGATAAAACCACTGTTTTACCCCGGAATTAAACAATATAAAATTGATAACCTTACTTAGAGGATTACCAGGAGTATATATGTAACCACCATAGGAAGGCATACCAGAAAATAAATTTGGAAACCAATGTGGAAACTCTTCAGTTGACTTTATCCACTCCTTTATTGGTTGATGCGCAAGCATATCGCTAGCTAATGGAACCATTCCATTAACAACCATGTCATATAAAAACAAGAAAACCAAAAAAGGGATAATTAAATATGAATGTTTTTTATACATTTATTTACTTTTTATTGTCATAATATTTGAAAAGTTACTTAAATGTGTTAAACTATAATTGAACGATTTATTTATTATAGTCATCAATCATTTTTTTGATAATTTCAATTAGTTCTAAAGTTAAATTTTTTCGACTGTATTTCTCAAAATTTATTGTTTCAGGGTATTTGCTGGATTCCAAGTATTGAACAATATCAGTTGAATTATCATAATCGAAACATCTGCCAGACGATGTATTGTTTATTATTTCAGCAGCATCACCATCAAGTGGACCAATCATTATAAT
>CENJ01013645.1_pt1 | contig 13276 bp, 12 predicted proteins | sample 356161 | NCBI WGS metagenome assembly CENJ01 (sample SAMEA2619531, study PRJEB7988) | marine metagenome | biome: marine biome (ENVO:00000447); feature: surface water layer (ENVO:00002042); material: "saline water (ENVO:00002010), including plankton (ENVO:xxxxxxxx)" | depth 5 m
GGCTAACGGTCAGATCACAGTTGTTGATAACACATTGGATCTAGAAGAAAAGAGGAGTTACCTGGTTCGGAATCTCCCAGACGCGCTGTCCTTCTGCCTAGTATCTTCTATTTGCCGGATGTTACCTCCTCTATTCTCCCTAACTATCTGTTTTTCCTTCACTTCTTCCGGTCTTGGGTTATCACTAATCCAGAAAACAAACGATGAGAATAAGTCTTTCCAGTCGAATTTAGGTCTTACCCAGAATAGAGAATTATCAGATATCAATCCATGGTTCAATATAGTCCAGGCCTCTTTGCGCGGAACAAACGGCGCCATACTCAAGTTGGATCAAGTCACTCAGGACCAGTTTTCCGCAAACCTTTCCTTCCCACTTTCGCAGTGAAATGTCAGGCCCCTGCAGAAACCCGTGGGCCATGAATGAAACCAACAACCCCATCCCCCGGTTGCTAGCTCGCCGAATGGGCCTGAAAAACAGTCCAGATGTGCTTTGGGTTTAAGCGACCGTAAGGGGTCTTCTTATCAATACTGCGGAACGTACCCAACGATATTTAGACCGAATCCACGAATGGCATGCATAGACTTCGGCTCCCCTAAAACTTGCATGTTCCTAATGCCCAGATCTCGAAGAATTTGTGCCCCGACCCCAAACGTTCTCATATCGGGGATCTCGCCCAGAGTTGAATCCTCCCAACTATCTATCGAGTGACTACTCCAGTCTTCGTCTTCTCGAGTACCCTCTTGCGGATTTAATAGAACCAACACCGAATTACGTTCTTTCGCGAGACGGTACATAGTATTCTTTAGAGGTGATTCCCATCCGACTCCTCGCTTCCTTCCAAAAAGATCAGTAATTAAGTCATGCACGTGTACCCGAACAAGAATCGCCTGATCCTCAGGTACCTCGCCCTTCATAAGAGCATAGTGACTGAACTTCTTGATTTGATCGAAATATTGGAAGAGTAAAAATGTCCCAAACTCAGTCGAGATTGTTCGACTACTTACCTTGAGAACAGTGTTCTCATTTTTCAAACGGAACTCAATCAAGTCAGCAACTGTACCGAGTTTCAACCTATGTTTTTTCGCAAACTTAATCAATTCGTCGCGTCTTGCCATCGTCCCATCGGCGTTCAGAATTTCAACAATCACGGATGCCGGCTTTAGGCCCGCAAGACGTGCTAGATCACAACCCGCTTCCGTGTGGCCTGCCCTGTTCAGAACACCTCCCGGGTCAGCGATAAGGGGAAATATATGCCCTGGTGAAACAATCGAATGCGGTCCAGCACCTTTTCCAATCGCAGCAAGAACCGTTGTCGCTCGGTCTTTCGCAGAAATTCCTGTAGTCACTCCTGAAGCGGCTTCTATCGATTCGGTAAAATTCGTTCCGTGGCTAGAGCGATTCTTCCTAACCATTGGAGAAAGATCGAGACAAGTTGCTTGTTCCGATGTCAACGTAAGGCAGATCAGTCCACGACCATGAGTCGCCATAAAGTTTATGTTTTCTGCTGAGACGTGCTCAGCTGCAACAATAAGATCGCCTTCATTCTCGCGATTTTCATCATCCAGAATTACAACGGGTACTCCTTGCTTTACATCTTCAATGACGTGCTTGATCGACGAGAACATAATTTAAAAAGGGCCTGACAATCAAAAGTTAAAATTCGGAGTGGAGGCGGGGTGCACGAACGCCAGATTGAACATAATTTCAGAAAAAACGATCACTTATAGTACGAGGCAGCAGACCTACAGTCAGCCGAACTGAAGATTCGTTAATTTCTTTGAGGCAAAAATTAGTTTTCTGCTTAGCGAGATCTTCTAGCTCTTCACGCCGCTTAATTCAAGTGAGGTGGTGATATCCACGCTGCCAGTAGACAAGGGGCCGGTTTTCGACGTAGGCCTGGGCCCAACTAATCTTCCCAATGAAGATAGTATGATCTCCGGCGTCATACTCCTTTGACAGTTCCGCCTCCACAGCAGCCGAACAGCCAGAAATCAAAACCGAGCCGGCCGGTCCGGTAAATGTCTCCACACTTTCAAAATGATAGCGGTCCGGATCTTTTTTTGCGTACCTATTTGAAATTTCTTGTTGATCGGCCGATAACAAAGAGATTCCGAAAACCTTCTTGCTTGAACAGAAAAGTTTATGGGTTTCATTTTTCTTTTCGATTGCCACCAACACCAGAGGAGGATCTACGGACAAAGGCATAAAAGCTGTTGCCGTCATAGCGTGATGTGATCCGGCATTTTCAATCGTGATAAGGGTTACCCCCGCTGCCAATTGACTGAATACATCTTTTAATTCCTTATCTATCATCACTTTCTCACAATTTAATTTTAGAGAGTTTGGTTATCACTCCACTACATCGCAAAAAGATCGGGGCGATCAGCATGATGCTTATTGGTACCAAACTCATGGCGATCCCCACTCTCGTCAATTCCGAGATACATAGATTTCACGCTATCGTCTTCCTGTAATGACTTTGCAGTACCAGACAACACTACCCTGCCTGTTTCAACTACATAACCAAAATCTGCATAACGCAAAGCAATAGACGCATTCTGTTCCGCAAGTAGGATACTTACCGACTCAGTGCGGCTCAGATTTCCAATAATTTCAAATATTTCTTCTACTACCAGTGGAGCCAAACCCATTGAAGGTTCGTCAAGCAAAATGACCTTGGGGTTCAGCATAAGCGCCCTTCCCATCGCAAGCATCTGTTGCTCACCGCCGGAGGTATATCCAGCTTTGGATTTACGCCTTTCTTTCAGCCTCGGGAAGTAGTTAAAGATTTTTTCTAAGGCAGCCTTCACCTGACGTCTGGGTGTCCTATTTGAATAGGCAGCCACCAATAAATTTTGCTCTACTGACAGGGAAGGGAAAACCTGTCTGCCCTCAAGCACCTGAACGATCCCTTGATTCACAGCTCGATATGCATCCCACGACAATATGTCTTCCCCATCGTATTGGATGCTTCCCTTGGAAGTCTCTCCGCCCTCAGGGGAAAGAAGTCGCGAGATTGCCTTTAAGGTAGTGGTCTTCCCCGCACCATTTGGGCCTAAGAGTGCCACCGTTTGCCCTCGGCTGACGTTTATGGTCATCCCACGGACAGCGAGAATTATTGAGTTATAAACAACCTCGATTTCGCGTACCTGAAGTAATGGCGCAGCATCTTGGTGATCAGAGACCACACTGTCTCGTTGTATATCGTCAGATTGTTCGCTCATTAAAAGCAATACCCATCATCAATCAATTTATTAGTTATTCGTCATTCACCGTATCGAATTTGGCTTTGCAAACAACACGATAAATCGCACTGGGCCTCGCACCATGACCGGTGCTCGGCCCAGTACAAAAGATCAATAGATCCGTGAGGACCTAGTACATATAGGCATTGTCGTCTGGATCATCACAATCTCGAATCTTGATATTGTTTTCTTCTGCATACTTCTCAGACCGCTCATATACCAGCGGCCAAATCACATCAAGATCAGAAAGAATCCAGTCCTTTGAGACAAGATCAAACGATTCTCCGTTCCATGCGGCCATCTTTCCGCGGTGTCCGCCGGTGTGGTCCTTACATGAAGTGTAGACATTCTGCATCATGCCCAAGACGCCATACTCTGAGAGCTTCGCATCATCAAGATTAAGGTTCTCAAGACCCCATCTTTTATGCTTACCATCCAACGGCATATCAGGTCCAAATTTCGCAAGTGCTGCTCTCATGGCTTCGACATGAATAATTCCCGCTACGACGCCCAGGTTGTAGTAAACATGGCCAACGCGCTTTGGATCTTTCATGTCACCCTTACCACCTGCCAATCCACCCTGGTAAAGATCATTCCAAAGCCGTTGAATTAACGGCCAGTCTTTGCCCGGTGCCTGAGTGTTAATCGTGACATAGCCCTTACCTGCAGCACCTGCCGGAAGCACATCTCCCTCTGAGTTGCTCCAAATATTACCGATCACCTGGGATACGGGGTAGCCAACCTTAACGGCGGTTTTCAGGGCCACCGGAACCATAACTCCCCAGCCACGAAGCATTACAAAGTCTGGATTGAACTGCCGTACCCGCATCCAAATCGAGGTTTGCTCATTGCCTGGATGAGGGACTTCAATTTGCTGAACCGTGAAGCCCAACATGCCGGACAACGTTTCATAGAGGCCGATGGTCTCACGTCCATATGCAGAGCCATGATAAAGGACGGCGATCTTTTTTCCTTCGAGGCTGCCGCCACTCTGCTGCTTAGCGTAATTCACCATGATGCTTGTTTCATCATAAGGCGTAATCTCGACCGGGAACTGGTATGGGAATACCCGTCCATCTTGCGATGCCGTATTGCCGTGGTTCGGCGTTATGCTCGGGATGCGATCCGCCCGTGTCTTCTCTTGAAGCGCATATGCAATACCGACGCTTAACGGATCGTTAGCAGTTGCGCCATACGGCCCCTTGTTTTTATAGCGCTCATAACATTCCACGCCTCGCGGGGTATCCCACTCAGTTTCACATTCGTCCCAAACGATCGGAATTGGGGGGTCGCCTGGCTTAGCACTGATCCCGCCATAGGTCAGGTTGATCCAACGGAAAAGATCAATCTCTCCTCCATAATAACCAGTCCCTCCTTCCGCATAAGGCCCCACTCGATAACTTGCAAGCGGGGTGTAAATAATACGGTCAAGGTCGGTGTTGTAATGGTCCGTAAAAGGTTCCCCCTTTGTCATATTCAGATTTACCTCAGAAGCTGACGCGGGGCCCGACATTACGGCGCCAACAGCCAACAAAGCGGCCGCGAGCACTGGTCGGTTCCATTTCGCACTTTGTATATTCATACTACGTTCTCCTATTGTTTCCATTCATATCCTACTGCTCACTACTACACACAACTACTTCTTCTTACTACTTACCTCTTGCCTCTACCTACTTTTTTCTTCTTACTACTTCTAAAGCCTTCAATACCGCTAACCATCGATATGAAAAACCTCTTTGGATAAATTTGGTTGCGGGTCTTCTCTTATTTATGCATTTATGCCCTAACGTTTTATTTCCTAATTTCGACTAATTTCCTACTTCTGAGTTTTTTTAGTTTCTAGCACTCCGGTTGCATCAATAACTTCCGTATTAACGCCGGTAAGGAAACGGCCAGATCCGCAGTTTTTCTTTTAATCTCGACAAAAGACTAATAATTCCATCCGGTTCGTAAACCAAAAGTAAGATAACCAGTACTCCGAAAATCATCTTACTAATGTTCTGGACTTGTGACGCATCTACCCCATAACTCCCCAAGATCGTATTCATGAAGATCGGGAAAAGAAAGATCACCATGGCCCCAACAAACGATCCGAGAATAGTTCCCATACCCCCTACGATGATCATAAATACGATCGCAAACGCGAGCTCAATGCTGTAGGTTTTGGTATCAAGCAATTGCATATATGCATAAACATATAGAGCACCTGCCACCCCGCAATAAAAAGCACTAATCGCAAATGCCAGTAGCTTAGTCTTTGTAACATTGATCCCAATTACCGAGGCAGCGACATCCATATCCCGAACCGCCATCATATTTCTCCCAAAGGAGCTTCGGACGATATTCTTCGCCAGGAGGGTCAGGGGAATAACGAACGCAATGACGATGTAATAGAGCTCTTTATGGGAAGTGAATGCATGCCCGAATAGTTGAAGAGCCGGTGGCTTGACCTCGCCTTGGAGGTTGTAATTCTTAAACCAAGGATAAGCGTCAAAAAACCAGGTAACAAAAAAGTGCGCCAACAATGTCGCAATGACTAAATAAAATCCCTTAATCCGTAGACTCGGCAACCCAACGACAGCACCAAAAGCGGCTGCAATTAATCCCGCCAAAATGATCGATATCGGGAACGGTAAATCGGGTATGCGAATACAAAGATTGTAGGTAGCGAAACCACCTACAGACATAAACGCTGACGCGCCTAACGATAACTGACCGGCATATCCGGTTATGATGTTTAATCCTAGAGCAGAAAGCCCAAGACATAACGTCGGGATCAGGATCGCTGTGATCCAATACTGGGACAAGACATGCGGGGCGACCAAGGCAAAAGACAATGCCAATGCCCACAGAAATCTGTCCTGCTTTAACTGAACAATTGCTTGATCTGAAGAATAACTCGACTTGAACTGCCCGATTTCTCGATAAATCATTTCAGATCCTCTGGACCTCTTTCTGACCAAACATGCCAGACGGTCGGATCAGCACAACAATCAGAGCGACGGCATAGGCAATCCAAATCTGGGTGCCCCATCCAATGATGGGGCCGAGCACCAGCTCTCCTATGGCCTCAACTGCCCCTACGATAAGTCCAGCGATAATGGCGCCAGAAATCGAGGTAAAGCCTCCCATGATGAAAACCGGCAGCGCCTTTAGTGCAACCACGGATAATGTGTATTGCACGCCAAGTCGCGCGCCCCACATAAGTCCCGCAACAATTGCAATAACACCCGCCGTTGCCCAAGCGATCATCCACATCCTAGTAATGGGAATCCCCACAGACAGCGATGCAAGGACGTTGTCGGCTACTGCTTGCAAGTGGAGTCCGGTTCTTGTGTACGTGAACAAAACAGCAAGTACGATAACCAGTCCGCCAGCCACAGCCGCAGCAAACAAATCAAACTGACTCACTGTGAATCCACTGGTGACACTCAAAGGCATATCCTCTATGCCTAACTCAAGCCCGTGGACTTGCCCACCCCACACGAACTGCGCCAAACCCTCAACAAAAAATGCAAGGCCTACAGTCGCCATGAATAAAGTTAACAAAGACGTATTTGCGAGCTTCCGAAGAGCAAATCTCTCCACAGCTACCCCAAAAACAATCATGATCAACGTGGTAATCAGAAGAGATAGCCAGAACGGCACTCCCATCTCAATAAAACTTACAAAAGTCAGGGCTGCGCCTAATACCATCGCCCCCTGTGCAAAATTAAAAATCTTTGAAGACTTGTATATCAGAACGAAGCCGACAGCGATGAGCGAATACATCACGCCAGCCAGTAAACCGCCAACAGCTATCTGCAAATAGAAAAGTCCCATCTTTATTACTTACCTAACTTGATTACACATTCGTTTGATTTAGCGTGCTCGCCTAAAGACGATTCCAATAACCCCATCCGTAACTCTTTTTTGGATTTTTCTCGCAACTCCGACTTAACGCTACTCTTCTGATCCGCATCTAGATATCCGTATTTTTCCCCACATATGCATCAATAACTTTCTGATCTCGCTTTATCTCTTCTGGTATTCCGTCTGCGATCTTTCTCCCGTAATCCAATACGATTACGTGATCTGAGATATCCATAACCACACCCAGATCATGCTCTATTAGAACTACGGTCATCCCATACGCTTCCTTCGCTTGAAGAATGAACCTTGTCATATCCTGCTTTTCGTCAGGACTCATACCAGCCATGGGTTCATCTAGCAACAGACACTTAGGTTCTGCGGCTAGCGCACGGCCCAACTCGACACGTTTTTGAAGTCCATAAGAAAGTTGGCCAACGGAGGTCTTTCTGATTGCTTGAATCTCCAGAAATTCCAACAACTCCTCAGCCTTCTCTCGGCTTTCATCATCCTCACGACGACTTTTTGCAAGACGAAATGCCTGAGATAGAACAGACGCTTTGTTCATCAAGCATCTTCCCGTCTGAATGTTTTGTAAAACGGTCATGCCCTTGAAAAGCGCGATGTTCTGAAACGTTCGGGCAATCCCCTCTTTGGCTACCTGCTGTGGTGACCATCGCCTCTTCTCAACACCGTTCAGCGTAATGGTTCCTTCTTGTGGTCGATAGACGCCATTGAGAACATTCAGCATCGAACTCTTCCCTGCGCCATTGGGCCCTATTATTGAACACACCTCGTGAGCCAATACGTCAAAACTTACGCCAGTAAGCGCGTGGACCCCACCAAAGTTCAACGAGATATCCTTCACTGTCAGAAGTCTATTGCTACCGTGAGTTAGCTCTGCATTCATGAAAAATTTCTGCTAGCTGCTTTCGTAAAAATGTTCCACGACCTTGCTAAATGGCCGGTTCACAGTTAACCACCGACCCGAACGCCGCCATAGTCAAGACCATGGCTATCTTTCAAACGAAAGAGTCGTTCACTGGAACTTGCCGCAGCCGTTGAACTCGCGCCTTCATGATTTGCATCTAACGAACCAATTAGCCACGCATAATTTCTGACGACTGTCTGATAATTTGGAGTACGCAGGTGCGTTAATTCTCCTTGGTCAGGATCTAGATCTTTTCTCAACACTACAAACTTCCCCACTACTGTCCGATTTGGATCTTTCGAAACGCTGGCCGAATTACTTTTATCCGAAACTCGTAGTCGAATCTCATTCTCAACTAACTGAAGCATCTCGGGATTCAAAGACAGTTGATCCACAGACTCATAGTGAACACCTTGTCGGTCTGCCCAGTCTTTGCTGGCCAAGTGATCGAGCTGAATTAACGCCGTGGAACCGTCTGTGCCAGAGGAAAAAACCACTGCTCGCTTTATGTATGCAGAAGTGCATAGCGCGCCCTCGATATCACGATCGACAGTGAGCTGATAACTGTCATCCAAATCCACTTGGATCTTTAGGGATTCATTAGGCGTAGAGGTCTCAGCCGCTGAAAAATCACTGACTTGAAGTGTGAGTAATCCCGATACTTCATGAGACTTAGACTCTTCTACTTTTTTAAATTTAAGACCGATCGATGAAAAAAAGGCGCTAGCGTCCACTCCCAAGTGCATCGGGTAGGTAAGAACCGACTTAACCCGAGAAAGGCCGAGGACCTCTCTTATCGGCCTGCAGACCAACGTCGCTCCAAACGTACCCCAGATCCCGCCGATGGCCGCGTTCCCACTCTGCGCTTGTTTTTTGTATCGATCTTGACCAGCTTCAAAGAGCGTGCGCTTGATCCATCCGGCTGACTTCATCTGGGCGATAGATGAAACAGCAATGTGCTTACACCCAGCAGGGGAAACTAATACTTGAGTTGGACCGATCTCCCGCATGTCAGCAAGGATCGTCTCGCTCGTCTCCGGAAAGTTCACACAATACCCGTGAACAGCCGGAGCAACTTGATAGAGTAATTTTGCAGCCGCGTACGCGGGAGCAAGCGTGCAAATCGTCTGATCAGACCCTGACAGTTGGAGGTGTTGTGTAAACACTGACACGTTTTCCAACCAGGCTCTGTGGCTTAAAGAAACGGTTTCAAGGCTCCCGGTTTCTCCCGTTTGAAAAAAGATAGAAGCAAGATCATCAAATTGCCCTTTGCTCACCTCTTTTTTGAAAAATTCAATCGCTAGATCTGCATTTCCTTTATCGGCCCTTGGCCAATTTTGGATCTGACTCTCGCTACGCCCTGCGTCATCAGTCGCACTCACAGTTCCTTGGTTTGACTTGCCTAAAAAAACTGGTCCACTAAAGCCTGAAGCAGAGCATGCGCTACTGACAGCGGATAGGGCCTTTTCGCTCTCCACTAGAATCATCTTGGGAGTTGTTATTTGTTCCAAGCAGAATCCAGCCTCCCGAGGCGAGGCATCCGGCATGATTGGGGCGACTATTCCGCCCAGTCCTTGAATCGCGTGCGCGGCAACAACCCAATGATGGGTCTTATCGGCGCAGATTAAAACTGAATCACCGCGCCTAAGGCCGTTATCGGCTAGTCCCTGGGCGAGGGTCGATACTTCATGCAGGGCCTCGGCCCAAGACACAGGGCGCCACACACCGCGCTCCTTCCGACGCCATGCCGTTTTACTAGCGTCAGCGGATGCTCGGCTTAGAAAGCACTGTGAAATTGTCTGATGCTGGCCACTCATTGTGGCTCTCTCCCTCCCCCAATCTCAATAGAACATCGTTATTAGAAAACGATAACTACCGTTTTATCTTTTTTAACTACTTGGGTTCAGCATACGCTGAGAGGGGACTTTTGGAATTCGTTTGACTACCCTATTATTAGGTAGTCTTACGTATTTTTGGGTAATCTGAGAATCAAAGAAAAGCGACTGGTCCGCGCATATCTCCCACTAGCTGATCGGAAACTTCTACGCTCCCTGGTCAGCACCTTAAGGCTATTGGCTACGCGCGGAGCTCGTGGTTAGTATAACGTGCTCCAGAAGCGATTTAGCCGCCTAGAACTATAGGGTAAAGAACTAGCGTTGATTTCCCTGCGCTTGGTGGGAATCAAAAATACCACTCGCGCCCCGCTTTTTCCACGGGGCGCGTTAAGTTACAAAAATTGAGCGCTCTATTGAGGATCAGGCCAAACAAAAGACGGCTGTAGACCTTCATGAACTGGGCGACCATCATCTGGTGCATCTGCTCCCGATGATGGATCAAAGAATGCATGGTAGGTCGCTGGCATCTTATCCGCATCGTGGCCCATAAGATTTGGCACGATGGCCCGGATCCGTCTTTCTTTATCGTCGAGCATGATTGGAGTGCCACAGTCCGCACAGGTGCAAAGCTCGAGCGGCCCGTCTGGATTGCTGGCATTAAATGGCTGCCGGTTTAACTTAATTTCTTCGTTTACAGATAATTCACTGTGATTGAAAAATGCCACATGTGTGGTGTCTTGTCCCGTCACAGATTTACAAACACTGCAATGACACGTATGGACATCAATCGGATCACTTGCTGATTCGGTAACGGTGTGACCACACCCGCATGTTCCACTATGCTTTGCTGCCATAATTGACTCCGTAGAAACGTTTGTGTTTACGAAGTAGCCAATCTACCTGCCTCATGAATCGTGATACTATTACATTTTTGAAACACTTATGCGTATAAACACTTAATAAATTAATTTCCTTTTAAGTTCTTTTACTTCGATCTCGGCGATAAATCGAATCATCGTTAATCGAGTACGCTACAAGTATTCTCAACTTTCAAACGGGGTATCAAAACTACTGGGGCAAAATTTCTCCTGCAGTGGTAATCGCGTCAAGATACGAATCTAGAAATTTCTCAATGTTCGCATCCTCCCAGTTAAATCCATAGTTAACATAAAACTCCTGCAACAAGACCGTACGTAGCAAAATTTCGTGCTCGCTCTCTTCTTTGTTGTTTTGAGTCAAACCGTACCATCTTCTCCACGCTTCCCGTATTCTTGGATGATCGGCGGGTAACATATCCAATTGATCCGCGACTCGTCCTAAAACCTCCGCACCAATTTCTAGTCGCGTATCGATGACTCCCTGCTTTCTTCTTTGCTTAAACTTCCTCGCATGCCAGTCAGACTGACGCCGAACCTCTAATGTCAATTCCTTTTTGTAACTAGCAAACTGCTTAAGGATGCCCCCAGTGTCGCTATTCTTTTTTTTCGTAGCTCTCGCCATTGAGCATCACCATGAAAGAACTACATCGCCGGGTACTTTGGCCCGCCACCGCCTTCTGGGACTACCCATGTGATATTTTGGCTCGGGTCTTTAATGTCACATGTCTTGCAATGAATACAGTTTTGCGCGTTGATCTGAAACACTGGCTTTGAATCTTCTTCAAGAATTTCATACACCCCTGCAGGACAATACCGCTGGGCGGGCTCTGCCCATTTTGGCAAATTAATCTGAATGGGAATTTCTGAATCAGTCAATCTAAGGTGAATCGGCTGATCTGCTTCGTGATTAGTGTTAGTTAAAAACACGGACGAATTCTTATCGAACGTTAAAGCTCCGTCGGGTTTCGGATAGTGGATCGGCTCGACTTCACTAGCGTTTTTTAAACATGCATGATCATGTTTTGTATCCGTGATATTGACTGGCATCTTGCCACCAAACCAATTCTGATCGATTGTGTTGAAAGCGCCTCCGATATAAGGGCCAAACTTATGGATAGCAGGGCCAAAATTACGAGATGCCTTCAATTCTGAGTATAGCCAGGATTCCTTTAGATTTGTCTCATACAAATCTTTGGCACTCGTCGCATCGCCACTATGAAGCAGTTCAGCAATCGTTTCCGCCGCGATCATCCCAGACTTCATTGCAGTATGCGTTCCCTTGATTTTCGAAAAATTCAACGTACCGGCATCACAGCCAATCAAGAAGGCTCCTGGCATGGACATCGAAGGCAAAGAGTTCAATCCACCTTTCGATATGGCTCGGGCCCCGTAGGAAAGTCTCTCTCCTCCGACTAGGGTTGGACGAATTGCTGAATGAGTCTTAAATCGCTGTAACTCATCAAAGGGGCTGAGGTATGGGTTGTCATAATTCAAATCAACAATAATTCCAAGCGCAACTTGTTGATCCTCGAGATGATAAAGAAATGCACCACCCGATGCACCGTGCTCTGACAGTGGCCAGCCTGCACTATGCACGACTAGGCCCGGTTCATGGGTTGACGCCTCTACTCGCCAAAGCTCTTTGAGGCCAATACCGTAATGCTGTGGTGACTTGCCTTCGTCAAGGGAAAAGCGTTCGATCATCTGCTTGCCAAGATGACCACGACATCCTTCTGCAAAAACAGTAAATTTTGCATGGAGTTCCATGCCTGGCTCATAGGTTGGCTTTCGCTCTCCTGACTTGGAAACTCCCATATCACCGGTTGCGACTCCCATAACCGAGCCGTCAGCATCAAAGAGTACCTCGCTGGCCGCGAAGCCGGGGTAGACCTCTACGCCAAGGCCTTCCGCCTGCTCCCCCAGCCAGCGAACTAGTTGCGCAAGACTCACAATGTAATTGCCATGGTTACGCATAGTCCGCGGCGCCATCCATTCAGGGACTTTTAACGCGCGAGAGCCGCTTGAGAAGAAAAAGATTTCATCCCTCGACACAGGTGTCTTTAACGGAGCGTCTAGATCTGCCCAGTCTGGGAAAAGCTCGTTGAGTGCTGTCGGTTCGATTACCGCGCCGGAAATGATGTGGCCACCAACAGACGCTGCCTTTTCAAGAACCACAACGCTCAGCTCGAGATCCCTCTCTTGGCAAAGTTGCATCAATCGACAGGCCGTGGCTAGCCCAGCCGGCCCTGCGCCGACGATTACAACATCGACCTCCATTGATTCCCTTTCCGAGTTATGTGGTGTAGTCATCGACAGAACCTTTCAGTCCAAAATATTTAACCGGAGATCTTAATGGGAAACCGAAGGACAGCCAATACTCCCACGCTCAATTCTCAATATCCGAAGGTAGGGCCCCAATGTGCAGCAATCTGCCGGAGTAATAAAACGAAGAACCGGGCTTTAAGATGACTCTCGAGTCAATTTTTTGGGCAGCAGCGGATCGATCAGCCTCCGCGTACCGAATAGTTGTCATCGGG
>CENJ01133833.1_pt1 | contig 13269 bp, 14 predicted proteins | sample 356161 | NCBI WGS metagenome assembly CENJ01 (sample SAMEA2619531, study PRJEB7988) | marine metagenome | biome: marine biome (ENVO:00000447); feature: surface water layer (ENVO:00002042); material: "saline water (ENVO:00002010), including plankton (ENVO:xxxxxxxx)" | depth 5 m
GGAAATTTATGATCCGGAGCATAAGGAAAATATTAAAACAAACCTTTCTGGTATGAGAGGTAGTATTGTGGACTCATATACGGTAGTTCCTCAATTAAAAGGAAGCTATCCAATTCCATCAATAGACTTTTCTTTTTTTGATCCCATCAAAGAAAGATATGTCACTTTAAAGTCGGATGAGACACTTATAAATGTAAACGAGGGGCCAACAAACTTAATATCTGAGAGCCAGACCTCCAACTCAAGAAGTAATATTTTAAAAAATAATGAATCCTATTTTAATTTCATTAAGACCAAAACAGATTTAAAGAATATAAATTCAAAATTATTTTTTAATTCAAATCTTTATTGGATTTTACTCATTCTCCCAATTTTGATCCTTATAACTGTAATTTTAATAAAGAGAAAAATTGAAAACAAAATAATTAATCCTCTTGATGAGAAGAAAAAGAAAGCTAATTTTTTAGCAAAAAAATATTTCTCCGAAGCAAAAAAACTGATTGGTCAAAAAGAAGAGTTTTACAGTTCATTAGAAAAGGCTCTTCACAATTATATGAAATCTAAACTTAATGTTGAAACTACAGATTTATCAAAGGATGTAATTTCTAAATTATTGAACGAAAAAAAATGTGAAACTTCTAGTGTAGAGAGTTTTATATCTATGTTAAAAAAATGCGAAGAAGCTAGATATTCGCCTATTTCACAAGAAAACATGGGTCAGCATTATGAAAAGGCAATCGAAACTATAACCATTATTGATAAGCAAATATGAAAAATAAAATGATAATACTACTGTTTTTTTCTCATACAAGTTTATTTTCTCTTGATAAACCTCCTAATTCACTTTTTGAAAAAGGTAATGCTTTTTATAACAAAGGAGATTATCAAAATGCAATCGAAAGTTATTTGGGAATAATTGAAAACGGCTATCACAGCTCAGAGGTCTACTACAACCTAGGGAATGCAAATTATAAAATTGGGAATGTAGCTGAGGCAAATTTTTATTTTGAAAAAGCAAACATGCTATCTCCAAATGATAAAATGATAATGAACAATTTGGAGTTTGCAAAAAATATGACGATGGATTCAATTGAAACCCTTCCTCAAACTCAAATAAATTTATTTTTTAATGACCTATTAGCATTTATGACTACTGATAGTTGGAGTATTTTTTCTATTCTAATCATTTGGATGGGTTGCATTCTTTTTTTAATCTACAGCTTTAGCAAATCCATTGTCATAAAAAGGATATTTTTCTCTTCAGGAGTTCTATCATTTTTGATTTTTGTATTATTTATCTTTATAACTTTTTCAAAACAAGAACAAGAAAATACTAAGAAAGGAATTATTTTTAGTAAAGAGATTGGTGTTTGGACTGAACCTAACCAAAGAACGGAAGTTTTATTTTTTCTTCACGAGGGAACAAAATTCCAAATTATAGACGAGCTTGAAGGATGGTCAAAAATTTTAATTTCAAATGGATCTGAGGGATGGATAGAAAGCAATTCAATTAGATCACTAAACTAATTTTTCCGGAATTTTCACATCATTACTTTCTAATAATTGTATAATATAATACCCTACATTTTTTAAAGATTCAAACATTACAGATTCCTCTAGAAAGTTTGATTCAAAAAAATCAAACATAAATGAAAATTGATCTACAAAAACGAACAAAATACTAATCAAAAGAATATACTTAGAAACTCCAAAAATTCCTCCCAAGACCTTGTTGATTCCTCCAAGAGAAACCAATTTTATGAATTTCGTTAAATTTCTTGCAAAAATGTTAACACCAAGAACTATTAAGATTAATGTGGCTGTGAATAATATTATTGATGAAGGTAATTTTTCATCTGAAAGAAAATACGATAATAAACTTTCGATGATAGGTGTAAAAGTAAGTGCTCCTAAAATGCCTATAATTATAGATAGTAAAGATGCTGCCTCGATAATTAAACCTCTATTGAAACCCTTAAATAAACCATAAAAAAAAATTAAGCCTATAATTATATCAAAATAATTCATGGACTAAAGATAAATAATTTCATTTCACCAAAATGAAATTTTTATTTTCAAAAAATCTATTTTTAATGAGAATAGTTTCTACCAAATTAAATGTTGGGGAATCATTTAAATATATTTACTAATTTTAAAAAATAATGATTGAAATTATAAAAGAACATATTAAAGAAGTAGAAAATTTCAGTGCAGAAAGTAAAGAAAATTCTGAATCTTTTAGAATAAAATATCTTGGTAAGAAAGGAATACTTAATGAGCTTTTTAAAAAATTTAAAGATATTGATGCCAATGAAAGAAAAATAATAGGTAAGGAGATAAATATTCTTAAATCAAAAGTAAAGAAAAAAGTACTTGAATTTCAATCAGAAAAAAAGGAGGAAGAGAATAAAGCAAATGAAGACTTATACAAACCAGGTTTTCCTATAGAGTTTGGCTCCGAGCACCCTTTAAATATTGTAAGAAAAAACATTATTGGAATTTTTGAGAAAATCGGGTACTGTATTTCAGAAGGACCTGAAATAGAGGATGATTGGCATAATTTTACTGCATTAAATTTACCTAAACATCATCCCGCAAGAGATATGCAGGATACTTTTTTCATTAAAAGGGATCCTGATATTTTATTACGAACTCACACATCATCTGTTCAGATTAGGTACATGGAAAAAAACTCTCCACCTATAAAAACCATATCTCCTGGCAGGGTTTATAGAAATGAGGACATATCTGCACGCTCGCATTGTCTTTTTCACCAAGTTGAGGGTTTATATATTGATAGGGATGTATCCTTTGCTAATTTAAAGCATACTATAGAATATTTTTGCAAATCCATGTTTGGGAAGTCTCAAATCAGATTAAGACCTTCTTATTTCCCTTTCACTGAACCGAGTGCTGAAGTAGACATTTACTGGGGTCTAAAATCTGAGACTGATTATAGAATAACTAAGGGGACAGGATGGTTAGAAATCATGGGGTGTGGGATGGTTGATCCAAACGTTCTGAATAACTGTAATATTGATTCAGAAAAATATTCTGGCTTTGCATTTGGTATGGGAATTGAGCGAATTGCAATGTTGATGTATCAAATTAGTGACATTAGATATTTTTTCCAAAATGATCTGAGATTCTTAAAGCAATTCTCAAAAATAAATTAGTCCAATATTAATTTTTAAAAAAAAACTTATGAAAAAAAATAACATTCTAATTATAGTATTGTGTTTTCTGATTTCATGTTCTGAAAATAAAAACCAAAGCCCTGATTTCTCAATACTAATTCATGGAGGTGCCGGAACTATGGAAAGAGAAAAAATGTCAATAGAGAAAGAGCTAGAATACAAAAAAAAGTTGGAAGAAGCACTAAATAAGGGATATGAAATTTTAGAAAACAATGGTAGCAGTGAATTAGCGGTAATAGAAGCAATAAAAGTAATGGAGGATTCACCATTATTCAATGCAGGCAAAGGAGCAGTTCTTGATGAAAGGGGTGAGGCTTCTCTAGATGCCTCTTTTATGAGCGGTAAGAATTTAAATGCTGGAGCTGTTGCCGGGGTTAAAAAAATTAAAAATCCAATAACTGCTGCATATTCTGTCATGAAAAATATTCCACAAGTGTTTCTCATATCAGAAGGTGCAGACCAATTTGCAAAAGAACAAGGGCTTAATTTGGTAGATAATTCTTATTTCATTACTGAAAGAAGAAAGGCTCAATTACTCAAAAACAAAAAAACTGTTCAACTAAAAGATAAAAAAGATTCATCATCATCAATTTCTAAGTTTGGTACTGTTGGTTGTGTCGCTTTAGATAAAAATGGAAATTTGTCTGCAGGTACTTCAACTGGTGGTAGGTCAAATAAAAAGTGGGGGAGAGTTGGTGATGTTCCAATTATTGGTGCGGGGAATTATGCTAACAATAACACTTGTGCTATTTCGGCTACTGGATGGGGTGAGTTTTTTATTAGAAATGTTGTCGCCCACGACATTTCCTCTCTATTCGAATATAAAAATTTGGATATTGGGGAAGCTACAAAAATAAGCTTAGAAAAAGTAAAAAAGTTAGGAGGCAGTGGAGGTGTAATTGCTCTTGACAAATTTGGAAACTATGCAATGGAATTTAACACAAAGGGTATGTATAGAGGTATAAGAGACAGTAAAGGTAATTTTCAGGTTTCGATTTTTAAAAACGATTAATATATACTAATCAAATCATTTACTTCATTGTCAGTTAATTTTGAAAGTTGAGAGTTATAGAAACTTTTAACTCCAGTTACTTCCTCGCCTACCCATTCTGGTAAATAAACTTTTTGAGATTCTGAATTTAATTCAATTTCAGCTAGTACCAGACCTTTTAAAAACCCCTCGAAAACATCAACTTCAAAAAGTTGTTTTTTATAATCTATTAAATATCTTTTTTTGAAAATGATTCTTGGTAAACATAATTTTAAAAGCTTATTACCTTCAATTAAACTTATTTTTTTATCAAATTCAAATCTACTAATTCCGTTTTTAGAAGTTGGGCCCTTTATGCATAAGTAAGCGTTTTTGTCAGAAATTCTGATTCTAATTGCTAGATTATTGCCCTTTGATAAATAGCCCTGCTTTATATTTATTACTTTATGAGAAAAGGAAATAAATTTTTTTGATTTGACTTTAAATTTTCTTTCTTTTTCAATCATATATTATATGTTATAAACTTCCAATATATGTAAATTTATTAAATGGCGGTAACTCGAAAAATTATCCATATTGATATGGATGCTTTTTATGCATCAGTTGAACAACTTGATAACCCATCAATTAGGAATAAGCCAGTTGCGGTTGGTAGTTCTGACTCACGTGGTGTAGTTGCGGCTGCTAGTTATGAGGCTAGACATTTTGGTGTAAAAAGCGCCATGAGTAGTAAATTAGCTAAAAAACTATGCCCAAATCTAATATTCGCTAAACCAAGATTTGAGAGATATAAAGAGTTGTCAAAAATAATATCAGAAGTTTTTTTTTCATATACTGATTTAGTAGAAACTTTATCACTTGATGAAGCATATCTTGATGTTACCGAAAATAAAAGAGGAATTATTTCGGCTTCAAAAACTGCGAGACTAATAAGAGAGGATATTTTTAAAAAAACAGGTTTAACTTCATCAGCTGGGATTTCTCTAAACAAATTAGTAGCTAAAATTGCTAGTGATTATAATAAACCAAATGGTCAAAAAACAATACCTCCTGAGGAGATCAAAGCATTTATGGAGGACTTAGACATTAGAAAGTTTCATGGTATCGGTAGAGTAACTGCTCAAAAAATGTATGAAATAGGAATTTTTAAAGGTATCGATTTAAAAAAAAAGGGTGAAGATTTTTTAATTAAAAAGTTTGGTAAATCTGGAAGTTATTATTTCAATGCAGCTAGAGGAATAAATTCGAGTCCTGTCACCCCAAAAAGAAAAGCAAAGTCATTAGGTAGTGAACAAACATTTTCAAAAAACATTTCAAGTGAGATTTTTTTAATAGAAAAAATTAATATTATTTCAGATAAATTGTCAGAAAGGTTAAAAAGACTTGGTGTTTCAGGCAAGACAATCACATTAAAAATAAAATATAGTGATTTTATAACTCAAACACGTTCAACTACAAAGCAGCTTTATATTTGTGAAAAAAGTTTAATAAGCAAAACATGCGAAGAACTTTTATTCAATGAGAAACTTAGGGACTCAGTAAGATTAATTGGAATAACTGTTTCGAACTTTAAGCAATTAAAAGAAAAAAAAGATATTAATAATTCAATAAAAGCTCAACTCAAAATTGATTTTTAAATCATTGAAATTCTCAACGTATTTACCATCCCCTTTTTTTTGACAGGCATTGCTGCAAGATTAATCAACATATCTCCTTTCTCAACAAAATTATTTTTGAGAGCCATATTGTTTACTTGCTCAACTGTTTTGTCGGTGCTTTCAAATTTATCATAATAAAATGCCTTGACTCCCCAAAGAAGATTTAATTGGGTTAATATCAATTCATTAGATGTAAATACTAAGATGTTTGCATTTGGCCTCCATGCTGATATTTGGAATGCCGTATATCCACTATTTGTTAGGGTGCATATGGCGGTGGCATCAATTTCATTTGCCATATTTGCAGCGTGGTAACATATTGACTTTGTGATATATCTTTTACTTCTTACAGAAGGAGGTGAGTGAGGCACCTTTATTAAAGGAGAGTCCTCGACTGTTTTTAATATTGACGACATTGCTGCAACTACTTTTATAGGATATTTACCAACAGAGGTTTCCCCGGATAGCATTACAGCGTCGGCTCCATCCATTACTGAATTTGCAACGTCATTTACTTCGGCTCGTGTGGCAGTTAAACTTTTAATCATACCCTCCATCATTTGTGTTGCAATAATAACAGGAATTCGAGACTTTTTTGCCTTATTTACAAGTTGTTTTTGAATTAATGGAACTTTAGCGGCTGAAACTTCAACCCCTAAATCTCCTCTTGCAACCATGATTCCGTCTGAATTTGAAATTATTTCATCTATATTTTCAAGAGCTTCAGGCTTTTCAATTTTTGATATAATAGGAATTTTATGATTAGATTTTGCTTCAATTATTTTTTTTAATTCATTCAAGTCACTTCCATTTCTAACAAAAGAAAGAGCAATCCAATCTACATTTTGATTAATTGAAAAAATAGCATCTTCATAATCTTTTTCTGTTAGTGCTGGCAACGAAATTTTAGTATTAGGCAAGTTAATTCCTTTTTTAGAATATAAAGGTCCTCCCTGAATTACTTTAGCTTTCACATTAGAAATATTATCAGTTTCTAATATCTCAAAAATTAATTTTCCATCGTCTATTAGAAGCTTTTCCCCAATTTTAACATCTTTAGCGAATTTTTTGTATTTAACGTAAACTCTTTTATTATTTCCAATAAATTTTTGTTCAGAGCAAAATTTTAAAATTTCATCTTTTACAATATTTACACCTTCTTCAACATTTCCTATTCTTAATTTTGGTCCTTGTAAATCGGCTAAAATCGAAGTGTAAATGTTATTTTTTTTATTGAGGAATCTAATTGTAGAAATTATTTTTTCAATTTCCGAATGGTTAGCATGAGAAAAGTTTATTCTAAACACGTCAACTCCACTTAACATCATTTCTTCAATGGTTTTTGGTGAAGAACAAGATGGACCCAACGTTGCTATAATTTTTGTTTTTCTTGTTTTTTTCATCATTCAAAAATTAAGTTTTCAAGATTGTTTAATATTCTTTTATCAATCTCATAAGCTAGCTGAATTCCTTCAATTTTTCTAATTTTCTCAACCCAATCTTTTATGATTTTAGATTTTGGAACTTTAAAAAAAAAATCAACATAGTCCAAAGAAGGGATTAAACTTTTCTTATTCATTTCATTTATGTTGAAAAGTAAGTTTTTTTTACTAAAAATTTCGTCATTCTTGTAATGATTTGAAATTAATTCCCAGTTATCTTTTGATATTTTTGATAAATATTTAAATCTAGTATAAATGTCATCTGTAGATTTTTTTTTGGAATTATGTAGAAGGCATCCAAGATTTTGATTCAATCTATAGGCAACTAGATAGGCTTCCAAATTTGTATGAATAGCAACAACCGAAAAATCATCAATATCTACAGGTTCTATATTTAAAAATACTTTTTTAGCCTTCATTCATGTCAACGTTTTTAATCAAATTTTTTGAAAACTAAACACGCATTGTGACCACCGAATCCAAATGTATTAGATAGAGCTACTCTTACACTTCTTTCTTGAAATTTATTAAATGTAAAGTTTAATTTAGAATCTATTTGTTTATCATTTGTGAAGTGATTTATTGTGGGTGGTATTTTGTTATTTTTTATAGATAAAATACAAGAAATAGCTTCAATTGCTCCAGCTGCACCTAAAAGGTGACCCGTCATTGATTTTGTTGAATTAATATTTATAGAATAAGCATGTTTTTTAAAAACGTCAATCACAGCTTTTGTTTCTGCAATATCTCCTAGAGGAGTTGATGTCCCATGCATATTTATATGATCAACTTCATCAATATTTAATTTGGCATCCTGTAAACAATTTTCCATTACTTTTTTTGCCCCATTTCCTTCGGGATGTGGTGCAGTCATGTGGTGTGCATCTGCAGATAATCCTCCGCCAGCTAGTTCACAATATATCTTGGCATTTCTTTTAATAGCATGGTCCAAATCTTCTAAAACAATGCATCCTCCTCCCTCACCTAAGACAAAGCCATCTCTTTCATTATCAAAGGGGCGAGATGCTTTATCGGGCTCGTTGTTTCTTGTAGATAAAGCATGCATAGCGTTAAATCCCCCTATTCCTGCACATGTAACAGCTGCTTCAGAACCCCCTGCAATCATAACATCTGCGTAGCCTAATCGAATATAATTTAAAGCATCTATAATTGCATTTGAGGAAGAAGCACAAGCAGAGACTGTAGCGAAGTTTGGTCCCCTAAAACCATATTTAATAGATATTAGACCTGGTGCAATGTCAGCAATTAGTTTAGGAATAAAAAACGGATTGAATCTTGGTTTTTTATTTGAGAAAAAATTTTCCATCTCATTTTGAAATGTTTCAATTCCTCCAATCCCTGCCCCCCAAATAACACCAACTCTATTAGAATCAAATTTTGAATTAATTAGATCGGAATCATTAATTGCCTCTTCTGAGCAGATAGTAGCATATTGTGAAAATTTATCCTGTCTTCGTATTTCCTTTTTCTCAATAAAATCAAGGGGGTTAAAATTTTTTAATTCACATGCGAACTTGGTTTTAAAATCAGATGTGTCAAAATAAGTAATTGGAGCAGAACCACTTTTACCACTTATAAGCCCTTCCCAATAATCTGAAACAGAATTACCTATAGGTGTCAATGCTCCCAATCCGGTAACAACTACTCGTCTTGGATTCATTTAAAAACTAAATAGCTTGTTCTATATACTGCATTGCTTGGCCAACAGTTGAAATATTCTCAGCTTGGTCATCTGGAATTTGAATATCAAATTCTTTTTCAAATTCCATTATAAGTTCAACAGTGTCAAGTGAATCGGCACCAAGGTCATTGGTAAAGCTAGCATCAGCAACAACTTCACCTTCGTCAACACCTAATTTATCTACAATAATTGCTTTTACTCTTGAATTTATGTCAGACATAGTATTTTGGTTTTAAATTTTCTTTATCAAAAATAACAAATCTTTGGACCATTTCTATTGATAATATAATTAAAATGTAATTTAAATTTCAAAAACCTATACCAAAAACTTATTAAACCATTTATATTAGTATGATTTTATTTAAAAATAATATCTAACTATACAATGAAAAAAGTACTGATATTAGCATCAGGTAATGGTTCAAATGCTGTAAATATTTCTAAATTTTTAAAAAAAACTGATTCAAAAAATGAGATAAAAGTGTTATGTAATGTAGAAAAAGCTGGTGTTTTTGAAAAAATGAAAAAAATAAAAATTCCTTGTATTCTGATTCAAATCAGTAATAATTTTTCTCTGCTTAATGAATGTATTAATTACCAACCTGACTTAATAATATTGGCAGGGTATTTAAAGAAAATCCCTAAGGAGCTAATTAATCTTTTTAAAAAAAGAATTATAAACATTCATCCTTCGCTTTTGCCTAAGTATGGAGGTAAAGGGATGTACGGTGATAATGTTCACAGTCAAGTTTTAATAAATAGTGAAACAGAAACAGGAATAACCATTCATTATGTTAATGAAAAATATGATAGAGGAGAAATTATTTTTCAAAAAAAAGTTTATTTAAATAAAGATGAAACTTTAAGTTCAATCAAAACAAAAATCAAAAGTTTGGAAATGAAGTACTTTCCAATAATTATATATCAGCTACTTTATGGAAGAAATCATTAATATTTATACAGATGGTTCTTCACTTGGGAATCCTGGTCCTGGAGGATACGGGATAATTTTAGAGTGGAAAAAGAAAAATTACATCAAAGAATACTCAAAAGGATATAAATATACTACAAACAATAGAATGGAACTTCTTGCGGTAGTTGTAGCACTTGAAAAGTTGAAGATAGAAAGAGGGGATGTTAAAGTTTTTACGGATTCAAAATATATTGTTGATTCGGTTGAACTTAAAAGAATATTTAAGTGGAAAAATAATAATTTCAAAAAAATCAAAAATCCGGATTTGTGGATTCGTTTTTTAAAAATGAATGAAAAGCACAATATTAAGTTTAATTGGATTAAAGGACATAATAATCATCCACAAAATGAAAGGTGTGACGAGCTTGCGGTTAAGGCAGCAAAAAACAATTCTACTGAGCATGACTTATATTATGAGAAACTGAGTAAAAATGTAAATTAAAATGAAAAGTATTTAAAATAATAATCCCATTCATGAACAAAAATATTTTAGTAATTGGTACTTTAGCTTTAGATTCAATTCAAACACCTTCTCTTGATTCAGGGGTAATTTTGGGTGGAGCTGCCACATATATTTCTTTCGCAATTTCTAAAATTTCAAATAAATTTGGAATTGTCTCAGTCGTTGGAGATGATTTCCCTTTTGAGTATTTGAATAGAATAAAATCAACGGGTGCTGATATTTCAGGAGTTGAGATTATTAAAAATAAACAAAGTTTTTTTTGGAGTGGAAGATATCATGTGGACATAAATAAAAGAACAACAATAGACACTAAACTTGGAGTTTTGGAAAACTTTAACCCTATTATTCCAAAAAAATTTACAGACAGCAATATTGTTGTTTTAGGAAATTTACACCCTTCTGTCCAAAATAAAAGTATCAAACAATTATTGGGTAAAAATCAATTTTTGATATTAGATACTATGAATTTTTGGATGGACAACAATTTAGAAGACTTAAATAAAGTTATTTCAAAGGTAAATTTGATATCTATAAATGATGAAGAGGCTTATTTATTGACAAAAGAAAAATCTTTAGAAAATTGTGCCTCTAAAATCATTAAAAAAGGACCTCAATATGTGATTATTAAAAAAGGAGAGTTGGGTGCAGAATTATATAGTAAAGACGAAAAATTTTGTTTACCTTCATTTAGAGTTAAAGCAATTGATCCAACCGGTGCCGGTGATACTTTTGCGGGAGGTTTGGCTGCTTACTTGTCAAAAAACAAGAAAATAGATTTCAACAGTCTGAAAAAAGGACTTGTTTTGGGAACAATTTTAGCTTCTTTCACGGTGGAGGATTTGGGTACTAGTTGCATAGAAAGAGTTGTCAAAAAAAACATTTTAGAGAGATTGGAAATATTTATAAATAAAAATAAAATTGACTTAAATTTGTCGATATGAGTGATTTTATTAAGCACGAGTGTGGAATAGCTCTTTTGAAACTTAAAAAACCTCTTGAATATTATCAAAAAAAATATGATTCTGCACTTTTCGGGATAAATAAAATGTATCTGATGATGGAAAAACAGCACAATCGTGGTCAAGATGGTGCAGGTTTTGCCAGTATAAAGTTTGATATGGACCCCGGAGAAAGATTTATGAGTAGAATTAGGTCAAGTGAGCAACAACCTATTTATGATATTTTTAAAAAAATCAATACAACCATATCAAATGAAACAAATAAAAATCCAAGTCTATCTAAAAATCTAAAATTATTAAAAAAAAGTGTTCCCTTTCTAGGAGAGTTAATGTTGGGACATGTAAGATATGGAACGTTTGGGAAAAACAGTATTGAGAGTGTGCATCCGTTTCTTCGTCAAAACAACTGGATGCACAGAAATTTAATCTTAGCCGGTAATTTTAATATGACCAATGTAGGAAAACTGTTTTCAAATTTAGTTCAACTTGGGCAGCACCCTAAGGAAAATTCTGATACAATAACTGTGATGGAAAACATTGGTCACTTTTTGGATGATGCGGTTGCCAAAATTTATAAAAATTTAAAAAAAGAAGGATTTAGTAAATTGGATTCATCACCTCTAATTGCAGAGAGATTGGATATTTCTAAGATTTTAAAAAAAGCCTCTAAAGACTGGGACGGTGGATTTACTATCGCTGGTATGATTGGTCATGGTGATGCTTTTGTTCTTCGCGACCCTTGTGGGATTAGACCAGCTTTTTATTTTGACAACGATGAATTTACTGTTGTTGCCTCCGAAAGACCAGTAATTCAAACAGTTTTTGATGTCAAATTAAACTCAATAAAAGAAATACCCCCAGGGAATGCAATGATTTTAAAAAAATCTGGTAAGATATCCATAGATAAAATATTTAGTGAAACTGAAAAAAAACAATGCTCTTTTGAAAGAATCTATTTTTCTAGAGGCAGTGATGCTGATATTTATAAAGAGAGAAAAAAATTAGGATATCTTCTTTTTGGTCAGATTATGAAATCTATAAAAGATGATTTGAAAAACACAGTGTTTTCATATATTCCTAACACTGCTGAAACCTCCTTTTATGGTCTTATAAGTTCGGTTCAAGATTATGTAAGAAGTAAGGTAAGTGATAAGTTAAAGGAATCAAATTTGGATTTATTAGAGGTTCAAAAGATTTTAGAATTGAGGCCTAGAATTGAAAAAATTGCAATAAAAGATGTAAAATTAAGAACTTTCATAACTGAAGATAACTCAAGAAATGAGTTGGTAAATCATGTTTATGATGTTACTTATGGTATAGTAAAGCCTTCTGATAATTTAGTGATTTTGGATGATAGTATCGTAAGGGGTACAACTCTTAGAGAAAGTATTTTAACAATGTTAAATAGATTAAATCCTAAAAAGATTATAATTGTTTCTAGTGCACCCCAAATTAGATACCCTGACTGTTACGGCATAGATATGGCTAAACTTGAAGATTTTATTGCCTTCCAAGCAGCCATTAAACTTCACGAGGAAAATGGCACCTCAGGTATAATCAAGAATGTTTACGATTTATGTGTTAATTCTTTTAAAAACATGGAAGCAGAAGCTAAAAATCACGTAAAAGATATATACGAAAATTTTACAGATGATGAAATATCAAATAAGATGTCCGATATGTTAACTACCAAACTAAATAATATTCCTTTAAAAATAATTTTTCAGAAAATCGAGGGACTACATGAGGCATGTCCCAATCACAAAGGCGATTGGTATTTTACAGGTAATTACCCAACTCCTGGAGGGAACAGAGTTGTAAACAAGTCCTTCATAAACTTTTTTGAAGGGAAATCTTTGAGAGCATACTAGTTTAAATTAATTT
>CENJ01103343.1_pt1 | contig 13260 bp, 14 predicted proteins | sample 356161 | NCBI WGS metagenome assembly CENJ01 (sample SAMEA2619531, study PRJEB7988) | marine metagenome | biome: marine biome (ENVO:00000447); feature: surface water layer (ENVO:00002042); material: "saline water (ENVO:00002010), including plankton (ENVO:xxxxxxxx)" | depth 5 m
AAAAAACGGCAAAGCAAAGGGGCTATAAGAGGTCACAAACGCGACGCAAGTTGGGCTTGTAGATTCAGCCTGCAACACGCTTGTCGGTTGCATTGGGATTCGGAAAGGTATCCAGGCTTTCCTCGCCCGCACGCGGCACGACACAATCGAAGTCTTTTTCTATGAGCACGTTCAATGGACCCATTACCATGGGCTCTTCACCAGCGAACCCAACCACCGTGGAAGTCGACCAGATCGCGGCGTCGCCTCGCGGCACTTGCACAACGATCTCGTGCACCAACCCTTGCGCGGTGGTCTGACTATGCTGGGAGGCCAGGGCTTCTGCGCCGTCAGCGCGGAGCCGATAGCGTAGCGTCGACCCGTCGGGAAATAGCGTTGCCTCGGTAACCTCATCACCCGCCCCTAGCGCCGCGACCTCGCCTACAGTTAGACGAAGTCGCAATGTGTTGCCACGCAATCGCAGTTTCACCTCAATCAAGCCTCCGCAGTTTGTGATTGGATATAATTCTGAATCCCTACCTTGTCTATCAATCCAATTTGGGTTTCGATCCAATCAACGTGTTCTTCTTCGGAATCCAATATGTCACTAAAAAGCTGACGACTCACATAATCGCCGCATTGCTCGCAGTGCGCAATAGCATCCCTTAAGTCCGGTATGGCAATCATTTCCAACTTAAGATCGCAGGCTAGGATCTCCGCCACATTTTCGCCGATGAGCAGTTTTCCTAAATCTTGCAGATTCGGCAGACCGTCGAGAAACAAAACGCGCTCGATTAACGCATCAGCGTGCTTCATTTCATCAACTGATTCACCCATTTCATATTTACCGAGACGCTTTAAGCCCCAATCATCCAGCATTTTGGCGTGCAAAAAGTATTGATTAATCGCCGTTAACTCGTTTTTAAGCACTTTATTCAGAAAGGTAATCACACCTGGATCAAGAGTTTTCACAAAGACATTCCTTATAGATGGTGCTAATCAGAGTGCCTTAAAAAAATCATCAAAGCAACAAAAATCCTCATAACTTATTGATTTTTAACGATAATTAATCTCATCGGGCAATCCTAGGATCAATCCTAAAGGCAATTAAAAAGCAATTGCAAAAGAGAACGATTTGCAATTACAATTACGACACTCACTTGCTAGACTCTTCCGTTATGTATATTTGCCTTTGTAGTGGTGTCACAGATCAACAAATTCGCGAAGCCGTCAAAGCTGGCGCCAACGAACTTCATGACCTGCAACGCTCCTTGGGCGTTAGCATTGGCTGCGGTACTTGCGCGGAAGCCGCTATGCAAATAATCGGTACCACCCTACAAGATAGCGCCACGCAAGATCTTGTCGCACGGTTGTCGCACGCAGCTTAAGCCGCAAACTTCCCACCGCAGATCACCGCAGGCCTTTCTCCACGCCGCAACGCCCCCTCGCCATTGGCAACGCGCTGACGTGTTCCTTAACTTAGTTTAAACATCAATCAAAAGCGTCGCTTTACCGCTTGATCGTCCCGCTCAACAGACGGCCAATCACTTCTATTGCAGACACCCACGTCTTTACTGCATGCCGCCTATCTCCTCAAAGCAACTGCATATCTGCCATAGCTATAGATAATGGCCCTAGCCAACCACGCTCTAAAACTTTAGCTTGAAGGAGCACCTGCCATGGGAAATACACGCCACAAGTCAACTTGGCTGCGGTCAGTCGCGCTCATTATTTTAAGTTTTTTGCACCTACCTCTCTTGGCTGACGGACCCAGTTGCGACAAGGTGCCGCAGCCAAAATACGATCCCAAAACTTATTATGCGACAACTATTGGCCTTACCGGGCCCGCCCTAAAAGCTGCGCTCAACGAGCGCATTAAGGGCCACCGCCGCTACGTATATAGCCCCTGTGTTTGGTTAATGATTTCGGAAAGCGATCAAGATCCTGACGATGCAAACGCTGTTATCGAGATATACACGCAACGCTCGATAGACAAATCAAGAATGGAGAAAAATAACCCGAAAGATCCGCTGAGTTGGAATAGAGAGCATGTGTGGGCGAACTCACATGGTTTCCCCCATCCCAACCAGCATGCCTACACTGATTTACATCATTTGCGAGCCGCGGACAAAAAAATCAATGGCCATCGCGGCAATCGCGACTTTAGCAACGCCAAGAACAACCTACCTGACGACCTCTGCGACGGCTGTGCGACAGGACCCGATACGTGGCAGCCCCCAGCGGCACATCAAGGCGATATTGCACGCATGCTTTTCTATATGGCAACCCGGTACGAAGGCAACGACGCGAGTAGCACGCCAGACCTTGAGCTATTAGATATAGTCGGCACGAAACCATCGGGTAAGACATTCACCACAGAAGGTCAACTCGGTAAGCTCTGCAGTCTTTATGCTTGGCATCATAGTGATCCAGTTAGCGAAATTGAACGTGTTCGCAACGATGTCATTTATAGCTGGCAAGGCAACCGCAACCCGTTCATCGATCACCCGGAATTTGTTGCCGCCATTTGGGGTAATGACTGTCCATAGCGGCCGCGCGCGCTCATCTATAAAAGTTGATCTGAGCAAAACCAGCGGCGAGCCGGTGTTGCCTCTAAAGTGTGAAACACTTGCGCAAAGAACAACCGGCCCTTACCTGTGATTTGATGGCGAATCTAAAGGCGTGCGCCTTTTGCCAGCACTGTAGCAGAGCTTGCGTCTGAGGAGGTGCCGTAAGCTTAACGACTCGCGCGATCACCGCTCACATAGCGAGGCCGCTTTCCATTTTCTGCTTGCCGCTTCAGTCAATCGGGCGAAAGAACTGATCAAGCAGCAAGCTGGGGACCTCTTCGCTGTGGGTGAATTGCCACTTGGGCTGTTTGTCCTTATCAATCATTAAGGCGCGCACCCCTTCGAGGAACTCGGAGTGGCGAATAATGTTAATCACCAGCTGCAATTCCAAAGCATAAACTGCAGCGAGCGATAACCCCTCTGCAAGCTGCAGCTGACGTAAGATCCAGGCTGCCGCCAAAGGTGAGCCTCGACGCAGGTTAGCCTGGGCTTCGACAAACCAGACATCATCAACATCAAGGTTGAGCAACGCATCAACAAAGGCCGTACCGGTAGATAGAGATGCGCCATTCGCATCCACAAACACTGAAGCTATTGTGTTCGCATGCCTGGCCAATGGACTGTCTTGCGGCCCTATCCGTTGCAGTGCAGCAAGCTGCGCTTCGATGAACGCATGCTCGGCCTCTACCTCGTCGCTCCAGGCGTGTTGCTCAAGCGCAGACCACAGCGCATCATATTGATCGTGTTGTACGGCGTACTTGACCAAACCAACCTTAACAGCATCGGTAGCATGGATCGAAGCGCCAGTAAGCCCAAGAAACCATCCCAATCGCTGGGGCAGCTGATTGAGAAAATAACTACCGCCGACATCTGGAAATAACGCGATACTGATTTCTGGCATAGCCAATCGGCTGTTTTCCGTGACGACACCGTAACGGCAGGCCTTTAAAAGCCCCATACCGCCGCCCATGGTAATACCATCGGCCCAACAAATTATCGGTTTAGGGTATTCATGCAAAGCGAGGTCCAGAGCATATTCACGCCGAAAAAATGCTTCAGCCTCCAAACAAGGCTTACCTGGCTGCTCTAAGAGTTGCCAGTACAATAAACGCAGATCCGCACCCGCCGAGAAACTTCGCCCGCCCAGTGCATCTAAAACCACAACGGCAATCTGCTCGTCCTCGCGCCACGCCTCAATCTGGTCGCGAATCAAATCGACCATTGTGAGAGTCAACGCATTTAACGTCTGCGGACTATTCAGCGTTATTCTGCCAATTCTGCGATCTTTGGCGGGTACCTCAGCGAAAATGACCGGCGCAGACATAAGCTTCCTCTTACTTGTTATTCGGGAGCAAAAAAAGGAGCTTGCCATGTCGAAGCCGTCTGGCAAGCTTGTGACAAATTCTGGAGAAACCAGTCATGTCAGAACCCGTAGATTATATCGCTCGCACGAAAGCGTTGTACGCCTCATTAAATTATCCCGACTACAAATGGGTCACGCATACTGACGCGCCGCCTTGGTCTGTCCTGACCAAACCGCTTTCCGAATGCCGTGTGGGTCTGATTTGCTCGGGCGGCATTTATCGCTTGGGCCAAACCGCCTTCCACTCACAGGACGATATCAGCTTGCGGCTCATTGCAACGGATATCGAGTTAGACCAGATTCGAATCACTCATTTTGCCTACGATGAACGTGACGCTAGACGCGATCCCAATATTGTATTGCCGCTGGAGCCGTTAAAAAACTTACGCAACGAGGGATTCTTCGCAAGTCTCGCCGAGCACGCCTACACTTTTATGGGCGGCATCTACTCCAGCCGAAAAGTAGCAACGATTTTGGCCCCCGAACTGACCCGACGTTGCCTGCAAGACGAGATAGATCTCGCCTTATTGGTACCCGCCTGACCCGTGTGTCATCAGTCCGTGGGACTGATTGCAAGAAGCCTGGAAGCTGCGGGAATAACCACGGTCGGTTTAACCAGTGCTTGGTCGATTACTCAAGCGGTTAACCCGCCGCGGAGTGTGTTTGTCGACTATCCACTTGGGCATACCGCCGGCCGGCCCAACGATTCAACCGAACAACGCCAAATCATTGTTGAGGCATTGACGTTCGCTGGAGACGCTAAGGCACCAGGCGCCATGCTCGATCTAGGGCTGAGTTGGAACCGTACGGGAGATCAGACCTGGAAGGACCATGTGATGCGACCATCTGCAGACAGTGATCGCTCCGGCGATCACTCTGGCGATGACCGCCAACCGCGCACCACCGAGCCGCAATTTCAGTTTGCAGAGGACGCCGCAGAGGTGCAGCAAAACTGCGCGAGCTGTATTTTTCTGGAGGACTCCTAACAATACTCAACAGTCATAGTTGACGCCTCGGGCTAGTCAGCGTCGAATAGGAAGAGTCAGTAAACGTCGCCTGGAAGGATAGCGCACGCAAAGACTATGCATCCGCTGCGCAAGCGTCTATTGCCTAGACCAACCCAGTACGTACCTTATTGGCAAGAAACTGCCCCTTTTCACCGCGTTAGTTATTTCAGTGTTCGCTCTTTTACCTCACGAGCACTACCGAAATTTAAGCCACTCACAACGAAAAACGCCTTGCGACAAGCAAGGCGTTTTATTTCTCGTTTGATTACTCGACTGACTTTAGCCGCCGAAGTCGTCCAAACGAATATTTTCAGGCTCCACGCCCAAATCTTCCAGCATTCTTAGTACTGCCGCGGTCATCGGCGGCGGTCCACAAAGATAGTATTCACAATCTTCCGGGTTGGGATGATCCTTCAAGTAGTTTTCCAACACGACTTCATGAATGAATCCAATATGGCCATCGAAGTTGTCTTCTGGCAAGGGATCAGAAAGTGCCACGTGCCAGTCGAAATTCTCGTTCTCTGCTGCAAGCTTGTCCAACTCTTCGGTATAAAACATTTCGCGCAATGACCGGGCGCCGTACCAGTAGCTCATTTTAGTGTTCGAACTTTTGCCTCGCAGTTCGTCAAAAATCTGTGAGCGAAGGGGGGCCATGCCAGCGCCGCCGCCAATCCAGATCTTTTCTGCGGGCGTTTCCTGGACAAAGAACTCACCATAAGGACCAAACACCGTCAGCTTGTCGCCCGGCTTGAGGTTAAATACATAAGAGGACATCGCACCTGGAGGCACTTCCATTCCTGGAGGCGGTGAAGCGATCCGAATATTGAATTTCAGAATGCCTTTTTCTAGCGGATAGTTCGCCATCGAATATGCGCGGATGGTGACTTCATCAACCTTAGAATGATGGTTCCATACACCGAATCGATCCCAGTCGCCCTGGTACTCAGGATCAACCTCAATCTCAGAATAGTCCATTTCGTACGGGGGTATTTCAAGCTGAACGTAACCGCCGGCTTTAAAGTCAACATCCGCCCCTTCGGGTAATTTCAAATTCAGCTCTTTAATGAAGGTCGCAACGTTATCGTTAGAGACTACTTCACATTCCCAACGCTGTACGCCGATTGCGTCCTCTGGAATCTGGATCTTTAGGTCTTGTTTGACCGCCACCTGGCACGACAAACGCCAGTCTTCCTGGATCTCACCGCGAGTGAAGTGGCCTTCCTCGGTAGATAGGATGCTACCACCGCCTTCGACAACACGGCACCGACACTGCGCACAAGTGCCCCCACCGCCACATGCACTGGCGAGGAAGATACCCTTCGCAGCCAGAGTCCCTAACAGTTTGCCGCCGGCCGGCACTTCAATGGCTTTGTCGGCGTCATCGTTGATTAGAATCGTGACGTTGCCTGTGCTAACCAAGCGTGAGCGAGCGAATAAAATAATAGACACCAGAAACAGTACCGTCACCGTAAACATGACGACGCCGAGGACTACTACCTGCGGATCAAACATAGTGTTTTCCTATATGTCGATACCGCCGAACGACATAAAGCATAAGCTTATGAGTCCGACAGAGATGAATGTGATGCCTAAACCCCGAAGTCCCTCGGGCACATCACTGTATTTTAGTTTTTCCCTCACACCGGCCAATGCGGTTATGGCCAACGCCCAGCCCACACCAGCTCCCAATCCAAATACCGCGCTTTCAGCAAGCGTCTGGTCCTGCTCTATCATAATGAGTGATGCGCCTAATATTGCGCAGTTAACGGTGATTAATGGCAGAAAGACGCCCAACGCGTTGTAGAGTGCAGGGACATATTTATCCAGCACCATTTCCAATATTTGCACCATCGCCGCGATGACGCCGATATAGGACAAAAAGCCAAGAAAACTCAAGTCGACTTCCGGAAAGCCTGCCCAGGCCAGCGCGCCTTCCCGCAGCAGATAGTTATAGATCAAGTTATTAACTGGCACAGTAATGGCTAACACCACAATGACCGCGATACCCAAACCGAGTGCCGTAGAAATCTTCTTGGAGATAGCGATAAACGTACACATGCCTAAAAAAAACGTCAGCGCCATGTTTTCGATGAAAACAGCGCGAACGAAGATGCTTAGATAATGTTCCATTACTCCATTGCCTCCTTGTATTGAAGGTTCGGAGCAATTTCATATTCGGGTTCCTCGACCTGATCGCTCTTCCAGGATCGAATGGCCCAAATGAATAAACCAATGATAAAAAACGCGCTCGGGGAAAGCAGCAGTAGCCCGTTCGTTGTATACCAACCGCCATTAGCGACGGTGGGTAATATTTCATAGCCGAACAATGTACCGGCACCAAGCGGCTCGCGAATCAACGCAACCCCAATCAGAATGACGCTATATCCGAGTGCATTACCGAAGCCATCTAAGGCCGACAGAAAAGGACCGTTTTGCATTGCGAACGCTTCCGCTCGCCCCATTACGATGCAGTTAGTAATGATGAGACCAACAAAAACCGACAGGCTTTTGGAGATATCATACGCAACCGCCTGCAGAAATTGATCAACCACTATCACCAACGAAGCGATGATCGTCATCTGCACGATGATACGAATATTCGTTGGAATGTAATTGCGAACCAGCGAGACGCAAATATTCGACATGGTGGTAACGAATATCACGGCCAGGCACATGACAATGGTGGTCGACATACTGATCGTCACCGCCAAAGCCGAACAAATTCCTAAAACCTGTAAGGCAATGGGATTGTTGTTAAAAATCGGATCGATCAACACTTCTTTTTGCGAAGACATGGTTTCCCCCTACCCCTGCGCCAACGTATTTTGCTGCTGCTTTTGTTCTTGGCTCTGCAATTGAATGAACCGACCAAAGCCCAAATCCCCGGTCCAGAAATTGACCAGATTCTCAACCCCACGCGTGGTAAACGTTGCACCCGACAAGGCGTCAACCTCGTAATCTGCATTCATGCTGCCCGCAGGCGAGCGTTGTTTAACCAACTTTACGCCGGGCGTTCGCTGCTCGGTAAACGCCTTGACTCCACTCCACGACGCTTTCCATGCCACGTTGTCGACCTCACCACCGAGCCCTGGCGTTTCTTTATGAGAGTAAAACCCAAGCCCGGTTATGGTCGTTAAGTCTGAATCCAATGCCAAATAACCGTACAAAGTCCCCCACAAGCCGTAGCCACGAACCGGCAGAACCAGCTTCTCGATTCCGGCCTCACCTTGCACAAGATAAACTAACGATATTTTTTCGAGTCGGCGTAGCGTGGCAATGTCTTCTTCCGCGCTCAGTGCGCGAGACAGATCCGCTTTTTGCGCCGCTTTGACCGGGTCGTAGATGTCCAAATCAATGCCTTCTACAAACTCGCCGGTCTCCAGATCAACTGCCTTAACAGTAAATTCAGCAAATAAATCGTCGATCGAACGGCCATCTGCGGCGCGATCACTATTAGCCGGAAGCATGCCCGCAGCGCGAAGAATGTTTTTCTTTTGATCGAGCAGTTTGTTCTCGACCTGGATGGGCTTGAGAACAACCGCCATCCCGGATACCAGAACAGAACACACCAAGCACAGCAAAAAAGCAGTGAAGAAGGTATTTTTTAGGCTGTCTCGACTACTCGCCGATTTTGCCTCTGTCTCAGAAGATGTATCGTTAGACACGCGCAAGTCTCCGCTTGATGTTCGCTTGGACCACAAAGTGATCGATTAACGGTGAGAACAGGTTGCCGAACAGAATGGCTAACATCATGCCTTCGGGGAAAGCCGGGTTCACCACCCGAATAAGAATGCACATAAATCCAATAAGCATTCCGTAAACCCAACGTCCCTTGTCCGTCATTGCAGCAGAAACCGGATCAGTAGCCATGAAAACGGCGCCAAAGGCAAAGCCGCCTAGGACCATATGCCACCAGAATGGCATATCAAACATCGGGTTGGTCGACGGAATCATATTGAAAAGGCTGGCCGTCAAAATCATGCCGGCGAATGTGCCTGCAATGACTCGCCAGTTGGCGATACGCATTGCGCATAAAAAGAAGCCAGCAATCAGGATAGCCAGGGTAGACGTCTCGCCGAATGAACCGGGCATAGAACCGACGAAAGCAGAGAACCAATCTACGCCATATGCTTCCCCTTGCGCCGCCAAGCCAAGTGGCGTCGCTTGAGTGACCCCATCGACGGCGACCCACACTGTATCGCCAGACATATAGGCGGGGTACGCAAAATAAAGGAATGCACGGCCAGTCAGCGCCGGATTCAGGAAGTTCTTACCCGTGCCACCAAAAACCTCTTTCGCGATAACCACACCAAATGCAACGCCAAGCGCAGCCATCCACAACGGCAGGTCTGCAGGCAAGGTCAACGTAAACAGGATAGAAGTAACGAAATAGCCTTCGTTGATTTCATGCCCGCGCTTCGACGCGAACCACAATTCAAACGCCATACCCGCTGCAAATACCACGATATAAAGTGGTATGAAGTACGCGAGCCCGTGCATTAAACAATCAAAGACACTGTTTGGGTCATAACTCGTTAACGAGTTCAGGAACAAGCCGCGCCAATTATCAACGGATGTGATACCAGCTGCCTGCATAGCCTCGTTGGCATTCATGCCGACAAAGTAACTACCAACAAATACGGGAATAAACGCGCACAACCAAACGGTGATCATTATGCGTTTTAAATCCAGACTGTCGCGCACGTGGGATGCACCCGCAGTGACTATGCCCGGTGTATACAAAGCAGTATCGACTGCCTCGTAGGCCGGATAGAAAATTTGTAATTTGCCGCCTTTTTCAAAATGCGGCGCTGCTTTGTCTAAAAGAGACCGTAAGCCCATTCGTTAACCCTCTTTTTCGATTTGTGCCAACATATCGCGTAACACGGGGCCAAATTCATATTTGCCCGGACAGGCATAGGTGCATAACGCGATATCGTCTTCATCTAACTCTAAACAGCCCAGCTCGATCGACTTTTCAATATCGCCCACCAGCAAGCTGCGCATAAGCTGGGTGGCAAGAATATCCATTGGCATCACAGTGTCATAAGTTCCAATAGGAACCATGCCTCGGGTGCTGCCGTTTGTACTGGTTGAGAACTCAACGCTCTTTTCCCCAATCCACTTGGATAAAAACGCAGGAAACACTGAGTGCCGGTTGCCACCTGGTCGCAACCAACCGAGGACGCGACGCTCGCTGTCCTCTGGAATGACGGAAATCTGATTGTGGTAGCGCCCCAGATAAGCGTTCCCGCCCTCCGCTGAATGACCGGAGAGCACAGACCCTGAGATCACCCGCTGGGCGCCCTCTTTCAACTCACCCGCGGTGAGTTCAAGGATGTCTGCACCGACTACCGTCTTGACCAGGCGGGGATTTTCCATGCCAGGGCCAGCAAGTGAAATCACCCGTTCACTGTCGATTCGCCCGGTAAGCATTAGCGCGCCGAGAGCGATCACATCTTGATAACCAACGTACCAAACTGATTTCGTTATACTAACCGGATCGATGTAATGAATGTGGGTGCCAGGCAAACCTGCTGGATGCGGCCCGGAAAACTCGTGCAATTCGCAGTTAGCCGATAACCGAGGTTGTGCAGCCTCTGCAGCAAAGCACACATGAACTGCACCTTCGGTAAGTCTACCGAGAGTGGCAATACCTGCATCGAACTCTTCTTGTCGGGCCGCAATAACCGGGAGTGGATCCGCAGCTAACGGATTGGTGTCCATTGCCGTTACAAAAATAGAATGAGGTTGTGTATCCGGATCAGGCACTCTAGCAAAGGGGCGGTTGCGTAAACTAACCCACCAACCGCTTTGAAGTAGTTGAGTTAAAACGTGCTCACGGCTTACTGTGTCAATGTCTTCACGGCGGTAGCTCTCGAATCCGATCTCGCCGGTGCTTTCGTCCACGTCAATCACAACACTGACCAAGGCGCGCTTGGGGCCTCGATTTATCGCCGCAATACGCCCACCCTGGGGTGCGGTATAAACCACTCCTGAGGTTTTTTTGTCGGCAAACAAGACTTGCCCTTTTTTTACGCTATCCCCTTCGGCCACCGCCATTGTGGGCTTCATACCGGCATAATCATCGCCAAGAATGGCTACTGAACGCGCTTTCTTACCTTCATCAACTTCACTTGAAGGTTTACCCGCTATCGGTAGATCCATCCCTTTTTTGATTTTGATCATATTTACCTTATTTGAGCGATCGCCCGAGCAACGCTGAACTTTTGCCACTTACACGCTATTTGCCCCAGTCGTATTAGCAACGCAGGGCAGCGGCAAATTAGCTCGGATGGTTTATTTTTGGTAACCGCAGATCACCTTAGCGCTGCGAAAGCAGACGGGCACTCTGCTTAATATCAAATCGCTTTGTTCCGCTACGTCCCAACCGTGCCGTCTACGGGCATCGGATCAGCACCTATCCCGGTGCTAGCGGTAATCACGAATACGCATTTGAAGATCAAATCGGACCAGCCAAAGTATAAGGATATGCATTCGGGATGCCAATCATTCGCACAAAATTACCGGAGATTTCACACTTTTTTTATGCCAATTTTATTTTGTCTCCACCCGGCATTTCGTCAGAGACTGGACTCTTATAGCGCCTTCGCACCAATACGGTGCCAATATCGTGATATATGAAGCAAGCAGACTCGGCAAAATAAACAGAGCCGGCGAAGCGCATAGGACGACCGACAGGGCTGAGTTCGTCGAGGTACTACCTCGACATGTCCTTAGAACGGAGAGATCGCAGCAGGCTGCAGGATAGGGGTTTCAACAACGGCTTTCGGGCACGCACCGACCTCGACATATTCCCATGCATCGTCACAGCGTAGAACTGCCCGCGCCATCTTATTATTTAAGGTATGGCCCGACTTAAAGCCAACAAACTCACCAAGAATTGGGCTGCCCAGCAGATACAGGTCGCCAATGGCGTCAAGCAATTTGTGCTTAACGAACTCATCTTCATAGCGCAGCCCTTCCGGGTTAATCACGGCATCTTCGTCTATGCCTACCGCGTTGGATAAGCTCGACCCTAAACATTTATTGATGGCCTGAGCGTCTGCTAACTCGTTCATCAACCCGAACGAGCGGGCACCGCCGACGGCGTCAACGAAAGAGGTCGTCGAAAAATCGAATGCAGCGAAACTAGGGTATCGGTCATAAACTGAATGATTTGCAACGAAAGTATATTCCGCCTTAAAGCCGTCGTAGGGGCGCAATAGTGCGTAGGCGTCGCCTTGGGTAACGCGTATTTCACGAGTAATGCGGATGTACCGCTTTGCTTCGTCTTGCTCAACGATGCCAGCGGCTTGAATCAACTCAATAAACGGCCGCGCGCTACCGTCCATAATCGGCACTTCTTCAGCGGACAGCTCAACGACCAGATTGTCGATACCCATTCCCCACAAAGCGGACATGAGATGCTCTACGGTTGCGACGCGGGCTAAATCGTTACCAACGCTGGTCGACAGCATCGTATCGGAAACAAGGTGCGCTCGAGCAGGCACGATGGCCCCACTGGTGCCATTCAAGTCGGTCCTAGCGAACACAATGCCGGTATTGGGTGCGCCTGGACGAAGCGTCATCGCCACTTTTTCTCCAGAATGTACGCCTATGCCAATTCCGTGAACTGATTTTCGGATTGTTCTTTGATGCATCATGCTTGCGAGCGTTCCAGATAATCTACTTTGTTGTTCAACAGGCCTCAGAGCTCTTTGCCCATGGGCTGCCGCTATTCATCGTTACGATGTATTCTAAAGTGTTCTAAAGCGATTATGAAGGAAAAATGGAACTAAAAACGGGGGAAAATGAAACAAAATATTTCAGCACGTTACACGTCGATTCGGACGTGGAAGCGCCGTTACCCGCCGTGAGACATACGAAGAAAGTGTGACGCCTATGGCATACTCTGACCTTTACCAATGCGCGGTTTGCCGCTGATAGACTAGCAACTTATGACTAAAACCATTGCCGTGGCCCCGATGATGGCATGGACTGATCGCCACTGCCGCCACTTACATCGCTTGTACGCACCTAATCTCTTGCTCTTTACAGAGATGATCACAACCGGTGCACTGCTGCATGGCAAGCAGCTGCACTTGCTGGATTACGATGCGGCTCAGCATCCGCTTGCGATTCAATTAGGCGGCAACAATCCAGAAGACCTCGCGGCATGTGCCAAGCTGGCTGAACGCGCCGGCTACGACGAGATCAATATAAACGTCGGGTGCCCGTCCGACAGGGTTCAACGAGGCACATTCGGCGCTTGCCTTATGCTGCAACCCGACCTGGTTGCCCGCTGCGTCGAACATATGCAAAACGCGACGTCTGTTCC
>CENJ01167914.1_pt1 | contig 13251 bp, 12 predicted proteins | sample 356161 | NCBI WGS metagenome assembly CENJ01 (sample SAMEA2619531, study PRJEB7988) | marine metagenome | biome: marine biome (ENVO:00000447); feature: surface water layer (ENVO:00002042); material: "saline water (ENVO:00002010), including plankton (ENVO:xxxxxxxx)" | depth 5 m
GACAAGGATAATATTATGGCAAGAATATCAGGAATAGATTTACCAAAAAATAAAAGAGGCGTCATAGGTTTAACCTATATATACGGCATCGGAAAAAGTACATCACAAAAAATACTGGCAGAAGCTGGGATCGACGAAAGTATTAAAGTACAAGATTGGAACGACGATCAGCTCGGGAAGATAAGAAAACTTATTGCCGAAACTTACAAGGTGGAAGGGGCTCTAAGATCTGAAGTCCAGTTGAATATTAAACGATTAATGGATATTGGCTCACAAAGAGGAATACGACATAGAAATGGATTACCACTTAGAGGCCAAAGAACTAAAAATAATTCTAGAACAAGAAAAGGGAAAAGAAAAACTGTTGCTAATAAAAAGAAAGCAACTAAGTAATATTTAAGACATAATTTTATGGCTAAGCAATCAAAAAAGAAAAAAAACGTACAAATCAATCCAGTTGGAGAAGCTCATATTCAAGCTTCATTTAATAATATTATCATTTCTCTATGCAATGATAAGGGACAAGTAATTTCTTGGTCTTCTGCTGGTAAAATGGGATTTAGAGGATCTAAGAAAAACACTCCATATGCTGCACAAGTTGCTGCCGAAGAATGTACTAAAGAAGCCTTTGAATTCGGATTAAGAAAAGTAAAAGTTTACGTAAAGGGTCCTGGAGCAGGTAGAGAATCTGCTATAAGAAGTATTCATAATAATGGAGTAGAAGTAACAGAAATAGTTGATGTTACTCCGATACCTCATAATGGATGTAGACCTCCAAAAAGAAGAAGAGTATAAACAAAACCATAAAAGTTTATTACATCGAAGGATACTGACCTTAATTCATGATAAACTTTTAAAAAATAAATAAAAATGGCAAGATATAACGGTCCAAAATCAAAAATTGCTAGAAAGTTCAGAGAACCTATTTTTGGTCCTGACAAAGCTCTAGAAAAAAAGAATTATCCACCTGGGATGCATGGTCCTAACAAAAGGAGGATGAAGCGATCAGAATATGCAACTCAGTTAGCAGAAAAGCAAAAAGCAAAATATACTTATGGGATTTTAGAAAAGCAATTTTCTAATTTGTTTAAAAAAGCTTCTGCAAAGTCTGGCATTACCGGAGAAATACTACTTCAATTATGCGAACAAAGGCTCGATAATGTTGTTTTTAGATTAGGAATTTCTCCTACTAGAAGAGGCTCTAGACAATTGGTATCTCATAGGCACATTACAGTTAATGGTAAAATCGTAAATATCCCTTCTTACACATTAAGAATTGGAGATATAGTAGGAGTCAGAGAAAAATCTAAATCATTATCAATTATATCCTCCTCACTAGGTGCTGAAAAGCAGGTAAATGAATGGTTATATTGGGATAGTAATTCACTGACTGGAGAAGTCAAAGCGATACCAACAAGAGAACAAATTTCAGAAAATATTAAAGAACAATTAATTGTAGAACTTTACTCTAAATAATAAGAGTACTAAAAAATAAATAATATGGCAATTTTAGATTTCCAAAAACCAGAAAAAGTAATTATGTTAGAATCTACTGATTTTAGAGGTAGATTTGAATTCAGACCACTAGAACCAGGTTATGGTATCACAGTTGGTAACGCTCTTAGAAGAATTTTACTAAATTCAATAGAGGGTTTTGCAATAGCATCTATCAAAATTGAAGGTGTTGAACACGAGTTTTCAACTGTAAAAGGTATTGTGGAAGACGTAACTGAAATCGTACTAAACCTAAAACAAGTTAGATTTAAAAGACAGATTGAAGATTCAGATTATGAAGAAGTTAATGTTACTCTTTCAGGTCAAGACACATTTACTGCTGGTGACATTGGTAAATTTACTTCCTCATTTCAAGTTTTAAATACTGATCATATTATATGTCACATGGAGAAATCAGTAAAATTAAACATTCAGTTGACCATTGTCAAAGGCAGAGGTTATGTTCCAGCTGAAGAAAACAAAACCGAGAGTGCTCCAATGGGAACTATTTTTACAGATTCTATTTTCACTCCTATCCGAAATGTAAAGTATACAATTGAGAATTTTAGAGTTGAACAGAAAACAGATTACGAAAAACTGATTTTTGATATTGATTCAGATGGTTCTATACACCCTAAAGAAGCATTAAAAGAGGCTGCAAGAATCTTAATTCATCACTTTATGCTTTTTTCAGATGAGAAAATAACTTTAGATGAAGACGAAAAATCTGAAACTGAAGAATTTGATGAAACATCTTTACACATGAGACAATTATTGAAAACTAGGTTAGTAGATATGGATCTTTCAGTAAGAGCTCTAAATTGTCTTAAAGCTGCAGATGTTGAAACTTTAGGAGAATTAGTAGCTTACAACAAAAATGACTTACTTAAGTTTAGAAACTTCGGAAAGAAATCTCTAACAGAGCTAGATGATTTAATTGAATCTAAAGGGCTCTCTTTTGGGATGGATGTTTCCAGATATAAATTAGATAGAGATTAATTACGTTTCTTCGTTTTAAATAATATAATATGAGACACGGAAAAAAAACCAACCATTTAAGTAGAAAAACAGCTCACAGAAGTGCTTTATTATCTAATATGGCTTGCTCACTGATCGAACATAAGAGAATAAATACTACACTTGCTAAAGCAAAAGCTTTAAGAAAGTATGTAGAGCCTTTAATTACTAAATCAAAACAAGATACAACTCACAATAGAAGAATAGTTTTTAGATACTTAAAAAATAAAGATGCTTCTTCGTTGTTATTTAGAGATATTGCTCCTAAAATTAACGATAGGCCAGGCGGTTATACCCGTATTATCAAGATGCATAACCGTTTAGGTGATAATGCTGAAATGGCTATGATTGAGTTAGTTGATTTTAACGATTTATTAACCAAAGATCAAGTTAAAAAGAAAAAAACGAGAAGAAGAGGCGGTAAAAAACCAGCAGCAAATACTTCTAAGAATAATGAAAATACTGAAGTTATTGAAGATGCAGAGCTAATTGAAGAAACAACTGATGTTATCAGTCCTGGAAAAGATCCAAGTATTAAAGTAGAAAGCTCAGATAAAAATTCTGAAACTACTGAACCTCCTAAAAAAGAAAAATAAATAGTTTTTAAACAAAATTTATAAGGTAGTTAATAACTACCTTTTTTTTTTGCATTTAAAATTATCTTAGTCTTAATCTAAAATATATTTTTGTAGAGTGGAATCAAAATCTAAAAATACTGTTTTAGTTCTTTCTGATGGAACTATTTTAAATGGCAAATCATGTGGTAAAACAGGTACTGTAACAGGAGAAATTGCATTTAATACTGGAATGAGCGGTTATCAAGAAATTTTTACCGACCCCTCTTACCATGGACAAATAATAACCATGGCCAATGCTCATATTGGAAATTATGGAGCAAATAAAATAGAAATTGAGTCAAATTCTTCTCAAATCAAAGGATTAGTGGTTAAGAAATTTGCCCATCACTACTCAAGATATGGAGATGATAATGAGTTATTAAATGACTTTCTAATGAGAGATAATGTAGTGGGTATTAAAGATGTTGATACTAGAGCATTAATTAGTCATATAAGAGAAAATGGAGCCCAAAATGCTATTATCTCTTCAGAGGAAAAATCAATAGATGAATTAAAAGCAATTTTATCTGATTCTCCAGAAATGAAGGGATTAGAGCTTGCATCAAAGGTTTCAACCAATGAAATATATGATTCTGGTACTGGAAAATATAAAATTGCTCTAATTGACTTTGGGGTTAAGAAAAATATTATCAGATGTTTAAACGAAAGAGATTGTGCTGTAAAAGTTTTTCCATATAATATTTCACTGGAAAAAATCAAATCCTACGATCCAGATGGAATTATGTTGTCTAATGGTCCTGGAGATCCAGAACCTCTTAAAAATTCTATTCAGTTAGTAAAAGAACTAGTTGAATTAAATTATCCTATTTTTGGAATATGTCTAGGTCATCAAATTTTAGCTCTTTCCCAAGGATTAACCACAGAGAAAATGCATAATGGTCACAGAGGTATAAATCATCCAATTAAAAATTTAATAACAAATAAATGTGAAATTACATCTCAGAACCATGGTTTTGTAGTTAAAAAACAAGATGTAGAAGATCACCCAGGAGTTGAGTTAACACATTTACATTTAAATGATAATACGGTAGCAGGTATTTCTTTAATTGGTAAAAATGCGTTTTCAGTACAATACCATCCTGAATCTTCTCCAGGACCTAATGATTCTAGATATTTATTTGACCAATTTCTTGAAAATATCAAAAAGTAATTAAATTTTAAAAAAATTAAAAATGGGAGCAATTGAACACATTCATTCTAGACAAATTTTAGATTCAAGAGGAAATCCTACACTAGAAGTAGATGTTTTTACATCTAAGGGTGGATTTGGTAGAGCTGCAGTTCCATCGGGTGCATCTACTGGAATTCATGAAGCTGTGGAATTAAGAGATTTAGATAAAGGCATCTATATGGGAAAAGGAGTACTTAAAGCTGTAGATAATGTAAATAACGTTCTTGCAAATGAATTAAGGGGCATGCATGTTCTTAACCAAAGAGATATTGATCAACTAATGATTCAGATGGACGGGACAGAAAATAAATCTAAGCTAGGTGCCAACGCGATTTTAGGAGTTTCATTAGCATGTGCCAAAGCTGCAGCTTCTGAAACTGGCATTCCACTTTACAGTTATATAGGTGGTGTCAAAGTTAATACCCTTCCTGTTCCCATGATGAATATTTTAAATGGAGGGTCTCATGCTGATAATAAAATAGATATTCAAGAATTTATGGTGATGCCTTTTGGTGCAGAATCTTTTAGCGATGCCCTTAGAATGGGGACAGAAGTATTTCACCATCTTAAAAGTGTTTTAAAAAGTAAAGGAATGTCTACTAATGTTGGAGATGAAGGAGGGTTTGCACCCGGACTAGGATCTAACGATGAAGCTATTGAAGTAGTTTTAAAAGCCATAGAATCTGCAGGATATAAGCCAGGAGAAGATATGTGGATTGCATTAGATGCTGCAGCTTCTGAATTTTATTCAGATAAAACTAAAAAATATACTTTTGAATCAACTGGAGATATTATGTCTTCAGAAGATCTGATAAGTTTTTGGAAAAACTGGGCTAATAAATATCCAATAATTTCAATCGAAGATGGCTTGGCAGAAGATGATTGGAAAGGATGGAAATCTTTAACAGATGCAGTAGGTCATCACTGTCAATTAGTTGGCGACGATCTTTTTGTTACCAATACTAAAAGACTTCAAAAAGGAATTAATGAGGAAATTGCCAATTCAATACTAATAAAAGTAAATCAAATAGGTACCTTATCTGAAACTATAGATGCTGTTTCTTTAGCCTCTAATAATGGATATTCATCTGTAATGAGTCATAGAAGCGGTGAAACAGAAGATAATACTATTGCCGATTTAGCAGTAGCCTTAAATACAGGACAAATTAAGACAGGATCAGCTTCAAGATCCGATAGAATGGCTAAATACAATCAATTATTACGAATTGAAGAACAACTTGGAAAATCGGCTCATTTCCCTGGAAAAGACTTCAAATTTTTAAATGGCTAAAAAGGTCAAAAAAAATCGTTACAAAAAGTGGTTTTTCATTTTATTAATATTCAACGTATTATACTTTGGGTATGACTTTATTAAAACCCCTGCTTTTTTTTATCATTACAAACAAATTTTTAAAAAGGTATTTTTTCCTCCTAAAATTCCGAGTGGAAATTTTACTTATGGAATAGATATTTCACAATACCAAGGAATTATTTCTTGGTCTAAAGTAAAAAAGATGAACGAAAAGTTCCCAATCGAATATGTCATTATTAGAGCAACTGCTGGAAAAAAACATAGAGATAATTTTTTTACTTCAAATTGGAGGGAAGTAAAAAAGTATCATTTTCTGAGGGGGGCGTATCATTATTTTAGACCAAATGAAAATTCTACGTTACAGGCAAAAAATTTTATAAAAAATGTAAAGTTAGCACCTGGAGACCTTCCACCCATTTTAGATATTGAAAAAATGAGTGACATTCAAAGTTCGGATAATTTATTAAAAGGAATTGCAAATTGGTTAGAAATAATAGAAAACCACTATGGTGTAAAACCAATTATTTATTCTGGTGCTCATTTTTTTAATGATTATTTAAAATCCAATTTTAATAATTATTTTTTATGGATAGCTAATTATAACAAAGTAGAAAGTCCTTTAGAAAATATGAATTGGAAGATGTGGCAATTTTCTGATAATGGAAGTGTAAACGGTATAAAAGGACCAGTAGATTTAGATTTATATAAAGGAAGTTTCTCAGAATTGAAAAAATATGCTTTAAAATAGATCATTTGTTGTTTCTTTGTTTACATTCTAATTTTTATAACCTTATTATATGAGTTCTAGTAAAGTAATTTATTACACTAAAACAGATGAAGCGCCAGCTTTAGCAACCCATTCCTTTTTACCAATAGTCGAATTATTTACAAAAAGTGCAGATGTAACTATTCAACTAAAGGACATTTCATTAGCAGCAAGAATTTTATCACAATTTTCAGAATATTTAGATGAAACACAACAATTTGAAGATCATCTTGCATTTTTAGGCGATTTAGCTAAAAACCCAGATGCTAATATTATTAAGCTACCTAACATTAGTGCATCAATTCCCCAGCTTAAAGCAGCAATAAAAGAATTACAATCAAAAGGATTTAATATCCCAAAATATCCAGATGACGCTAGAAACAGTAAAGAAAAAGAAATTAAATCTACTTACGACAAAATTAAAGGAAGTGCTGTAAATCCTGTTTTAAGAGAAGGTAATTCTGACAGAAGGGCACCAAAAGCAGTTAAAAATTATGCTAAAAATAATCCTCATAGTATGGGAAAATGGTCTTCCGATTCTAAAACTCATGTTTCTAGTATGAAAACTGGAGACTTTTTTGGTTCTGAAAAATCTAAGACTATTTCTAAAGAGTCAGTTGTCTCAATAGTTTTTGAAGATTTAAATGGCAAAAAAGAAACGCTAAAGGCTGAGTTTACTATTTTAAAAGATGAAATTATTGATTGTGCTGTGATGAGTTTAGAACACTTAGAAAAATTCTTTGAAAATGCAATTAAAGAATCAAAAGAGGAGGATATTTTATTTTCATTACACATGAAGGCAACAATGATGAAAGTTTCAGATCCTATAATTTTTGGTAAATGTGTAGAAGTATTTTACGCTGAAGTTTTCAAATCTTTCAAAAAAGAATTAGATGCAGTTGGAATAAACCCAAATAATGGATCCGCAGACTTGTTCAATAAGTTGCACTTATTAGAAAAACCAGTAGCAAAAAAAATTAGTTCTTTAATTGAGCAAATTCATAAAAACAACCCATCTCTTGCAATGGTAGATTCCGACAAGGGGATTAGTAATTTACATGTTCCAAGCGATGTAATCATTGATGCATCTATGCCGGCTATGATTAGAAACTCTGGTAAGATGTGGAATAAAAACGGGGAGCTTCAAGATGTGAAGGCCGTTATTCCAGATAGATCTTATGCTAGTATTTTTCAGGCAACTATTGATTTTTGTAAAGTCAATGGAGCTTTTGATCCAACCACCATGGGAAGTGTTTCTAATGTTGGATTAATGGCTCAGAAAGCAGAAGAATATGGTTCTCATGATAAAACATTTCAAATTAAAAATACTGGGAAAGTAAAAGTTTTAGATGAAAATAATCGTGTTCTTATTGAACAAGATGTTAATAAAGGAGATATTTTCAGAATGTGTCAAGTCAAGGATGCCCCAGTTCAGGATTGGATTAAGCTCGCCATTTCTAGAGCTAAAGTAACTAAAACACCTGCAGTATTCTGGTTAGATGAAAATAGATCCCATGACAATGAAATTATAAAAAAAGTAAATAAGTATCTTTCAAACTACGAAACTACAGAGATAGAAATTCATATTCTTTCACCTAAAGAAGCTACTCAATATTCATTGTCAAGAATAATTAAAGGGCTAGATACTATTTCTGTAACAGGAAATGTTTTAAGAGATTATTTAACCGACCTATTTCCAATTTTAGAACTTGGAACTAGCGCTAAAATGTTATCAATAGTTCCCTTAATGAACGGAGGCGGACTCTTTGAAACAGGCGCCGGTGGTTCTGCACCAAAACATGTTCAACAATTCGTCAAAGAAGGTTATTTAAGATGGGACTCATTAGGTGAGTTTTTAGCATTAGCTGTTTCATTGGAATTTTTAGCTGATAAAAACAATGATGAAAAATGTAATATTTTAGCTCACACTCTTGACAAGGCTACAGAAAAGCTACTATTAGAAAATAAATCACCTTCAAGAAAATTAGGAGGGATAGATAATAGAGGAAGCCACTTTTACATTGCTTTATACTGGTCAGAATTATTATCTTCTCAAAAAGAAGACTCTGAATTAGCGGTCTATTTCAAAGAAATATATAATTACTTAAAATCAAATGAAGTTGCTATAAACAATGAGTTATTAAATGCTCAGTCAAAAGAACAAGTAATTAATGGATATTATTTAACAGATTCTGATCTTACAAAAAAAGCGATGTGCCCCAGTGAAACACTCAATAAAATTCATTCAATTTTTTAAAATTGAAATCTAATCTGAGCGCGTAAATCTGTTTTTGAAGGCCCATTTATTTCGTTTAGACCAGAACCTATAGATTTTCTATTTGTATACATCCAATTTCCCCACCTTAGCCATAAATCAATGCCTTTCTTGAATTGATATCTTGTTGTAATGTACGTTCTTGCTCCTTGGTAATAATAGGCAGGTATTCTAAAATAATAAAGTACATCATTTTCATAACTGTAAATACGAGAATTATAGGAATCTGAATCAAAAAGAGCAAATCTAGCTGTAAAAGATAATTTACCTTCTTTGGGTTTATAGGTTAAATCTTGTATAATTAAAATGCCATTTTCATTAGCGTTGCCACTTCTAGAATAACTACAGTATTCTACCCTGTTTCTAATTCTTATAGATTCGGTAATTAATGCATTTACATTGAATCTTAAGTTCCATTGGTTAATATTTGATAATGTAGTAATATCTCTAGCAATTTTTGCATTGTTATATGGTTTATCTCTATGTCTAATTCTTGCATATATGTTTAATTTTTTAGATGGGTGATAAAAAATTTGAAAGAAACCATCGGCTCCAATAGAATTGGGCTGGGTTACTTGATACCTCATCCAAGGAAATTGAAATTGGTCTAGATATGCAGAAATTTCCCAAAAGTTATTTATTTTAAAATCAATTCCAGCAAATAGCCCCTTTTCATTTACAGGTCTACTGCCCTCACTTATAGCATTTGCAAATTGCGACTGATAATTTCTTCCATAATTTCTATAAAGTAGTGAAACTCCTAGTTTAGGATGTAGAGAAGCCATTAAGCCATGTAAATTTGCAATTCCTCCATTTATACTTCTACTTGTTTCTCCATACAAATTGATATTTCTTTTTACCAAACTATAATGGAGCCCATTTACTAAATTTTGACTTTGATTAAACTCATATTGATTGTAAATACTTAATTGTCTTTTAAGTGAACCATTGTAATTTGTATAAGCTCCAATAGCGCCAACTTTTAAAAAATCATTTTCATAACTCAGTTCTGCGCCCAATATATTTTCTTCAATAGCATCTTTATCTTTAAGTTCTCCTATTGTACTATGAATACCAGAAGCTTGAAAACTACTTACTATTAAAGATCCATCCTGAGAGGCTGTATCGTCAACAATATTCGCGTCAAGCATTTTTTTAGATCCAAAAGCAAGTAATTTAAATTGTTTCATTTTAATAGAAAATGCTCCCCCTCTTAAAAATGAATTTTCATCAATTGAAGCGTAGGGTTTTATACCAACAGGACTTCTTTTTAAACTCATAATATTGGAAGATTTTCCCATTGCTAAACCAGACCAAAAAGTAAGTCCCTGTCCTAATTGTATATGGTAATCTCCAAGAGCCAACATATCAATTTTACCCACTTCTTTAAGGAAAAGATGGGCGGAGTAAAAGTCAAATCCTCTTGGAGTAGTAATTTCAAATAATTCATCTGCTTTTGGATTCCCAAGAAAAGCTTCTCCAGCATCTTTTTCTGTTGTAACTCCAAAACTTAGATGCCTTTGATATTTAAATCTATATCTCATATATAAATTATCTGGAGAGCCTAATGTCTTACTATTGGGACTATCTAGCCAAGAACTATCATCTAAATTAATTTGACCACTTGTATTATTTAATACTCTTGAATATCTAATAAATAAATCATTTTTACCTTTTTGTAACATCTCTTTAAAAGATAAATGTGTAGCATCGAAATTTTCATTTACAGTCACAAAGGGCAAAATTTTTCTAATTACATTTGAACTAAAAGAATTTAGCGACTGTAGTTCGTAAATATTTAAGAATTTACCATATTTTTTTTTATGTTCAATTAATAAATTTATTTGGAATTGGTTCAGTAACATTAATTGTTCTAAATCAAATTTGATTTCTCTACTATTTAAATTTATAGGATGTTCATAGTAATAATTTAATTGATCAAAAAGAGTAGTATAGTCAATATTATCATCCTCATTATTTTCAGCAATATTTTCTATTGTTTGTTCAATTATATATTGTTTTTTCATCTCTTTATATGACGAAGAAGAAGAAAACTTTATTGGATGAACGATTAGCTTTTCCTGAGCATTAATACAAATATTTAATGCAATAGCTAGTAAGAAAAGATATTTGATATGGAATTTCAAATTTTATTTAAGTTGATAAGTCACTGAAATTTCTGGACTCCATCCAAGGAATAGGTGAATTTGAGTGGCAAAACAAAAAATTAAATTTTGTTGAATAATACCAAATCCGAAGGAACTAAGGTTTGGCTTTGACCCAACCCCTGCATTTAAAAATATTTTTTCGTTTGGTTGATAATTTATACCTGCTAAAAATGATGCTGGATAGTTAATGTTTTTTTCAATTCCAGTATGGATAATAAGATCTTTAGAAAAATAATAACTTGCTCCAAACATGAAATTTGTTGTAAGTCTTTCATCATTGAAATTGGCCATCTTAGTAAACGTAAAATTATTAATTATGGCTCCTATTTTAAGTTCTTCTGAAAGATCTGCACCCATTCCAATATCTGCAGAAAATAAAGAATTATTATTGTAAAAATCTCCCGCATTAATTTGAGAATAATTTAACTTTATTCCACTTTGAAAATTTTCTCCCATTTTTAAAGAGTATCCACACCCAATGTGATGCATTTGAAGATGAATATTTCCGCTATTAGAATAATTAATTCCAATTGCTCCCATATTTGTAGGAACTCCCAAAACAAAGCTAGAAGTTGTAAAGTCTTTTATTAAGAAAGGTTGAAAGCTACTTATACTAATTGTAGTTTTTTCTAATTTCGATAGTTGTCCTATATTGTTATTTATACTCCAAATATTTTCATTGTTTACATCCAATCCGGCAATGGAAGTACTAAATGCTCCACTATTTTGTAAAAGTTGACCTATGTAAATTGATTGTGAAAAAATAATTGAAATTAATGGGAGGAAATATTTCATTGTTTAAAATAAAAATAATGAATTTATATTTCTCATGATCTAATTCTAAAAGATAAATATTTAATGATTTTATTCATTTCAACCCATTTATACTCATAAAATGTCATAATAGAAAGTATTTTTTCTAATTGATTATTTTCTCTGTAGGAATATGTATAGACATTTTGAATATCTTTTATTAGATTATGTTTTCTTATTAGAATCTCCTCTTTTGTAAATTCATAAAGTAATTTGCTATCTGTTTTTAAATGAATAATACCATTAGGTTTTAATATAGACTTATATCTGTTAATAAATAACTCAGATGTTAATCTCTTTCTAGGCTTTTTAGGGTGAGGATCTGAGAATGTTAACCATATTTCATCTACTTCATTTTCTTTAAAAAACTGTTGTAGGTAATCTACTTTCGTCCTTAAAAACCTAACATTATTTAATTTTTCATCTAAAGCTAACTTGGCTCCTTTCCATATTCTTGCTCCTTTAATATCAATGCCTATAAAGTTAATATTAGGAAAAAGCTTTGCCAGTCCTAAGGTGTATTCACCAGCCCCACATCCAAGTTCAAGAATTAAAGGGTGATGATTTTTAAAAACTTTGTTCCAAGTTCCCTTAATATGGTGTTCTTTTTCAAAGTAGTCAGTATTTGGTTGAATCACATTAGAAAATGTTGTTAATTGAGAAAATCGCTTTAGTTTATCTTTCCCCATTGCCATCAAATTTCCCGCTCTTTGGCAAAATTTCAGTTTTTTCGCCAAAAAATTCTCCAAAGTCTCTCATCGCATTTGCTAGTTGATCTTCACTTGTAGCTTTTTCATAGCTGTTTGCAAGTGTCATAATTGTTTGGAACATCATTTTATTCATTTCTTCAACTGACATTTTTTTGGTCCATAAATCCAGACTAAATGTTTCGTTTTTGTGAGCATTCCATAAATAAATCAATGCTGCTGATGCTTTTTCAGATTGTCCCTTCCCTTGAGAAGAACTCCATTTTAGTTCTTCTGGAATTAAATTCTCGTCCATTAAAACATCAATGGAAAAATTTTCTTTTTTAAGTTTTTTATCTTGGTTCATATGTGCTCAATAATTTTTGAATATTTTTTTCTTGTAAAATTTCATTAATATCTAAATTGGTAGATGAAACATAATCTTCTATAATTCTGTATCCTAGCCAAATTCCGATATGAGCAGGAGATTCAACTCCAAAATTTTTGGTATAAGGCCCAGCATTAAAAAAATAGTTAAACTTATTATAATCTTTTTCATATAATAATTCATGATCAATTATATATTGCCATATATATTTCTCATTTTCTTCACACCATTTTAATTCTTTTTTGTTATATCTAAATTTATTTTCTGATTCTTCATCGGGTAAAACAAGATCCATTAGGTAACAAATTTTACCATATGAAAGCAATTTACTTAAAAAGTCATCTCCTAAATATTGTGGACGATGCGTCATCAAAAAACCAAATAATACGTCTGAAACAATATATTTTTTATCCATCTTTTCCTTAATGTAGTTTGGAAGAGATTCCGATGGCAATTGTTTTATAATTTTACTTTCTGGTCCTAAATACATATCTAAACCAATCCAAATTATAGAATCAAATTC
>CENJ01174073.1_pt1 | contig 13248 bp, 10 predicted proteins | sample 356161 | NCBI WGS metagenome assembly CENJ01 (sample SAMEA2619531, study PRJEB7988) | marine metagenome | biome: marine biome (ENVO:00000447); feature: surface water layer (ENVO:00002042); material: "saline water (ENVO:00002010), including plankton (ENVO:xxxxxxxx)" | depth 5 m
CTATGAGAATCTAAATTATTTAAAATAATATTATTAATATTACTTGGTTGATTAATAGAATTCAAATTAATGTTATTACTTGATCCATTAATAGAATTCAAATTAATGTTATTAATATTACTTGGTTGATTACTAGAATTCAAATTAATGTTATTAATATTGCTCGGTTGATTAATAGAATTCAAATTAATGTTATTAATATTACTTGGAACATTTGATGACACACTGGATGTGATTGTTTTTTGAAAGGATGTAAAATTAAATGATAGATTATTATTATTAGGATCTTTTTTGGTTTTATCTCTAGAATTATTTTTTAGAAACTGAGAATATCTCATTTTTGAACTAAAACCACTTTTGTTTTTCATTGATAAACCTTGAAGACTATCATTTGCTTTACATTCTTCTTGTTTACAAAATCTTTTAAAATCATCATCTTCATTATTACTCATGGTGATTTTTATATATGTAAATATAAAATACAAGTATAAAAATAATTGTCGGTGATTATTATTAAATTGATTTTAATTCTCGAATTTCTTCTTTTAAATCTTTTACCTCTTGTCTTAATTCTTTTATTGCTTCTACTAATAATGCTGTAACATTACTATAAGCAACCGATTTATATTCATTACTATCTGAGTAATCTGTTGATACTACTTCAGGTACTATTTTTTCTACTTCTTGCGCTATAAAACCAATTTGTTTTTCTTGCTTCTTATCATCTGTTCTTATAAATTCTACACCTTCTAATTGAGTTATTTTGTTCAATGAATTCTCCAAAGGTTTTATGTCCTTTTTTAATCTTCTATCGGATGTTGCATTAAATGAAGGTGCTTGAATTTGTTTATTTGATACAACAATTCCACTAGGACTAAAAACTATATGATCATCACCATCATTTGATGTACCTATAGTTAATCTTGCACGCTCTTTACCACTATTATTTTCATAATCATCTTGATAAGAAATCCATCCATAGTCACTACCATAATTCTTTGCAGATGGAAATGTAATTGAACTTATTCCTGCAGAATTCCCGTGTTGTATAATTAATGAACCTATAGTTGATGTTGGACTCGTTCCTGTAGATTCATAAATATGCATTCTTCCATTAGGATCATTAGTTCCAATTCCTACATTACCTCCTTTTTCTATTGTCATTCCATCTGTATTTGTATTATCACCCCAATTTCCTAACTGCAACTTACCTGTTCCATTTCCATTTCCTTGTAAATATTTTACAATACCACATTTATCACTTGCAGCTGCTTCACCAAGATATATTTCTGAATAACTTGAATTTTGATATAAATGCAATACTGCACTTGCATCAGTGACTCCAATACCAACATTACCACCTTTATTAATATTTAATCCATTACTATCACCAGAATGACTTAATAATAAATTTCCAGTTACATCTGTATCACCTTGTGTATATTCGATTTTAACTGATTTATTATTATCAATGGTTTCACCTAAAAATATTGCACTATTATTACTATTATCGAAAATATGTAATACACTACTTGGATCAGTAACTCCTATACCAAAATTACCACTAGGATCAATCACCATTCTCTGAACACCAGATGTATAAAATTTTAATTTATCTTCATCCAACGTTTCTTCTGCTGTTATAAATGTATCTCTATCAATATCTTTTACACCTCCTAATGATCCCCAATAACCACCTGTTAATGTTTCTGCTGTATTAAATGGTGTTCCATATCCTTCATATTGATCTAATTCTATATTATATCTAATAGCTCCTACTATACCTGATGATTCAACATTATTTTCATCATAATTTGGTCTTTGTGATGTATTACCTACAGGAACAACCAATGCATCAGAACCACTAATATCTAATATACATCTAGGACTTGTTGCATTAATACCAACATTACCTGTATCAGCTTTGATTCTCATTCTTTCAGTAAGATTATTTGCATAAAATCGAATATCACCATTATTATTACCAGATCCATTATTTCCATAACCTAACCAAAGACCTTCTTCATCATATTTATTACGAACAATTTTAGCATTAATAACTGTACCTGAAGCTTGTCCAGCGTCATCTGATGAAATCTCAACACCACCTTGTAAAAGTCTACCTTTAAAATTAATATCACCATTGACATCCAATGTAAAAACAGGATCATTTTTTCTAATACCAATAAAACAAGTTGTATCTCCAATAATAATTTGATTTTCATTTTCCGCCATCGTGTTTCTACCTATAGCAATACTATTGTGATATTCAGCTCTTGATGAATTTCCTATTACTATAGCATCATCTACTTTACCATCATTTATTAAAATTCTATTTCCATTATCACTACCAAGACCATTACCTACTATTATATAATTATTATTACCAAATGCAATATCACTCCAAGAACTTGCTTCTATTCTTAATGGATACCAAGTAATACCATCATCACTATATACAAATCTCTTTACACCATCATTTGCTATACCTAAAAACTGATTATTTAAAAATCTTAAATTACTCCAACTAGCATCATTAATAGTTACTGATGTCCAAGCTGTTCCACCATTACCTCCTGTTTCATTGTATTGAATTTTATTTTCACCATCTATAACAACAAATTTATTTGCACCATATGCAACAGCTCTTTCAAGACCAACATCAATACTATCACCCCATATAATAACTTCTTGAAGGGCATTCGATATATTGAAAGTAGTATCATTTTTAACAACAACAAATGTTGGCCCTTGATTACCAACTGGTACATCTCCATATGCAATAGCCAACTCATTTCCTGGATTTAATATAATACCATAACTATTCCATCGAACACCATCATTACTATATAATGGATTTTGATTAAGAGCTATTGCAACAAATTTATTATCTCCATAAGCTATTGCAGAAAAATTTTGATTATTACCAGCAAAAGATTCTCCTGCATTATTATAAATTGTGTTTTGTGGCTTAAAACTTACTCCAGTCCAATTTGTTAAATCTTCTCCACTTGCACTTAAAATTATTTTATCTCCTACCGCAACAAATTTATTATTATTAGGATCATAAGCAATTCCATTTAAATCCTTTAATAAACCAGGTGTTGATGCGTTTACATTATAGGTTTTTATAACAGGAATTGTTGATATTACCTTTACATAATTAGGGTCATTAACCACATTGTTCTGACCATAAACAGAAACAAATTCATCAAAATTTGAAGAACCTGTACTTGCTTCTGTTACAAACAATGAAGAATTAACATTTGCACCATCAAATCTATATATTCTATAATTGGTATCATTTGGGTTGGTAGAATTAGTTATATCATAAAGTTTATATTTATATACAGATGTTGTATCATATAAAAATTCAACTATTACATCTTGCATACCATTATCAGAAAAATATGTACCACTACCATAACTATTTCCTGCATAAATTGTAAATGAATCAAAATCAAAATTTGAAACACTTGATGATAAATCTAATGTTATTTCTGATCCAGTCCATTGTGTTGCTGTAACATTATTTAAATAATCACTAGTTCCATAATCAATAATATTTTCAACACCTGATATACCTAAATCAACAACTTTGTAATTGGGTGATGCATAATTAGTATTCAAATTTGCAGCCTGTGTTGTATTACTATTAAAATATGGTCCATTGAATCTAAATTGATTATTATCAATAGCTGTTGCATTTTCAGATGGTGAATCAAAAGAAAAATCAATTTCCTTCATTATAGTTGAATCTTTTATAAATTGTAATTTAGCTGTTGGTGGATAGTTTGCTGAAGTACTTGTAAATAATCCCTCCATAGTTATAGCAGCTAAATTGCTATAAAAAATATCATCAGAAAGTTGAGCTTCTACGTATGCATCTGATGAATTTTTAAATATATTACCAATTTCTTCAATTCCGTCTGTTGTATTATCAAATATATTTATATCTTCACTCTGGCTTTGAATGTCATATCCACTTGGTAATTGAACTCTAACTTCATTAAAAGCAAAATCACTTGATGTAGATATAGGTGAATCTGCTACTAATTGAAATCTTGTTATTGAAAAAGTTCCAACTGGTTTAGATAATTTTATTTTATTAAAATTAAAACTTACATCACTATATATTATTTTTGTTTCTGAGTCTGCTCCACTTTTCATATTATCCAACACATTACCATTTCCATCAAACCTATAATATTCTTTATTTTCATCTATTAATTTTTCAAATACAATATTGCTTTCATCATCAAATATTTTCATAGTTACACCACTAACATCATAAGTATTTCTTGCATAAACTACTATTGATTGCAATAATTTTATCTTGTATGTTTGTGTAGCTGTTCCACTAAAATCTATTTCATAACTTGTAACAGAAGGTGTTTCTGTTAAAAAATCATTATCACTCAATGATGTATGTGTTATTGTTGTACCACTCCCATCCATTAAATTATTATTATCTAACCAAACTTGTACTTCATTAAATGCGAAATTAGATGATGAAGTAAATGTTATTTTATTCATACCAATATCCTCATTATCAAAATCAAAAGAACCTAATGGAATGTTAATCCAATTATAACCATTATCAATACTATAAATTATTTTTGAATCATTTCCAACAGCTACAAATTTATTATCTCCAAATACAACACCATTTAAACTTAAATCAGTATTAGATCCATAAGATACTACATTCCATTGTTTCAATCTCTCAAATGTTGCATCATTTCCTATAATTATATTTGAAGATCCATCTAATAAATTTGTTGATATATCTGTGCCAATATATGTACCAGCAATTTGATTCTCAAAATTTATATGACTATCACCTCTAACTATTATATTACCTGATACATCTAAAGCAAAATTCTTATTATTTGAATCTGTAATATATGAATTTTTTATTCTATTTGCACTTAAATCTTGTAACCAATCTAACATTTATATATTTTCTACTTATTTTATTACAAAAATATAATTTTATAATAAATTATTTTAACTACTTATATTATGATATCTTATATTTTTAATTTGTTTACTAAACATCCTAAAGAAGTTGGCTTATCCTATTTTCAACATTTGTATATATCTCTTTCCATTTCAATCAATTTCTTTATTGGATCCATTAAAGCTCTCATTCATTCATTCTTACCTTTTATGTTTGAAACTAGTTCTTCTGATACCATTAGAGAAATAGATCACTTTATTAAATCCACTAGAAAAAATAATTAGGTCTTACTGGGAATCGAACCCAGACCGGCGGATTCAAAGTCCGCAGTCATAACCATTAGACCATAAGACCATTAATTATAATCAATAAATTTTTATATTCTTTATAATTATAATATTTATCTAAATATAAATATAATATGAATAGTGAACAACAAATTTTTTGGACTTTCTTCATAACAACAATGTGTGGATTTTTATTAGCTTTAGGTAGGCAAATGTATAAATCTAAATGTAGAGAAATACAATGTTTATGCTTAAAAATTACACGAGATGTAGAAAGTGAAGAAAAATATGATGAATTCGCTCTTCAAAATATGCCTCATCATAATGAAGATAATAATGTTTAAACACCACCACCTCCTACTTCTACTCCTGCAGCTGTTCTTTCTCCAGATGATGAAGTTTCAATTTCTTGTCCTAAACTTGTACCAGTTTTATCTCTCATTAATTGTACATCACCCACATATAAACCAGTTGGTTCTAAAGTTGAATCAGTTGTATCTGTTAGTTGAGTTAAATGATCATGAGCAGGATCTCCTGAACTATGATTTGTAGCACCTTCTTTTAATTTATAACTATTTGCAAATCTTAATCCTGAATAAATTAATGCAATTAATACTATTCCTAATAAAAATATTATTTTTTTATAAAACGGACTTAGTTTAGCCATTATATATTATCATACCTAAATTATTTTCAAAAAAAAATTGATTATTAGTTTTATATTATAAATAAACTGATAATCACATATGAGTTTTGAACCATCAAAAAGAGATATTTATGAATTATTATTAAAACTAGATAGTAAAATAAATCATATTCAAAGTCAAATAAATTCTTTTGGAAATAATAACTTTGAGATTGTTCCTAATTTATCTATTGAAAAATGGATGGATTCTACATTATTTGAAAAACAATTCCTCGATTCTCTCATTACAGAAGATAATAAGGATGTTGATTGTTTCAAAGATTTCATTTTGTTTAATCATAAAAAAGAAACTATTCCTCTTACTATTAAAAATAAAGTTTTATATGTTTATTGTTGTGAGAATGAAACATATAAATGGGAAAAATTCGATGATTTTCACTTAAAATATATAATTGTTCAAGTATGGCAAAAATTCTTGGATTATTATTTAAATAATGAATCTTATCAAAAAATAGAACAAAATATTAGAGATTTACAACAATTAAAAGTACTTAAAATGAGATATAATTTATACGAAATTCAAAAAAATAGAAAAACTATTCTAAAGTTTCTGTTTACGCTTTTGAGTTAATTTCTTTCTAAATACTGCATTATTCTCTAAAGCATTTAACAATCTTACTTGTTTTTTTGCTTTTTTCTTGGTTGTACACTTTGAATATATTCTACGTGATTTCTTATTGCTTACAGAGAAACACTTTTTTTTATTTACTTTTCTTATCAAATATGGCATATATATTATTTATATAAATTAATTTTTTCTTTTTCTTGATTTTTTATTACGTCTTTTTCTTTTTGTTTTTCCTCCTCTTCTTTTCGTAAATGGTCTCCTTGTTATTTTTTCTATAATTTTTTTTTCACTTTCAATATCATCATCTGATTCATATTCATAATTTCTATTTTTTCTACTACTATTTTTAATAGAATAATATCTTCTTTTGATTTTATCTGGTACTTTCTCAAACCTACCTTCTTCTTTTTGCTCATCTACATATTTCAAAATATTTTCATCTTCTTTTAAACTTTTTGCTAATAAAGATGTTGCTTTAGAATCTTTACTCATAATTATAAAATATATTGATATTTTATATATATATAAATGTCATCCAGTGATTATACAACTCAACTAAAACTTAGACAAATAGATAGAAGATTAACTACACAAATTAATAATGATCATTATTACGATTGTAATTCAATTGATAGTTGTTCTGATTTACAAATTGGATTACAAGGTTGTCATGGAGAAAAAGGTGATCAAGGTGAAAAAGGTGAAACTGGTCCTGCTGGTTCTTCTCCATTTGTTACAGATAATTTTAATAATATATCATATATTGATGGTGATATTAATACTAATAATATAAATATTAATAATAGTTTGAAAACTGAACAAATTATTATACCTGATGATATTTTATTAGTTAGTAGAAGAAACCCTTGCAAACAACCTAGTTTATTTATGAATACAAGTGTTGATAATACTAGGTTCTTTTATGATCCTAATTATACTAATCTCTCTTTTGATATTGGAAATGAAACTAAATTTATTATTAACAAAAATAAATCTCACTATTCAGAGAATGGAATTCAAGTTGGAAAAAATAGTGAAATTAGTGGATTTTTTCATTCAAATATTGATAAATCTCTCTATGGTGACAATACAACTCCTCTTTATCTTGAAACAAATTTAGATAATAATTATTTGGCTACCTTTCATAAAGATTCTAAAATGGTTGGTAATATTTCTCTTAATCATAATGGCATTTTATTCAATCAAATATCGGATAATCGCCTTCAAACAAACTCTTCCGATTCATTTAATGCTAAATCTCTATTAAATCAAATTAATCCTGTTGTTTTTACTAAAGATTCTCATACTTATTACGCATTCTCAGGACAAGAAGTATCTCAAATTTTACCTGAAGTTTGCAATGTTAATAAAAAAACAGATGTTTATTCAGTTGATTATAGTAAATTTACTCCCATTCTCTGGAAAGCCTTAAAAGAACAACAATCTCAAATTGATTCTTTAACTAAACGCATATCTCAACTTGAAAATAATTAAGTTTTTTGTTTTGATTTCCATTCTAAAAATCCGTTACTTTTCTCTATACTAAAACTTGATTGTAAATGATCTTTTGCTATTTGATATCCTTTTAATTCTTTCTCTGAAAGTGATTTTAAAAATTGGTCTATTAATGTTTTCTTTTGATCCTCCATTTATAAATTTATGTTTTATATAAATTTATAAATTTTTTAATCAATTTTTTTTATTTGATTTATTTTTTTTTATTAAGATTGAGGATTGTATGGATCATAATATTCTGCTTTACTATAATCTACATTATAACCTATATCCTCTAAAAATCCTAATGTTACCTTACTCATCGGCGCAGGAATTGGATTCAACCAACCTGTCATTAATTCATGATACAATCCTGGATGTAATTGACCATTTATATATCTATCTGATGAACTTGTATCTCTAGCATCATCTTCTTCTGGATGCACATTGGCTGTTCCTGACCCACCATTGTCCTCTATTGGAATTCCTACAAAATTATTTGATATGTCAGGAAAATAACCTTTGTAAGCTTCTAATGCATTTACACCTGTATAATAATATTTTGTTTGACTATTTTCTACATAAGATGTCATTGGTCTGTTTGAAATACTATTAAATGTCCAATAAGGTCCTATACCTAAAATATGACCAATTTCATGCAATATTGTATAATATAATTCATTTTTTCCATTTGAAAATGTATTATTTCTCATTGATACTAAATAATCAGTATTTATTCGGAATGTACCTGTCTTTGTAAATGTTGAACCAAATGATGCACTATTTCCAAAATATTCATATGAATTTGGTGATGCACTTCCTAATATTCCTGTTGCAAGATCTTCCAACTTTACATCAATATAAATACTATACGAACTTCCACTATTTATATATGCTTGAGGTGTACTAATAACTGATCCCCATTTATTAAATGCATCATGAAAACTATTCACATAATAATTTGTCATATAAGATGTTTCTGTTGTTGTATTTGTTATTTTATAACTAAACATATTATCCGGTGTATAATAAATTGTACTTTCATCATTCATATAGCTATCTGGAACTGGCTCTGGCTCTGGCTCTGGTTCTGGCTCTGGCTCTACTTCACTTGATGTTTCTAATATAAAATTCACAACATTACTAAAAGTACTATCTGTATTGTAGGGTAAATGATGACCCGCTGTAGAACTAATTATTTCTTCATAATTTGAAAATTTACTTTTTACATCTAAACCTAAAGTATAAAATTCATCATTCGCTCCAAGAAAAATAAGAGCACGAGTACTCAATGGTGAATTACTATTGATTGTATTCATTAATCCCGTATGAGTTGTTGGTAAATATCCATTAAACATTAAAACTTTTTCAAATGTAATATTTGGTTTATACGATAAAAATACTGGAATCATTGCTGCTCCTTGTGAATATCCTAATAAAGCATAAAATGGACCATTAGTATTTATGTAATTTTCTATATAATTTAATGATGTATTTGCCCAATCTACATCTGTTGTTGGATTATCTTTACCTCCAGGAGGATCTAACCACCACACTCCACCATTTATTGAAGAATCTATAAACACAAAATCATAATCAGGTAAACCATTTATTAAATCTTGCATACCAGTTTGATTACTTAAACCTTGAGCACTATCCCCTCCGCCATGTAAACAAAGTATTCTTTTATTTGGTTCTGGTTCTGGTTCTGGCTCTGGTTCCGGTATCATTTCGTACCCTGCTATTGAATTTGATAAATCAAAATTTAATGCACATCTATATCCAGTTGCTAGTGCTGCTACACTTGTTGAACCTCCCCACGCTTTATTCAATACTGATATGTCTCCTATATATAAATTATTTTTATTATTTACTTTTTGATCATTATCTACTATATCTCCTATTGCACAACTTCCATGATAATGATAAATTGAATTTATAGCTGATTCAATATAATTTCTTACTTTCTCTGATGTATCCATATTTGTTGCAGCAGGTTGTAATAATGAATATCCTTGAGATGTTAGTATTGAATGATTTTTATTGAAAGCCTCTTCCAAATAATCTATATAAGTCGATTTATTTGATCCATAATAATTCATTGATACATCTGGGTTTTCATCATTATTTGAATTTATTTTTACTGATCCTATTCCTGTTAAATTACTACTTAATGCATGGGTTAATATTAATGTTGTCTCTAATCCTGGAATAATTGAATAATAGGTTTGCCAATTTAAACTTACATCTCTTGTTTGTACATGACTCACTATACTTGTTGAATCAAAACCTAAATCTGTTGGTACATAATTTGTTGTTGTTGTTGTTACATCAGGAAATAAATCATCATATAATGCTTGTGATTTCAAATTTTCAGGTAAATTAGAATAATTTACACTTGCATCATATACACCTATTTCTAAAAAGTTTGATTTATAATCATTCCAACGTTGTAATGCGTGTGGATATACTAAATTATAATCTGTTGACCATTTCGTAATAGCTGTAGCTCCACCAGGATGACCTGATGCCCAATTAGTAAAATCATATACTTTGTTTACATCATTTGAATCAACACCTCCTCCTGTTGCATAAAATACACTTCTACCACTATGTGTGTTTATCTTTCCAAGATTTGTAGTATTTAATTGAAAATCTCCATTTCCAGAATATGGTTCAGTTGTTGTTGTTTGTTGAGCTTGTAATTTTCCATATGTTATTGTAAAACCTCCATGATCAAACAATTTATTTCCACAATCTATTCCACTTCTCTGTAATATACAAGGTGTTTGAATTGCACCACTACATAATATTATTTTATCTGCATTATATTTATTTCCATCAAAATCCACTGCATTTGTTGCATCATCTCCATTAAATTCTATATGTGAAATTGATTTGTTATATTGGACACTCACATTATTCAAATTTGATAACAAATCTCCTAATAATAATCTATTTGTTGTTGATAAATCATTTGAATATACTTTGTTATTATAGAAATCTACATTCAATTCACTTGATGAAGCATCTATAACTTGTTTTAAATCATAATAGCTATTATTTGGTAATTTTGAACCATCATTTGAATAATTATACCTTTTTGCTTGTGTTATACCTGATATATCATTATAATAATTACTCCAATTTGAATAATCCTCATTTATTATTTGTTCTTGATCTATATATTGTAATCCAAAATGCAATGTTCCACCACCTAAACCTTTACCCAACCATATTGTTTTATTGTTCTCTGATAAAAATGCATATTGATAATTATCATCTTGTTGTGCTTGTCTCCAATTATATATATTGTTATGTCCTGCATTTTTGTAATCCTCCAGTGTATTTGAATTCTTTTCTAATATTACAACTGATTTTGTTGGATTATCATTTGCTATTTTATAAGCTGTCATTACTCCACCTGCTCCACCTCCTATTATCAAAAAATCTGATACTGGCTCTGGTTCTGGTTCGGGCTCTGGCTCTGGCTCTGGCTCTATTTCTTGAAATGTACCAAAATTTAAATTCAAATACAATGTTGCTAATATATTATCCCAACCTGTTTGATCATTTACTGATACATCTTCAAAAGGTACTATTACATTCCTTGATGTGTTTACTTGATTATCTCTCACTATTAACCAATCTGTAAATCCTTGTGGATCTTCTAATGAACCTCTCTTTATATATCCTATTATCAACACACTATGACCTAATGCTGATCCTATATTTTCACCATCTATATTTTCTGTATATGCTTCTCCAGTTAATTCATTTGTTGCATTAAATGAACCAAATTTATAATAATTTGCATCTGTCTCTTGTTCTCCTGTAAATGATAATGGAGCATTACCTGTTGAAACTAAACTCCAACCTTTATAACAAGCTATTACTGGTCTATTATTATCTATTTCGTGCTGGATTGTTAATAAAAATATATCTTTATCTAAAGAAATTGTATTATTATATCCTTGACTTTTCCAAAATTCTGGATATTCATTTGCTGTTCCTAGAAATTGAGGTGTATATTTATTATAAGCCATTCCTATTATGTTTTTCCACCCCGCATCTCCATAAAATTTCACCATACCATTGTATATATTTGTTATTGTTGTACCAACTTGACTATTTGCTGCACCTCCATTCATACCTAAATTATTTGTATCCATATACCATCCAAAATCAGTTACTAGATTAATTGTCATTGAACCTTTTGGAGCTGGTCTCTTTGATGGACCATCTAATAAATAATCTCCCCATCCATGTGCAATATCCCAACCTATAGTACTACTTTGATCCGCATTTGGTATTGTATGTCCTGCTATTACACCATCATTCAATATTGTTGGCTGTGTTAACCAATTATTATCAACTAAATAACCTAGTTGATTAGCTGCACTTGTAGGCGAACACCAAGCTACATAACTACTTTCATAACCTCCCATTGGAACATTATAATTCAATGGTTGCAACCAATTTGGTATAAAACCATCTATTATATTATAATTTGATTGTAATTGCTCTGGCTCTGGTATAGGTTCTGGCTCTGGTATAGGTTCTGGCTCTGGTATTGGTTCCGGCTCTGGTTCTGGTGGTATTATACCAAAATTACTTATTAAAGGTTGTTGATTATTTATACCTAATGTCATATTATACGCATTACAAGCTATATTTTGTGCCTTAGATGAATTTCCTTTATTATTTAAAAAAGTTTTTTGTTGATTTACATTGTTTGACCCTAAATATACCATATTATTTGAATTATAATCACTTACCTCACTATCTGTTAATAAACTTCCTGAAATATCTTTTCCTGCAGATAATTTAAAAGCATCCTCACAAAATTCTTGAATAATTGTGTTCCCTGATAAATCTATCTTTTGTTGTTCTATCATTGAAGCATCTGTATTTAAATTATAATTAAATGTAAAATATGCAATACCAATATTTGTAGTTTTTGGTTGTGACATATATATATATACACGATTTTTTAACAATAATATATTTTTTATATTATTGTTTTACTATTTAAATCTTAATTTGTTTCTGGTTCAGGCTCAGGCTCCGGTTCAGGCTCAGGCTCCGGAAGTGGTTCTGGCTCTGGCTCTGGAATTGCTGGTTCTGGCTCTGGAAGTGGTTCTGGCTCTGGCTCTGGAATTGCTGGTTCTGGCTCGGGCTCTGGTATTGGCTCTGGCTCTGGTATTGGCTCAGGCTCTGGTACTGGCTC
>CENJ01043127.1_pt1 | contig 13246 bp, 12 predicted proteins | sample 356161 | NCBI WGS metagenome assembly CENJ01 (sample SAMEA2619531, study PRJEB7988) | marine metagenome | biome: marine biome (ENVO:00000447); feature: surface water layer (ENVO:00002042); material: "saline water (ENVO:00002010), including plankton (ENVO:xxxxxxxx)" | depth 5 m
GACTCTGGAGTTTTATTTCATCAATTCTTCAGAATTAGGAGGCTTTTATTATATCGGATTTTATTTGTTAGGAATTATTTTTTCTACACTTCCATCAATTTTAAAGCATAAAAACAATCCTTCATATAATAGTTTAGGAGCTTCTGGAGCAGTTTCATCTGTTGTATTTGCTTATATAATTATTTATCCACTTAGAGAATTAGGACTGATATTAATTCCTGGATTATTTTTACCTGGCTTTATCTTTGGAATTATTTACTTATTGGCCGAACATTATTTAAGCAAAAAACAATATTCTAATATTGCTCATGATGCTCATATAAGTGGTTCTTTATTTGGTGTATTTTTTATTGTTATATACGATTTTAATAATCTGTTGATCTTTTTTCAAAAAACCTTATTTTATTTTCAAACTTTTAGGTAAATGAAGAGTAAAATTATTTTTAATGGTAAAATATTAAACCAAGATGATATTCAATTCAATACAATAAAGAGAGCGATTAATTTTGGTGATGGTTTCTTTGAAACTATCAGAATTGTAAATGGAGATGTATTATTTATTGAAAGTCATTTAAAAAGAATATTTAAAGCGCTAAAAATTTTAAAAATCAGTTATTCAAAAAACTTTAATGCAGAAATTTTAAAATCCAAAATAAAAGAACTATTACTGCATAATAAAATTGATAGTGGAGGTAGGGTTAAAATTTATTTTTTTAGAAGTGGATTAGGTACATATCTTCCAGCAACTAATGAAATTAGCTTTATAATTGAGTGTTTTCATTTAGAAAATAATCTATATCAACTAAATAAAAAAGGTTTTTTAGTAGACATATTTTATGATTATCAAAAACAGATAACTAATTTATCAGTCTTCAAAACATCCAATTCGTTATTATATGTCTTAGCATCAATATATGCTAATGATAATGGCCTAAATGACACTTTAATTTTAAACGAGAAAAATTACATCATAGAATCGTCTAATTCAAATATTTTTCTTCTTCTTAAAGATTCAATAATAACTCCCGCCTTAAATAGCGGCTGTATTGCTGGTATTATGAGAGATGAAATAATTAAGATAATTAATTTTTTAGATTTTAAAATTATAGAAAGAGATATAATTCCTGAAGACCTTATGAATTCTAAGGAGATTTTCTTGACAAATGTTATAAGTGGAATTAACTGGGTAGGAGGATATAAAAAAACTAGATATTATAATACGTTGAGTAAAAAAATAATTAAAGAATTAAATAATAAAATTAGTTATCAATTGGATTTACAGGAAAATTAGCAATTGCTTTCATTTTCCCTCCTCGTTTATTTAAAATTTCTTTCCATAAATTTTGTGTGTTTTCTTTAAATATATTTTCCTCTAACAAGTTCAATGCAATCCATGAATTGGAATCAAACTCTCTTAAGAGCTGATTTTTTTCCCAACCTGAATAACCTAAAAAAAACTTTATTTTTTTGGTATCAATTATGCCCATATTAATGAATTCAATAATCTGATTAAAATCACCACTAGTCCAAATGTTATCACATATTTTAACAGAGTTCTCAATTAAATGTCCTAACTGATGTAAATAAAATAGATTTGAGGAATGTACTGGACCACCATAATATATTTTAATACTTTTGAATTCAATTTCTGGAACAAGTTCATCTAAGTTAATATCCAGTTGGTTATTTAATATAAATCCATATGAACCATCATTATGGTGTTCACACATGAAAATAACTGATCGTCCAAAATGATCATCGTCCATAAAAGGTTCTGCTAGGATAAGGTTTCCCTTTTGAGGCTTTAAATTATTAATTTTACTCAGATTATACATTGGTAAATTCATTGATATAAATCTAATAAAAAAAATTAAAAAAAACTTCTTTTAATGAATAGCCGATCTCCAAGGGAGTGAAGAGGAAATTTCTGCTTCTTTTTGAAGAATAATTTGAGTCCTTTTGTCTACTAACTCATCATCAAAATATATTTTAGCCATTTTTATAAACGAATCTATATGTTCCAACTCTTGTAAATGTAAATTGGCATAAAACTTAGCAATTTTCGGATCATCAACTACCTTACTTATTAATTTAAATCTTTCTGAACCTCTTAATTCAGCAATAGAAGCAATAATTAATCTATCCATAAAAATTTCATCAGAGCCTGATCTTACTATTGACATAATTCCTTTTATGTAGGGATCTTTTTGAAAAACTCCATTTAACTGATTTCCTCTATACTTTATTAAATTATATACTTGTTTAAAATGAAGTAATTCTTCTACTGAAATTTGAATCAATTCATCAATTATTTCTGTTCTATTAGGATATTTGGCAATAAGTGACAAACACATATTGGCTACTTTTCGCTCTGCATCTGCATGGTCTTGTAGAAATGAGTCTATATCCTTAACAGCATTTTGAGCCCATTCTATAGGTGTTCTGTATAGTAATTCCATTTATATTCTTTTCCAAAAATAAGGGGTAAATATTAAGCATACCGTAAACAATTCTAATCTCCCCATTAACATTAATAATGATAATACCCATTTGCCAAAATCAGGAACATGATCAAATGAGTAGGAGGGTCCAACACTTGCAATTCCAGGTCCAACATTTCCAACTGCTGAAGCAACTGCACTAATAGCACTTAAAAAATCCAATCCTAGTCCCGATAAAATAATTGATCCCAAAGTAAATATGAATAAGTAAAGAAAAATAAAAGCCAAAAGATTGTAAATAATATGATTCGAAATTGCAGATCCATTAAGAATTACAGGAATAACTGCTTTTGGGTGCAACCTTCTTTTAAATTCCAATAAGCTATTTTTTATAAGAATTATAATTCTTACAATTTTAATTCCTCCACTTGTACTTCCTGCTGATGCACCTGAAAAAAGAAATAAAAAGAATATAAAGGTTAAAAAATATCCCCAAGTGGTATAATCTGCAGTGGAATATCCTGTTGTAGTAATAATAGAAACTACTTGAAAGCTAATTGCTCTAAAAGAGTTTAGTAGAGTTATATTATTAAAAAAAGAATGAACAAGTGTTAAAATTATTATAACGGAAATAAGAGAAGTTAGATACCATTTAAATTCGTCATTATTAATAATTTTTCTAAACTTGAATTTAATAGCAAAATAGATTAAGGTAAAATTCGTTCCTGCTAAAAACATAAAAAGTACTATTACTGCTTCTATCCAAGGATTTTGAAAGGCAGCTATACTTGCTTGTTTTGTTGAAAAACCACCTGTAGAAGTAGTTGTTAAAGAATGATTTATTGCATCAAAAAAATCTAAACCTAAGATCATTAATATAATTGTTTCTAGAGAAGTTAAGCCAAAATAAATAATCCATAATCTCTTAGCTGTTTCTTTAATTCGTGGATGGATTTTATCTTGTGTAGGCCCTGGAGCTTCCGCAATGAATAGTTCCATCCCTCCAATTCCTAACAGAGGAAGAATGGCAATAGTCAATACAATTATGCCCATTCCACCTATCCACTGAGTCATACTCCTCCAAAACAATATGCTTTTGGGTAATGCTTCAATATCATTTAAAATTGTTGAGCCAGTTGTAGTAAAGCCTGACATTGTCTCAAAAAATGCGTTAGTAATTGTGGGTATACTTCCGGAAATTAAATAAGGTAAGCTGCCAAAAAATGTCATAAATAACCAACCTAAAACAACAATTAAATAGCCGTCTCTTTTTTTAATTTCTGAGTACTTATCTTTTTTGGTAAAAATTCGCATAAAAAATCCTGTAGATAGTGTTATTCCACTACATAAAATGAAAACAAAAGGTAGATTTTCATCTAAGTCATAAATAACAGAAAAAGGAATACACAAGAGCATTAGTATTCCGTTTAATAATAGTAGTGTTCCAACTACATAGGTAATTACTGAACTATTAAATAGACCTTTTATCTTATTGGAAGAATTTTTCAATTTCTTTGATAGATTCGGTTAATGAAAATACAATAGTTTTATCATTTTCAATTAGTTGAAAATTTCCAAAAGGAATTATAGGAATTCCATTTCGAATAACGCCTGCAATATTGGAATCAGATGGGAAATTTAATTGATTTATGGGTTTGGAAGTGATTTTGGTATTGGATTTTACTACAAATTCAATAATTTCAGCATTAGTACCATGTAAATTAGCTACCGATGAAACATTTCCTTTTCTTACAAATTTAAATATTTTATCTGCAGCGATAATTTTTTTATTTATAATGGTATCGATTCCTATAGATTGTGATAGGTTGATATAATTGAAATTTTCAATTCTAGCAATAGTCTTTTTGATTCCATGCTTTTTACCAACCAAAGAAGTTATTACATTCATTTCAGAATTAGCAGTTACTGAAATAAGTGCATCCATGTCTGCTAATCCTTCTTCTTCTAATTGTTTGACATCATGACCGTCAATGTTAATGACTAGGGATTTTTTTAGAAAAGAAGCTATTTTTTCACATTTAGCTTTATCTTTTTCTACTATAGTTACTTGATGATTTTTTTCTAATAATTGAGCAATATTTAACCCAATTTTACTTCCACCAATGATCATTACATTATTAATATGGATAGATTTTTTTCCACATAACTTTATAATATCTTCAATACATTCTTTTTGAGAGATAAAATAAACAATATCATTTTCATTTAATATAGTATCGCCACTTACTAAAAGTGTAAATTCGTCTCTATGAAGGGCAAGAGGTTTAAAACTTAAATTAGGATTTAATCCTGCACTTTCACTTACTGTTTTATTAATTAAAATTGATTTTTCAGAAAGGCTTATTCCAAATACTGTTAATTTTCCATTTTCAAATTCAATATCGTCAGTAAATGCAGCCTGATTAATCAATCGATTTATTTCTAAAGTTGCTAAATGAGTAGGGGATATGAGAGTGTCAATACCTAATTCATTATAAAAATGCTCCCTGTTATCTTTAATTATATTATCATCGTTAATTCTAGCTATTGTATGATTTGCACCTAGCTTTTTTCCTAATATGCATATAAGCATATTGGTTTCTTCACTTGAAGTAACTGCAATTAATAAGTCTGAAGTACTAATTAGTTTTTGATCCATTAATTCTACAGATTTCGCATCACCGGTAATTGTAATAACATCAATTTGAGAAGAAATAGCGTTTAATCGTTCCTCATTATTATCTATAAGATAAATATCGTGTGATTCTGAGGATAATAATTTTGCAAGGTGGGATCCAACATCTCCAGCCCCAGCAATAATAATCTTCATAGAGTAATTTTTTAACAAATATATAAGTCTTTAATTATAGTTGGAAAGTAATTTGTTTTTTTACTTTTGTTTTAAAGAATAATAAATGTCAAATATTAAATTTGGAACAGATGGATGGCGTGCCATAATTGCAAAAGATTTTACAGTAGCAAATGTTTCTAGAGTAGCTTATGCAACTGCGGAATGGACCATCAAAAACTTTAATAATCCTTCTATTGTAATTGGTCATGATTGTAGATTTGGTGGTGAATTATTTGTAGAAACTGCTGTAAAAGTTTTCGCATCCAAAGGAATCAAGGTTTATTTAGCTAAAACATTTATTTCTACTCCTATGATTTCACTAGGGGTAAAAAAATTAAAAGCATCTGTAGGAGTAGTGGTCACAGCTAGTCACAATCCGCCTGAATACAATGGTTATAAGTTAAAAGGCTATTTTGGAGGACCTTTAAGTACAGAAAAGGTAGAAGAGGTAGAAAGTTTAATTCCAACTGAAGATAAAATCTATTTAAACCATATAAATATTGAAAACCAAATTGAAAAAGGGAATATTAAAGAAGTTGATTTAGAAAAAATGTATATCGAGAGGGTTCAATCCTCTTTTGATTTAGAGGCTATTAGAAATTCTGGATTGAATTTTGCCTATGATGCTATGTACGGAGCAGGCCAAAATGTAATGAAAAAGTTATTTCCTCAAATGACTTTTTTACATTGTGATTTTAACCCTTCTTTTTTAGGTCAAGCTCCAGAACCTATTGATAAAAATCTTCAAGAATTTTCCCATTTAATTAAAGAAAGAAAAAATATTGCGGCAGGATTAGCTACAGATGGAGATGCAGATCGAATTGGACTATACAACTCCAAAGGAGAATTTGTTGATTCTCATCACATCATTTTATTATTATTACTCTATTTACATAAATACAAAAAAATGACTGGAAAAGTGGTTGTAGCTGCATCAACCACACCTAGAGTAACCAAATTAGCTGAACTATGGGGATTAGATCACGACACTGTAAAGGTAGGTTTCAAATATATTGCTAGTCAGATGATTAATGAAGATGTCCTCATTGGAGGAGAAGAGTCTGGAGGTATTGCAATAAAGGGGCATATTCCTGAAAGGGATGGAATATGGATGGGATTGGTTTTATTTGAATACATGGCTAAATCTGGAAAAACATTAGATGAATTGGTTCTAGAAGTTTATGATTTAGTAGGAGAATTTAAATATTGTAGAGATGATTTACATATTTCAGATGAACTTAAGAACTCCATAGTGAAGAAATGTAACCAAGACGAGTTTACATCATTTGGCGAATATAATGTGGAAAGTATAGATAAAACGGATGGGTTCAAATTTATACTAAACGATAGTCAATGGTTAATGATAAGGCCTTCGGGAACTGAGCCTGTTCTTAGGTGCTATGCTGAATCTGAAACTCTTTTAGGAGCTAGAGCTATTTTAAATGCCTGTAAAAGTACTATTGGAATTAATAAAAGTTAAAGTCCTATAAGATTTTCTTTTTCAGGATACTTCACAAAATAGTTCCATACTTTATCCACCTTTTCTCCTTCAGCTAATTGAATTTTCCAAACTAACTTACCATCAGCTTTGGTAAATGTAGCATCTGAACTTTCCAATAGTTGAACATGAATATTCTTTTTATTGGAAACAGGTAACTGATCTATAAGTACAAGATCTACGGATTGACTTTTATTATTCTTCACACTAATTTTGAAAGCTTTTTGAATCTTTAAATTATCGCCAACTTTTGTTTCCGAACTTAATTTAGTTTCTAGTTTTCTTTCTGATATTATACCAATATCCCTACTAAGAGAAAGGTCTATTTTTGATTGAGTAATGTGGGGATCTAGGTAAGAGGTTCCGACAGATTTCCCATCAAAATAAATTTGTGCTTGTCCTGGAAGAAGATTTTTATTATTTATTTGGTCTAAATGACACATTAAAAATACATCTTTATCAACCTTTGGGTAACAGAAATAATCATATTTAGCAGGTACGATCAGTTTTTGAATTTCAATGAAAATTGGAGTTCTTTGTGATGGGATAGAATAGGGGATTAAAATATCATATTGAATTTGAGTACCACTATAATCCACATTAGTAAAATCCGCCGAAGAGGGTGAGTCTTCTTCATCCTGAAAAGAATTATTTTTAAATTGAGTCGAAGCAATTCTTTTATTGTAACCTAAACTGTTATTTGATCTAATATATTGAGTGTTAAAATCAGGAGCCTTGTTAGAAACGTTTAATTTACCAGTGGAAAGAGATAATTTAATATTGGACCATTCTTCATTTGTATTTTGAAAGACCTTAGCTTTATATGTTAAATTTACTGGACTATTAATACTTTCTGATCTTACGTCATAAAATGGTGTCCAACCGGCATTCATTGTATTGTAAGAAAGGTTAAAATCAAAAACACCAGCTTTTAAACAAGTTATTTGGATAATTATATCACAAGATTTATTTTTAGTTGTTTTTTTTATTGAACCAATTTGGTTTTGCAACTTTTTCTTTGTTTGGTTTAAAAATGAAATTTCCTTTTGAATAATTGAAATATTACTCTGAATTTCATTGATCTTTTTTTTAAAGTACTCTGCTAGTTCCATTAAATCATCAATAATGAATTCTCTAGATGTTTTTAATACAGATTTATTCTGGTCCATCAAATCCTTTTCTTGTCTAAAAACTTCTAAATCTACAGTTCTTAATCTTATTATTTCATTAATTTTATGAATACTGTCATTTAACTTAACTGCTTGAATATTATTTTCACTACCAAAATAGTTCAATTGTTTATTTACAGAATTTATAATCACATTTTTAGACTTAATAGTGAATTGAATAGACTCATTTAGAAGTTTAGAAGAAAGATTGGATATTAATATTTTATTAGAACCATTACTAAGTGTGACATTTCCTGTTCTGTTAACCGAAGCTCCGTTATTAAAAATAATAATGTCATTTATGACTGTTTCTGCCTTTATGATTTCTTCATTTGAAACCGCAGTTAAATTTAAAAGAAAGAAATTAATGATAATTAAGCTTACATTATGGAAAAATCTATTCATTTTATTTTTTTTACAAACTTAATTCAAAATTAATGCCAAAATTTAATAATCATTAACTTAGCAATATGAAAATTCCTTTAATTTTATTAACTAATGATGATGGATATAACGCTAAGGGACTTTCATCATTATTAAATTCTGTAAAGGACTTTGGAGAAATTGTTTTAATTGCTCCTGACAGACCTCAATCTGGAATGGGACATGCCATTACTGTAAATAATCCAGTAAAATGTAAAGAAATAAATTATTTCGAAGGAATAAATGCCTTTAATTGCTCTGGAACACCAGTAGATTGCGTTAAAATGGGTATTTACTTATTAAATGGTAGAAAACCAGATATTATTTTATCAGGAATTAATCATGGATCAAATGTGAGCACCAACATATTATATTCTGGAACAATGGCAGCTGCTGTAGAAGGTGCTTTAGACGGAATTCCAAGTATTGGGTTTTCGTTAACTGACTTTAAAGAAGATGCTGACTTTTCTTATGCTGAGAAAATAGTTAAATTAATTACTGGAAAAGTACTTTTAGAGGGTTTAAAAACTGGGACATGTCTTAATGTGAATATACCCAATGTAAATGAAAATAAAATTAAGGGAATTAAAGTTTGTAAACAAGGAAAAGCTTTTTGGGAAGATACTTTTGAGAAAAGAAAAGATCCTCTTGGGAAAGATTATTATTGGCTAAAGGGATCATTCACTTCAAAAGATGAAGATAAAGAAACAGATATTAATTATTTAGAAAATAATTATGTAACTGTAGTTCCAAGTCAATATGATATGACTTGTTTTGAGTCAGTTGAAAATTTAAAAAAATGGAAATTATGAAAGCAAATAAATGGTATTCTAAAATTAACCAAATAAAATATGGTTTCGTAACGGGTTTGGTATTACCCATTTTAGGTTTTTTTATAGGTTTTTTAGCAAAAGGGGGCGACTTATCATTTTCTACATTCTGGCAACTTTTTACACAAAATCATGATTTAGTAACTAATTCTGCCCTTAAAAGTATTTATCAAGATACACGCCAAAGTACTTTAATGTTTTGTCTTTTGGCAAATATGCTGGCATTTTATTTTTCTTTTTTTATATACAAAATAGATCGATTTTCTAGAGGTTTAGTAAGTATTACTTTAATTCTTGCTGCTATTTCATTTCTTTTTATTTACTAATGAAATATTATATAATAGCTGGAGAAGCTTCAGGGGATTTATATGGTGCTAATCTTATAAGAGAGATTAAAAAACTTGACTCAAATGCTGAAATAAGAGCATGGGGAGGAGATTTAATTAGTAAGGAAGAAGTAACCATAGTAAAACATTATAAAAACCATAATTATATGGGTTTTCTTGAAGTCTTATTAAACTTAAATACCATACTTGGAAATATTAAATTTTGTAAAAATGATATTGAAAAATTTAAACCAGATGCACTTATTTTAATTGACTTTCCCGGATTTAATATGAGAATTGCAAAACACTTTCATAAAAGTAAATTTCCAATTTTATATTATATAGCTCCACAAGCATGGGCATGGAAAGAGAAAAGGGTAGTGGACATTAAAAAATATGTAACTGCTCTTTATTGTATTCTACCATTTGAAAAAGATTTTTTCGCAAAACATAGAATTATTGCAGAATATAATGGTCATCCTTTATTAGAACATATAAATAACTTTAAAAAAACTACTAAAATTTCTAAAAAAGAATTCTTTAATAAATACAGATTAAATAATAAAAATCCGATAATTTCTCTAATACCTGGAAGTAGAAAGCAAGAAATAATAAAAAAACTTCCGATTATGATAGAAGCTTGTTCAAACTTTTTAAGTAATTACAATATTGTAATAGCAGGAATGAATAGTCTAAATACCCTGTACCAACCTTACTTGCAAAGGAGTGGTGTAAGTATCGTATACGACGATACTTATAATTTACTAAATCATTCAACTTATGCATTAGTAACTTCTGGAACAGCAACATTAGAGACTGCATTTTTTAATATTCCTCAAGTGGTAGCCTATAAAACGAGTTGGATTTCATATAAAATTGCAAAGTCTTTTATTAAAGTAAAATATATATCATTAGTAAATTTAATTCTAAATAAACCAATTGTTAAAGAGCTAATTCAGAGTGACTTGAATAAAAAAAACTTAACTAAAGAATTAAGTAATTTAAAGAATGAAAAAATCCATGATAAAATCAAATTAGAATATAGCAATTTACATTCAATTTGTAGTGGAAAAGACGTATCCAAAAAAATTGCAATTCATATGTTAAAAACTATAAATAACAATTAAAAAAAACAATTAATTATCTTTTAGATTTGTAATGTTTTAGAAAAACAATGAGGTTAGTTATTGTAATTTTTTTAATATTAATTTCTAATTTAATTCATTCACTTGATTTTAAAATTGGTATTTTAAGAAACGTTTCTATTAAAAAAGCTTCCATTTTTGTTAATAAATCTCATTATTCTTTAAGATCTTCTAATAATTTATTATTTAAAAAGTTAGGTCCGGAAAATAGAGTGGATGTAGTTTATAACAATGAGAAAATCGTCTTAAAAATAGACGATAAATATGTTGGAAAATTTGATACTTTAAAATTATATAACGTAAATAAAGATACTGGGATTTTCGAATTAAAAGGAATTCTACCAAATTTTAAAAGCCGTTATTATTATGATAATCTTACCATTTATCCTCAATCTAATTCAATTTCATTTGTTAACAATATAGGTTTTGAAAAATATATTATTGGAGTATTAGAATCAGAAGTAGGATTGGGTAAAAGTGAAGATTTTTATAAAGTACATGCCATAATTAGTAGAACCTATGCATTAAAGAATCAGTATAAATTTATTCACGAAGGATTTTATTTAACAGATCTAGTCAATTGCCAAGTATATAAGGGTAATATGTATAAAGACCCTACTATTATTAATGCTGTTAAGTCCACTAGAAATTTAATTTTAGTGGATGAGAATATGGATTTCATAACAGCATCTTATTTTTCTAATAGTGGAGGTCAAACAAATAACGTTGAAGATGTTTGGAACAAGGCGCTTCCATATCTAAGATCTATTCATGATCCATATTCAATGGGTGGAGTAAATTATGTGTGGGAAAAATCAATTTCTAAAAGTAAATGGCTGTCTTATTTAAAAAATAAATTTCAATATCCGGTTAATAATGTAGAAGCATTAAATGCTGCTTTAAACTTTAAACAAGATATCCGACATAAATTTTTAGTGGATTGGGTTTATCAAATTCCTTTAACTGAAATTAGAAAGGATTGGAAACTAAAAAGCACTTATTTTTCCATTATTGACCAAGGCGAAACTTTATCATTTGTGGGTAAAGGATTTGGACATGGTGTAGGATTATCCCAGGAAGGTGCGATGAGAATGATCGAATTAGGTTATGATTTTTTAGAAGTCCTAAGATTCTATTATACGGATGTTCATTTAATAGATATGAAAATGCGTGACTTTTATATAATAGACTAGTAGTATTTTACTTATAGGTTAACATAATATTAATTATAAGACAACTTAAGGTTTATTATTTTCGTAAAGAACAAACTATCATCGGTAAGATTGGAGAAATTCTTCTAAAAATTAAATTTTATTTGCTAATTAAATATAGAATAAATCAATAATAAATTATCGTTCTTTTGGTAAAATAACTGCTTTTCACAGGAGCTCGATTTTCATCTATAACATATTGATTTTCAAAATTAGATCTCTTGATAAGAATATTAATTTTTTCTGAAATCCAGTTTCCTTCCTTATCGTATTCGTATATATATTTTTCAAGTCTATTGTATGCACCATCGGCTATTCCTTTATCGGAAAATTCCTTCAAAAAACCTTCTTTGTTATAAGAATATTTTTTTAAAATATAGCTATCTGGAATTACTGTTGTGTCTCCTTCATAATAAATTGATATATCTCCATTAACTGTGTAAAATTTGGTTATGGGAAGTTGACGCATCTTCGTTTTAAATTTAAAAGATGATTTTTTTATTTCACCGTTTTCATAGTATTCAAAACTTTCCGTATGGTCGTGACGTAAAGTATCTGCTGGCAAAGTATAATGCATTTCTTTACGAGTAATGTGAAAAGTGCGATCAATCGACTCTACTATTCCATTTTTGTAATGGTATTTTTCCCTAATAGAATCGTAATAGTTACCTACATTAGATAAGGAATATATTATATCTACATCTCCTTTTTTATTATACTCATATACTTTACTTTTAACTTTTTGTCGTTCATCACAACCTAGTATACTGTTTAGTAATTTACCTTGTTTATTGTATGAAAAATTGATTCTTTCGTTCGTTAAAGAGGTATAAGGGTTGTTATAATTTACTATTTTAAGATTTCCTTTTTTATCGTACTCTGCCAAAATTGTTAAGCTATCGGAACCTATTACTTTAGTTAATTGCCCCTCTTTATTGAATTCTATAATTTGTTGATATGAAGTATCGGAATATATTATTGATTTCACCTTTCCATGTGCATTAAAATCTTTTATATTATAGTATTTAAATCCATTTATATAATCACTTTGATATAATCTAAATACATAGCTCTGTGAATAAAAATTAGAAAATAAACCTTTTAATATTATTAAATTATAGATCAATAATCTTTTCATAATTCTAATTTACTAAAAACAAGATAGGCATATTATAAAATTATATTTTACGGTATTTGTACAGTATATAATTCCAACTTCACTTAGGTTCAGACTTTTACCCTGGAATCTCATATAATTACATTTGCAACCGATATATCAGAAAGACTTATAAAAAAACAACTCAACAATTTAAGTATTACTATTTTCTAAATAAAGAAGATTTTTCAATACT
>CENJ01060777.1_pt1 | contig 13245 bp, 10 predicted proteins | sample 356161 | NCBI WGS metagenome assembly CENJ01 (sample SAMEA2619531, study PRJEB7988) | marine metagenome | biome: marine biome (ENVO:00000447); feature: surface water layer (ENVO:00002042); material: "saline water (ENVO:00002010), including plankton (ENVO:xxxxxxxx)" | depth 5 m
GATAAAAAAAAACAGTTGAAGATCAATTGTTAGTGCGCTGGTTTGGCGGTCAATTGAATTAAGATACTTAGATATGGATTGACCGCTCGAAGCTTAACTTGAAAAAAATCTAAATAAATCGTTTCCATTAGCGTAGATTACCAATGCGAGTAGTAAGAAAAACCCTGCCATTTGGGCATACTCCATAAACTTATCATTTGGCTTTCTTCCTGAAATCATCTCATAAAGTAGGAACATCACATGTCCACCGTCCAAAGCAGGAATAGGTAATAGGTTCATAAAAGCTAAAATTATAGAGATAAAGGCAGTACTTGCCCAAAAGCCTCTCCAGTCCCAATAATCAGGGAAAAGGCTTCCGATAGCACCAAATCCACCTAATTGAGAAGCGCCCTTTTTTGTAAATACGTATTTGAATTGTGCGACATAATCGTAAAGCGTCCAATACCCATAACTAAACCCTTCGGTTATACTCTCAGCTAATGATAATTCAACTTGATTTAATTGAATTGAATTTTTGTGCATAATCCCCATTTTTCCTTCACCGTCAAGTGTAATTGATAAGGTGTCAATTGATTCATTTCTAGCGACTACATACTGAATCGTTTGATTGGCATTGTCGTTATTAAAATTTCTTAGATCCGTCGTATCCTCTATAGGAATGCCATTGGCAGCAATAATTTTGTCACCATTTTTTATTCCAGTTTCAGCAGCGGCTTTATCAGTCAATACGCTGTCTACAATTGCAGGTAATCGGGGATATAGGATACTCAGTTCACCAGATTCGAACATTCTATCACCAATATCTTCAGGAATTGGAAGTGTTATCTGATTTCCATTTGCTCTTTCAACTTTTACTTCTTTTACCGATCTAATCAGTAACATCTTATTGATATCCAGAGCAATATCTAGGGGTTTTCCATCGACTAAAAGGATTTGATCTCCTTTTTCAAAACCAACTTCTTCAGCCAATTCAGTAACACCCATTCCCATAGGGAGCGAACTATTAGGAAGTAAGTTTTTCCCCCAAACAAATAAGATCATCATGTAGATTAGAAAACCTAAAATTAAATTTACGGTAACTCCACCCAACATAATAATTAACCTTTGCCATGCGGGTTTACTCCTAAATTCCCAGGGCTTAGGTGGCTCTTGCATTTGCTCAGTATCCATGCTTTCATCTATCATTCCAGAAATTTTAACATAGCCTCCTAAGGGCAACCAGCCTATTCCATATTCGGTATCACCCACCTTCTTTTTAAATAAAGCAAATTTTACATCGAAGAAAAGAAAGAACTTTTCGACTCTTGTTTTAAATAGCTTAGCAGGGATAAAATGCCCCAGTTCGTGTAAAACAATTAGCAGCGACAAACTGAGTAGTAGCTGAATGCCTTTCATCAAAAAAAGTTCCATAGCAGTCAATAATTTTAGGAGTCCAAAAATACCATTTTTAAAAGACTTATTACGGAAATTCAATTAAAAACCAATTGTGCGAATTATTTAACTTTTAATAAGCACTATCTTTGTACCTAATGGCGATACCAAGAAAATATAAACGGTTTTTTATTTTATTCGGAGGAGTTTCCCTTGTCATATTATTACTTTTTTATGACGCACTATTACCTCAAAAAAAATTACCTGTTTTTCAGCCTGCAATGGTCAATTATGAATTGGTGGATAGTACCATGCAGCACCTCAAAAAATTTCATCGCATTGGTGATTTTGAGTTAACCAATCAAAATGGTAAAACCATCACCCAACAAAATTTTAATGGTAAAATATACGTTGCAGACTTTTTCTTTACCACCTGTCCAACCATTTGTATTGCGATGACGGATAATATGCTAAAAATTCAAAAACAAATTGAAGAAAATCCCAATGTGTTATTGCTTTCCCATTCTGTTACACCCAAAATTGACTCCGTTGCACAATTAAAAAAATACGCCCTTGAGAAAGGTGTAAAAGACAACAAGTGGCATTTGGTTACAGGAGACAAAAAGCAAATCTACCAACTCGCTAGAAAATCTTATCTCGCCGTAAAAGAGGATGGGGACGGGGGACCATTCGATATGATTCACACTGAAAATTTTATCTTGGTAGATCCCGACAAAAGGATTCGCGGATTTTATGACGGTACTGATCCTGACGAAATTCAACGTTTGTTGTCAGAGCTGCAAATTCTAAATGCAGAATACTTCCCCTCCTAAATAAAATTCCTTTTACAGGCTTTAATACCCTAAAATTTTTAATTTTGTTCTTTAAATTGATTCTAAATAATGTTTTCCCTTGATCAGTTGGCAATTGGACAAAAGGCAGTAATCGAAACGATAGAAACAGATTTACTTCCTTTAAAGTTGATTGAAATGGGTTGTCTACCGGGCAACGAAATTTCTCTGCTCTATCTCGCACCATACAGCGATCCACTCTATTTAAAAATTGATGAAGCTCACTTAGCCATCAGAAAAGAGGTTGCCAAATTTATTATGGTTAAACCCCTTTTGAATGATTAAGAACATCAATGTAGCTCTTATAGGTAATCCCAATACTGGAAAAACTTCTGTGTTTAATGCTTTGACCGGCTTAAACCAAAAGGTAGGGAACTATCCTGGAATTACGGTTGAAAAAAAACAGGGTTATTGCCGTCTAGACCGTATAACTAAAGCGCGGATTTTAGACTTACCCGGAACTTATAGCCTCAATGCCTCCTCAATGGACGAAAGTGTTGTCATTGAACTACTCCTCAATAAAAATGATCCTGACTTTCCAGATGTTGCCGTAGTCGTTACAGATGTTGAGAATCTCAAGCGGAATTTATTGCTATTTACGCAGATCAAAGATCTAGAAATTCCTACCGTTTTGGTTATCAATATGTCTGATCAAATGTCCCGTAAAGGCATTAAGATTGATATTGAAAAATTAAAAGAAAAGCTTAATACAGAGGTTGTTCTAATCAGTACGCGAAAAAACTTAGGGGTTGAACTTTTAAAGGAAGTCTTGGTCAATTATCGTCAGTTGTCTAAAGCTCCAATATTGGATACCAAAACAATTGATCCAGCGTATTTTGAGAGTTTAAGCCGCGCTTTTCCCAATCAATCCCTTTACAAGCTTTGGTTGGTCATTACTCAGGATGTCAACTTTACAAAACTCCAAAGACAAAAAGTTCCTGATACAACAGCTTTTAGGACGCAACCCAAGTCCTATCTAAAAAGGCTGCAACAAAGAGAAACAATAAGACGCTATCAGGTTATAAATCAAATATTAAAGGCAACCTATCAAGTTAATAGGGAGGAAGCCACAGACTTAAGAACACGCTTAGACAACTTGTTAATTCATAAATTTTGGGGTTATGTAATTTTCTTCATGATCTTATTGACCATTTTTCAATCTATTTTTGATTGGAGTAGTGTGCCAATGGATTTTATCGATGCTAGTTTTGCAAATCTTAGTGAGTGGACGAAAGCCCAAATGCCTGCTGGAATTTTGACCGATTTAATTACCGAGGGTGTGATCCCAGGTTTGGGGGGGATTGTCATATTTATTCCACAAATCGCCTTTCTATTCTTGTTTATCTCAATTTTGGAGGAAACGGGTTACATGAGTAGGGTGGTCTTTTTGATGGATAGAGGATTGCGAAAATTTGGATTGAGCGGAAAAAGTGTAGTACCACTTATTTCTGGAACTGCTTGCGCGATTCCTGCCGTGATGGCGACCCGAAATATCGAAAATTGGAAGGAGCGATTGATTACCATACTAGTTGTACCATTTACTACTTGCTCTGCACGATTACCGGTTTATATGATTCTTATCTCACTGGTAATTCCTGATGAAAGAATAATAGGAATTAATTATCAAGGATTGAGTTTGATGGGACTTTACTTGATCGGTTTCCTCATGGCAATACTCTCAGCAGCTATTCTTAACCATATACTAAAGTCACCAAATAAATCATATTTTGTTGTTGAAATGCCTAATTACAAATTGCCCCTTCTCAAAAATGTTGCCATAACAGTCTGGGAAAAAACACGGTCATTTGTAGTTGAGGCCGGAAAAATTATTTTAGCCATTTCCATTTTACTTTGGTTTATGGCTTCCTTTGGACCTGGGAAGAACTTTTCTGAAGCAAAATCTTTAATGACCGAAAAGTTTTCGCAGGCATCTTTAAGTGAAATAGAATTAGAACAAGAAATTGCCGCCTTTCGATTAGAAAATTCCTATATCGGGATATTAGGAAAGTCAATAGAGCCACTAATTAAACCTTTGGGATATGATTGGAAAATTGGGATTGCATTGATCAGTTCATTTGCTGCTCGAGAGGTCTTTGTAGGAACCTTAGCAACCATATACAGCGTAGGGAGTGGCGCACAAGAAACCATAAAAAAAAGGATGGCAAGAGAGCTTAAAAGTGACGGCACAGCACTATTTAATTTGGCTACTGGTATATCATTAATGCTTTTTTATGCTTTTGCTATGCAATGTATGAGCACCCTTGCTATTGTTAAGAAAGAGACCAATAGCTGGAAGTGGCCTATGATCCAACTTTTGTCAATGAGCATTATTGCATATCTTGCAGCACTAATCGCCTATCAATTATTGAAATAATGCAAATAATTTTCGCAAGCGTATTGGGACTTTGGGCACTGATTTTTTTATTTAGAAAATTCTTTCCAAAAAATAATCCCGCAACCGATCAAGGATGCGGGAAAAGGTGTGGATGCAATTGAATAGGACGAATTAATCATCACAATCCAACACGAATATAGTTTTTTTCCCTGAACAGAACAAAAATGTTCTGTAAAATTCTTTCCACAAAACTTAGCTTCAATTATTGAAAGCTCAAGAAGTGGAGGAATCGGAAATAACTTTAATAAAAGCCTTAGGTAAAAAAATAGCTAATTATCGTAAGGAACAAAAGCTTACCCAAGCGGACTTGGGCGCACTCATTAATATGGATGAGGCTGCCATAAGAAGAATTGAACTTGGCGGAACCAATCCCACTTTCAAAACTTTGTATCGTATAGCAGAAGGATTGCAAATTTCACTTAAAGATTTATTTGATACTAATGAGCCCTAACTTTTTTCTGACATTAACGCCTCAATTTCGTCAGGATCTTTAGGAATGTTCTTCATTAGGTTTAATGGGCCGTTTTTTTCATGGATCATAATATCATCCTCAATTCTAATGCCAAAACCTTCCTCTGGAATGTATATTCCAGGTTCTACTGTCAAGACCATATTGGGCTGGAGGGGTTCTTCAATTAAGCCATAGTCATGCGTATCTAATCCTAAGTGGTGGGAGGTGCCATGCATAAAATATTTTTTATATGCTGGATTTTCGGGATCTTGATTTGTTACAGTATCGTGATCTAAAAGACCTAAATCAATAAGGGCTGAGGTCATAATTTTACCTACTTCTTGATGATATTCCTTTATAAGGATTCCTGGAACGAGTAATTGCGTGGCTTCCTCACCTACCTTTAACACAGCCTCATAAACTGATCTTTGACGGGGACTAAATTTCCCAGATACCGGTACCGTCCTCGTCATATCACTAGAATAATTTCCATATTCAGCACCAACATCCATCAAAATCAATTCACCTGGACGACACTGTGCATTATTCTGGATATAATGCAAAACGTTATTATTTTGTCCAGATGCAATAATCGGTGTGTAAGCAAAACCCTTTGATCGGTTTTTTAAAAATTCATGAGAAAATTCAGCTTCAATTTCATATTCCCAAACCCCTGGTTTAACATGCTTAAGGACTCTTCTAAAGCCTTTCTCAGTGATGTCAATGGCTTTTTGAATTTGTTCAATTTCCTCTTTATGTTTTATCGATCTGAGTTTTTGTAATATAAAATTGCTTTTTTCTGTTGGATGGTCAGGAAAACTTTTTTTAGCCCATTCAATGAATCTGTCTTCCCTTGTTTGTGTTTCTACCCTAGCACGATAATGCTCATTGGTATTAAAATACAATGTCTTTGCCTCTTTCGCTAGCTCATCGAATAGCAACTCAAAACTATCTTTCCACAAAACAGTCTTTATTCCAGAAATGCTGTTCGCCTCTTGTTGGGAAAGTTTTGCCCCCTCCCAAACCGCAATATGATCATTGGTCTCTTTAACAAATAAGATTTCTCTGTGATTTGGGTTTATGGCATCTGGAAATAACAAAAGAATGCTTTCTTCCTGATCAATACCACTTAGGTAAAAAATATCTCTATGCTGCTCAAATGGTAGCGTACTGTCTGCGCTAACCGGATAAATATCGTTTGAATTAAATACTGCTAACCCACCTGGAGTCATGGCGCGTATAAAATTCGCTCTGTTGGCGCTGTAAAATTTTGAACTTAGGGGATCGTAACGCATATTTTTATTTATTTAAAAATACCTCTTTTTTGGTTTTGTTTAATAAAACATTTGGCAATTTAGAAAAACATACACAATGCTTAAACAGTAATTTAGACTGATTCTGATTTAATGAAAATATTGTGTAGGACTTTTTTCTTTTAAACGTTTATGGAGTAATTTTACATACTCAAAACATTGAGATGATTAAAACTTCAATTGCTAGAAAAGTAGCAATGGCTCTTTCAGGCCTTTTTTTGATATTATTTTTGGGACAACATTTCACAATAAATATCACTTCTGTTTTTAGTGATAAATTATTTAATATGCTTTCTCATTTTATGGGCAACAACCCCTTAGTACAATTTATTCTTCAACCCATTCTGATTTTTGGGGTTATTTTCCATTTTGTAATGGGATTTGTTTTAGAACTAAAAAATAGAAAGTCTAGAAGTGTAAAATATGTAACTTTTAAAGGTAAAGCCAACGCTAGCTGGGTTTCAAGAAACATGATCCTCTCTGGAATTGTAGTACTTTCATTTCTAGGACTCCACTTTTATGATTTTTGGGTACCCGAAATGAATTACAAATACGTTGAGTTCTTACCTCAAGATCCAAATAGATACTATTCAGAACTGGTGCATAAATTTCACAGCCCTGTTCGTGTATCTATTTACTCCTTATCTTTTATATTCCTGTCCTTACACCTGTATCATGGATTTTCGTCCTCTTTTCAGTCTGTGGGATTAAATAACAAATACACCAAAGGGATAAAGTTGCTCACAGTAGCTTTTTCCCTCATGATACCTATTGGTTTTATATTCATAGCAATTTTTCACCATTTAAACGGATAATGTATGTCAAAATTAGATTCTAAAATACCGGAGGGACCGCTGGCTGAAAAATGGACCAATCACAAGAGTAATATCAACTTAGTAAGTCCTGCCAACAAGCGCTTGATCGATGTGATCGTTGTTGGAACTGGATTGGCAGGAGCATCTGCTTCAGCCACCCTTGCTGAGTTGGGATATAACGTTAAAACATTTTGTTTTCAGGATTCGCCCCGTCGCGCACACTCTATTGCCGCTCAAGGAGGGATTAATGCAGCTAAAAATTATCAGGGTGATGGAGACTCCACCCATCGTCTTTTTTATGACACCATTAAAGGAGGAGATTATCGCTCTCGTGAAGCCAACGTATACAGATTAGCAGAAGTATCGACCAATATTATAGACCAATGTGTTGCTCAGGGCGTTCCCTTTGCAAGAGACTATGGAGGGCTGCTCGATAATCGTTCTTTTGGTGGAGTTTTGGTTTCCAGAACTTTTTATGCAAAAGGACAGACAGGACAGCAACTTTTATTAGGCGCCTATTCAGCCATGAATAGACAAATAGGTCGCGGAAAAATAAAAATGTACAACCGCCATGAAATGATGGATTTGGTTGTTGTCGATGGTAAAGCCAGAGGAATTATCGCAAGGAATTTGGTCAATGGTAAAATTGAAAGACACAGTGCCCATGCAGTTGTAATTGCTTCAGGTGGATACGGGAACGTTTTCTTTCTCTCAACCAATGCGATGGGAAGTAACGTTTCTGCCTCATGGAAAATACATAAACGCGGGGCTCATTTTGCCAATCCCTGTTACACACAAATTCACCCTACTTGCATTCCAGTTTCAGGGGAGCACCAATCTAAACTGACTCTAATGTCTGAGTCTCTGAGAAATGACGGAAGAATATGGGTTCCAAAAAAGCTTGAAGACGTTGAAGCCATAAAAGCAGGAAAGTTAAAACCCACGGAAATTGCCGAAGAGGATAGAGACTATTATCTAGAACGGCGTTATCCTGCCTTTGGAAATTTAGTACCTAGAGATGTGGCTTCAAGAGCTGCAAAAGAACGCTGTGATTCTGGATTCGGGGTTAATAAAACAGGAGAGGCTGTTTATTTGGACTTTGCTTCGGCCATTTTGAGGTATGGAAAAGAACAAGCTCACGTCAAAGGACTAGATGAAAATGATACCGCTTTGGTCAAAAAATTGGGTCAGAAAGTTGTCCGTGCTAAATATGGAAACTTATTCCAGATGTATGAAAAAATCGTAGATCAAAACCCCTATGAAACCCCTATGATGATTTACCCTGCAGTGCACTATACCATGGGAGGTGTTTGGGTAGACTACAACCTAATGACTAGTATTCCTGGTTGTTATGCTATTGGGGAAGCTAACTTCTCTGATCATGGGGCAAACAGGCTTGGCGCCTCTGCTCTCATGCAGGGATTAGCCGATGGATATTTTGTTTTACCCTACACCATTGGGGACTATCTTTCCGATGATATTCGGACTGGTTCTATTTCAACGGATACGCCCGAATTTGACGCTGCTGAAAAAGAGGTAAAAGACCGTATTGAAGCATTCGTAAATAATAACGGAACCAAATCAGTTGATTATTACCACAGGAAATTAGGTAAAATCATGTGGGACAAGTGTGGGATGTCTAGAAATGCTAAAATACTCAAAGAGGCGATGGCTGAAATCAAAGAACTGAGGGAAGACTTTTACAAAAATGTTAATGTCCCTGGAGCCGCTGATGAGTTTAATGAGCAATTGGCGAAAGCTGGCCGTGTAGCCGATTTCTTGGAATTAGGAGAGCTATTTGCCAAAGATGCATTGGAGAGAACCGAATCTTGTGGAGGTCACTTTAGAGAAGAATCTCAAACCCCTGAGGGGGAAGCACTGAGGGATGATAAAAACTTCGCCTTTACTTCCGCATGGGAATATAAAGGGGAACCTTCCGAGGCGAAGTTGCATAAAGAAGAATTGAAATTTGAAGCTATCGAGGTGAAAACCCGATCTTATAAATAATACTTTAATGAATTTGACACTTAAAATTTGGCGACAAGCCAACGCTGATGCAGAAGGAAAAATGGTGAATTATTCCATTTCAGATGTTTCGCCTGACATGTCTTTCTTGGAGATGATGGACATGCACAACGAACAGTTGATCGCTAAGGGAGAAGATCCCGTAGCATTTGATCACGACTGTCGTGAGGGCATCTGTGGGATGTGTTCTATGTTTATAAATGGCGAGGCGCACGGACCTGACCGTCTTGTGACGACTTGCCAGTTGCATATGCGTAAATTTAAGGATGGAGACACCATTACTATTGAGCCATTTAGAGCAAATGCCTTTCCTGTTGTTAAGGACTTGGCAGTAGATCGATCTGCTTTTGATAGAATCCAACAAGCAGGGGGATTCGTTAGCGTCAATACTTCTGGAAATACTCAGGATGCTAATGCCATTCCAATTGACAAGCACGATGCTGACAAAGCATTTGATGCAGCTACTTGCATCGGTTGTGGTGCTTGTGTAGCCAGCTGTAAAAATGCTTCTGCCATGCTTTTTGTATCCGCCAAGGTCTCACAATACTCGCTGTTACCTCAAGGAAAAGTTGAGGCTACTGATCGCGTATTGAACATGGTTAAGCAAATGGATGAAGAAGGCTTTGGAAATTGTACCAATACCGGTGCTTGCGAAGTAGAGTGCCCTAAAGGTATCTCACTTGAGAATATTGCCAGAATGAATAACGAATATTTATCTGCGACCTTAAAAGCATAAATTTAAAGCTAAGTTTTTTAAGCTCTTTTATAGCTGAACTCCTATCCCGATATAGTGGATCCCCGAATAGGGGGTATTTATCTTGCCAAGATTGGTTGTATATTGGTAGGAAAACTTCATTTTTTTGTAGTTCAATCCCATTATTGGCGTCCAATGCTTATAAACTTCATTTTCTGTCCTATTACCGTTGTTGTAAGCAACTCCGATCTTGTTTTGTCTATAGGAAAGGCCAAGCCATAATCTTCCATTTTTGATCAAACGATAAAATTTAAAATTTAGATCCAAACTGTTATCCTTAGTTTTTTCTTGGTATTGAACTAGAATTGAGGGTTCAAAATTCCATCCCACTTCAGTATAAATTTCGTATTGAATGGAGCCAATAAAAATTTTATTACCATTAATACTATAGGTCAGTTCTTGATCATCGCCTTCTTGATTGGAAGGCGTGAAAGAAATATTATGAATTGAAAACTGGCTGGAGAACTGGGTTGAGACATAGGCAACTCCTGCATCAAAGGAAGTAAAATTTGTTTGATTTAAATTTTGATTTACCAAGGGATCTGCTGTCGTTCTATTCCAATTACTTTGGTCCAGATTTGCTCCCGAAAATCCAACGCTCAAACCGAAAGACAACTCTTGAATATTATCGTTTTTTGTAGGAAAAGACCTTCGTGTGTTCCAAATTTCATTATTGAAATAAATTCTGTAACAATAGGTAAAGTTGTATTTGTAGTGACTGTGATAGCCATTTTGGTCTGAGAATCCTGAAAAACCAAGGGTGGTTTTTGCAGTGGTCTTATATTCTAAAGTAAGCATATTAGTAGCAGGGCGATCAGTAACCCCAAACCATTGTTGTCGTGTTCCAAAATCAATCCTAATTCCGTTAAGATTAACTCCAGCCATAGCGGGATGAATTCGGTAATAGTTTTCCGCCAAATATTCATTAAAAAATAGCGGGTTCATCTGACCATTTAACATTGTTAGGAAACCGAAAAAGACGAAAAATAAATGCTGTCTACTCATCCTTTTAGTTGTTTCTCAATAAGCTAAAATGACCACTGTGTTGTCTTCCGTCTTCAAAAAACACCTTAAACCAATAATCATCTTGTGGTAGTTGACCCCCATTAAATGTTCCATCCCATCCAACTTTTGAAGGGTCTAAATAAAGTAGTAATTGTCCAAATCTATTGTAGATATAGATTCTGCTATTGGGTTGAAAATTATCATTGACACCAAGAATTTGCCAATAATCGTTTATTCCATCCCCGTTGGGGCTGAAAAACTTCATATGTCCTAGGATCGAAATCTCAATTTCGGCAATACCACAGCCATTTTTATCCCTGATATACAATTTGCTAATACCGGGGTAAACTTCATCAAAATAGGGAGTATCTTGATAAGGACCTAACGGATCATCAAGAGAAAACTCATAATCTCCTAAGCCAAGATTATCCGTCAAAATTTCTATAGTTCCTGTGTCTCCAATTAGATCTTCAACAATCAAATCTGCTTGCGTAATCGTTGCGATTTCAGAAGTTACGATTTCGAATTCAATTGATCTTGAACATTGCGTTCCATCATTTGTGGTTGCTGTTACACCATATATTCCACCCCCATTGATTAATATACTGGACGCATCTTCAGCAAAATTAGCAGGGAAAGGCTCACCGTCAAGCGTCCATGAATAGTTATAAGTTCTATCGTCTGTTGATCTAACTCCTATTGGGATAGGATCAAGGTTTAAACAAACAATTTCCACTTGATCGGCTCTTTCAAATTCTGGAAGTGGGTTAACCTTTAGCGAAGCTACTTTTTTAACCCCCAAACAGCTAATTTCATTGAGATCAAGATTATCTATACGCGCCCAAATATTTTCTAAATAAGGTGTCCTCATCAGGTATAAATTATCTTCGTCAAAAGAAATTTTATTTTGAGCGCTATAAGCTTCATTTTCGCTGACGTAATAAGTGATTTTAATATTTTGATTTTGAAATTTGACGTTAGAGTTGATAATTGATTGATCGATGGAATCAAAAATTGATTTATTCCATTTTTCCAAGCCTGCTCCCCAGCTTTTAATTTCTGTTTCACAAGTTTCGTGTTCCACAAATAAGTCCGTTTCTATTTCACTAGCACTGACTTTTAATAGAATCGAGGAATAATCAAAACAATTGCTGGGTGTGTTGATTTTCACATAAATTTTTTGTTCAAATGCGGTATTTTTGAAATTGGTAGGGTTACTAATTTTTGAGCTTGAGGAAAATTTTTCATTTGTATAATATTCAAAAATTTCATGGTCATAATATTTTGATAGGCCACTATTAAACTCTGTGAGATTGAAGATGGTGATTCCGTCATTAGAATTATCCTGATCACACTGCTCAATCGTAAGCATGGGTGTAAGAATGACTGGGTATGGGTAAATAGTGGCGGTGATAGGAACCCTTTGAGTCTGATCACAATCTTCGGGATAAATATCTAGCCAAAAACTAGTTGAACTTACCAATTCGGTTGAGTAATTTAAACCAGTGTTTACTTGATTCCCACCTATTGGACTATCAAACCATCTTACATCAGAGAAATTCGCATTTATTTTCATAGTGACCCTATCACCCTCACAGGCCTCTACATTTTCAATGGGTTGAATTATTGGCATTATTAACTCAGTACTTGTTGAAATTTTTAAATCTGGATCACCAGGCATACCACCGTATTCAACCACATAGCCTTTTGCTTGATATGGTCCACTTGGTTGGGTTACATTGGGTAAATCATTCCAAGAACCTGAAATACCAATTGAGTTGTCTGTAATGTGAGCATAATCCTCTCCTTGACAGCAGTTGTTCGGTTCGTTGTTGTTCCAAAAGGCGAAATTTGGGGTAGAACCATTTGATCTCCCTGTCCAAAATATTGTTCCTTTTTCAGGGCCTGAAGCCCATCTCCAGACACCTTCTTCTTCTTCGTCAGTACCACCAATCCATCCTACTCCAGCACTTAATTCTCCTGCTAATTGTGATTCATCTGAGGATAAAATAGTAGTCAAGTAGCCTTGTATCCCATAATAATTTCTGTTTTCTGCAGCAGTCTTGGCTTCTTTCCAAGTAATATTCAAATCAGATACAAATTCATAATAATGATCTGTAGAGGGAAGGTAATTGGCATTCCCAAGAGAAATAGAAATAGATTTATCACGGGTTGGGTTTGAGGCGCTGCTATAAAAAGCAACTGATTTAACCGCCTCAACCAAATCTGCATAGGGTAAATTAACACCGCCGACACCACTTAAGG
>CENJ01173977.1_pt1 | contig 13243 bp, 14 predicted proteins | sample 356161 | NCBI WGS metagenome assembly CENJ01 (sample SAMEA2619531, study PRJEB7988) | marine metagenome | biome: marine biome (ENVO:00000447); feature: surface water layer (ENVO:00002042); material: "saline water (ENVO:00002010), including plankton (ENVO:xxxxxxxx)" | depth 5 m
TCCAGTGGAAATAATTCAAACGCTAATAACTCCAGTGGAAATAACTCGAATGAAAACAAATCTGATGAAAATGAAAGTAGTGAAAACTCAAATGTTGGAAATACTGAAAGCGATAAAATAACGGACGACAGTAATAATAATTATCAAAAAATAAATCAAAACTATACATTTAATATAACAATACCAAGTATGAAACCTAAAAACTATCCTCCTTCATCGATACCTGTGAATTATCCTAAAGAAACGTACAATGATTTAATTCGTCCAACTATGAGTACAGAAGCATTTAGCTTACCATTTAATAAATATTAAATAATATAAAAAATAATATTCTATATTATTTAATGAATAAAATACCTTACGATATTATTATAAATTATATTGCACCATTTACATATTCTGTTCAAAATAAAGAAATTAGAAAAGATATAACAACATACGTATTTATTTTAAATTCCCTTAAAAAATTATATATTTTAAATAATATTTCTAACTCTGATTTGGATTCTATATTATATTTTAATCTTATAAATTATTGTATGTCAAATAAGTTAGATTATTGTAAATATATAAATAAAAACCCCTCTATTACTACACGTAATAGATATATATTAGGTAAATTTAAACCATTGGATAGATTAAAATTTTTAAATACAACTCATTATATAGAACTGTGATAATTATCCCATCATAGACCAATCATCACTTTCTTCAATTGATTCATAATTCGTTTTTTTTTGTTCGGTATAATTTTTTTCTTGAAACAAATCTATTATATCGTTGTAAAAATAATAAAAATAATTAATACATTCGCTACAATAAAACTTATTAAAATAATACATATATTACTATATTATATTTATACGTTTATACTAATTTCTATATCATTATCAATTAATGTTTCACGATACATTTGTGATAAGGAACATGTTGGTAAACAAATCACTGCTGCAGTGTCTTTACATAGTGTATTTTTTATTTTATGTTTTTTTCTTAATTGTAATCGAAGATATAAATGCATAAAAAAAATACCAGTTAAAGATAATACATGTAAAATATAAAAAAAATTCCATACTTTATTGTAATTTTTAATCTCTATACAACTTGATTGTCCTGGATAGCAAAGATTATATTCACTATTATATACACATGGATAATAATTGCCATTAATATATGTATATTCATTACTACAGCTATTATTAATAAATAAACACATATCAGTTTTTATTGATGGACATGCTTTATTAATTAAAAAATTATAAATATAAAAGGAGTAAAATAAACAACCATAAAAAAAAATATAAAAAACAAATCCACTATTATAATTTTGATATATTGATTTACCTATACTACCTATAATATGACAAGGATAAATATGTGCCAAACAACATGATTCTAAACTTGGATAACAAATAAAACTCCAGTTTCTCTCTTTAAAAGTTTCACTTGATGTAGAAATATTAGGTTCTTCGCTTAATGGAACATAAATCATCGACATCCTTATATATTATCTGTTAATAAATGTTTTAAATTACTATTACTAATTACTTTTGTAATACTTTCTGGATCATTAAATTTATTTGCAGCAGCATTTATTACCATTGGTCTTAATTCAGGTGAATCCATTATATATTTAATAAAACAAAGACATGTTAGCTTATCAATTTTACCTTTATGTGTTTCTTGATACTTGTTTTGTATTTCTTTATATAATTTCATATATACTAAAGATGCTTTTGTATCTTCAATATTTGAAAAATGTTTATCAAAAAAAGAAGAAAATACATCATTATCCATAATTGTTGCTAAATCTTGTAAAAATGGATTGTTTACAATTTCTTTAACTTCTGAATCCAACACAACCATACCATTTGACACGATAGACTTTTCTTGCTCCATTGTTTAGTCATATAAGATATTCTTAAATAGATTTAAACCGTATTATAGATTTCTAATAATGAACTTGATCATTTTATTTGCAATATTTTTACCTATAGTTACTAGTTGTATTTCTCCCATTGAATATATGGAACCGCCCCCTTGCATCGATTCAAAAATTAAACCAATTGGTATTGAATATACATATAAATATGCGAATTTATTATTTGGAACATCTAAATATGTATTCTCGAATACACAACGTGAATGTATTTTAAATTCACCCACAAGCGTAAGCAATGATATAAAAAAATGTATACAACAAATTACAATAAATAATGAAACTATACCTAAACGCGTAGCACAAGGATTAGCAATGACTACTGATGATGAATGGGTTTCTGCGTGCGCACCAAATATGCCTTGTGCTCAATTTAATGAATTTGTTTTAAACAATAGTTTTTCAGAATTAATAAATGATTGTAAAGCTACCGAAATATATAAGTGGCTTCTACAAAAAACTCCTTTTATTGAATCAAGTTGGTATGGTATTAAATATTGTCAGCATCTTTATCCAAATAAATGTTTATATTTAGAACAAGAACCTTGTAATAAAATAACACGTATTTATCCTTGTCCAATATCAAGATGGGTATATGCAAGTAACTTTATGCTTTTATATATATTATCGCCAAATATTGCATCAAAAATGCCTGGTTGTCGAATAATTTAAATATAATTTAATTATACGATGAGTTCTTATATTTTAATGAAAACATACAATGAAGAAGAGTATCAAACCCAAATAATTAAAGAACGAGAACAAGAAATTGTAAAAACAGCAAATGATATTAATACAATAAATGCTATATTTAAAGATTTAAATCAACTAGTTGTAAATCAACAAGATGCAGTAGATGATATTGAAAATCAAATAAATAACTCTTTATCTTCTACATCTGATGGAGTAAATCAATTAACAAAAGCAAAAAATAATCAAAGAGTAAAAAATAATTATTGTTTATGTATAATTTGTTTTAGTATATTTCTAATATTTTGTTTATTTTTATTATTAAAAATACAATAAATTATATACATATATATAAAATGGCTGATACAAAAGAATTAAGTAAAGATTTTAAAAGAAAAATTAAATATGTATCTGAAAGCGTAAAAAATATAGAAAAACAAATAAATAGAATAGAAATAAAAGGATTAATAAATTCAAATTTAAAATTAAACATGCAATATATTAATGAAAATTCTCTAAGATTAGATAATGAAATATTTAAAGAGTCTTTATATGAAATACAAGAATTATATAGATTAAAAATAGATTGGTCTAATAAAACATTACAGAGAATAAAAGCCGAAAAAAAATATGTTAACAATTTAAATACAGATACAATGGATGATGAAATAGATTTGCAGATTATAAATGTAAAGAAAAGACGTCTTGAAATGGAAGAAATGGAAGAAAATCCACTTGAATTAAAATGTTGGACATTACAATATGATAAAGTTAGTTTATTAATAAATAACATGGAAGGCAAGGGTGTTAAAAAACGTAAAAGAAGAAAAACAAAAAAGAGAAAGAGAAGGTAATCGTAAATAAACTTTTAATTTATATATATGTATATATATATATATATATATTATGAATTTTATAGAAAAAAAACTACGAAAAGAGAAAAAATTTATTAGTCCGTATATTATTCCAATTATTTTAATTTTATATATAGTTATTAAAAAAATACGTGCGTATCTTGTTCCGCACTTTATAACTATTTTTATAATTAGTAATATAGATAATATATTTAACCCAAATCCATTGTGGTGGAAAATAACTGTATTTTTTACACACGGTATTTTAATAATACTACTAATTGCGTTTAAACCAATAAACGTAAAAAATAAAAACATTGGTATTTTTTTATTGTATTTAATTGCTATGTTTCTAATTTATCTATTTCCAAAATGGGGATATATAATTCCGAAACATTATTTTATGATTATGTATTCAATATTATTATTATTGTATTATATAATAGACAATGTATAATTTGCCATATGATTTAAAGTTAAATATATGCTGTTATATGGATCATAATTCACTATTAAATAGTTATTGTATATGTAAATCTAATTTGATAAACAAGACAGATAATTGGGGGTGGAGGTTTGTCTCTACTTTTCATTTAAAAGAATTTGTAGACATAAATAATTTTTATGAGTATCGAAATATTTTTAATATTAGAAAATATGGAATAAGTTATATTTTAGAGACAAATCTAAAATCGTACATTAAAGAATCAAAATGGGCGATGAGCTGGTTAGAATTAGATGATTTGTTTATAGATTTCTGTATAAAAGATATAATGAAAAAAAAACTATTAATTTTACAACTACGCAAATATGAAAAATTGTTCAAAAGTTTATATAAAATAAATCAACAAAGATATGATCTTGGTATAGGATACACTTATTTGATAGATACTGCTATGGAAAAATCAGATAATACAAAATTTAGTATGTACCAATATGTTCGTATAAGTGGTAAGGAAAACCAATTAAAGAATGAGCACTATATATAGTAATATGGCTGTCGCAGAATCATATTTTTCTTTAACCGAAAAATATAATTTACTATACGGGGATAAAACGATATTATTGATGCAAGTTGGTTCATTTTTCGAAGTATATGGTCTAAAAGAAGATGATGGTACAATATCTGGTAGTTTGATTACCGAGTTTAGTAAAATATTTGATTTTAAGATTTCGGAAAAAAAACAAAAACTAAGGGGAAAAATGTTGATGATGGCGGGTTTTAAAGACTATACATTAGACAAGCAAGTTAATAAATTACAAAATAATGGATATACTAGTATAATTTATGTTCAAGATATGCCCGAACAAAATACAAGTCGCAGTTTGTCTCATATTGTGAGCCCAGGTACTCATTTTAATGATGAAGAAAATATATATAGTAATAATATTTCATGTATTTGGTTTCATGCATGTCGTAATAAATATATTGGCGATAAAATGATTATAGGAGTTGCAAACATAGATATATTTACTGGAGAAGTAACAATATCGGAATATAATAAAATATATTATCATAATCCCACAACATACGATGAGTTGGAAAGATTTATAAGTATTTATAAACCTGTTGAAAGTATATTAATTTATAATATTGAAGATGATGAAATGAATGAAATCGTGCAATTTATTAATTTAAATAGTAAGAAAATTCATAGAATTAATTTAAAAGAAAAAAGTGAAAATGTAAAAACAGTTGAAAATTGTGAGAAACAGTTGTATCGTGAAGCAATTATTCAGAAATATTATCAAAGTTTGAATGACGTAGTATTAATAAATGAATTGGAATATAATGTTATATCTTTTCAAGCATTATGTTATGTATTGGATTTTATAAATAATCACAATCCAAATTTAGTTAGAAAATTAAATACACCTGTGTTAGAAAAAGATGTAAATAAATTAATATTGGCCAATCATTCTTTGAAACAATTAAATATAATTGATGATGATGTACACAAAGGTAAATATTCAAGTGTTTGTAAGTTATTAAATATGTGTATTACACCAATGGGAATGAGAAAATTTAATTATATAATATTAAATCCTATTACAAAAATAGATGAATTAAATAAATCATATGATATTACTGAATATGCTTTAGAATTAAATAATTTAGAGTCATGGAAAACTCATTTAAATAGTATAAAAGACATGGATAAATTAATTAGAAAAATGATATTAGGAAAAATAACTCCTTGTGATTTTTATAATATATATAATACTTTGGATAGTGCGGAAAATTTATATAATATTATTTCTGATGACCCAATGCTTTGTAACTATATTAATTATCCAAGTTTAATGGAAAAAATACAAATTTGCAAAGAAACACTTAAACATTTTTTAAATTTGGAAAAGTGTAATGAAGTAGATACTTTATTGTTTGAAAATTGTACAGATGAAAACAATGAACTTATTTATTTTATAAATAGAAATGTAAATAATGAATTAGATCTATCATTAAAAGAATCTTTAGAATGTAAAGATAAATTAGAAGCCATAAAAAATAAATTGGATGAATATTTGTCTCAAAAAGAAAAAGGTAGAAAAAGAGCTGACGGATATATAAAATATCATGAAACAAATAATAGTGGTATAAATTTAAAATTAACTGGAAGACGAGCAGGAATGCTTAAAAGTATGTTGGAAAACTTACAAGAAGAAACATGTAATTTATCTTATACATCAAAATATTCCAATTGTGAAGAAACTTTTACGTTTGATATTAAAAGATGCACTTTTCAATCCCAAAATGACAGTTCATGTTTTATTAAAAGTGGAGTATTAAATACATTATACATACAAATAATTAAAAGTAAAAATGAATATATTAGTAAATTAAAGCATGTATATATAAATTTTGTAAAAGATTGTTTTAAAATGCAAAATGATTTGAGCAATATTAGTCAATTTGTTACAAACATAGACGTACTTTATTGTAAATATTTGATAGCTAAAACATTACATTATTCAAAACCAATTATTGAAGAAAAAGAAAAATCATTTTTAGAGATTAAAGAAATCCGTCACAGCTTAATAGAAAAATTGCAACAAAAAGAGTTATATGTTACGAATGATATAGATTTAGGAATAAATATGGACGGTATATGCTTATTTGGTACAAATGCTGTGGGAAAAACATGTTTAATTAAATCTATGGGTATTTGTGTAGTATTAGCTCAATGTGGGCTATATGTTCCATGTAGTCAAATGAATTATTTTCCATATGATTATATTTTTACACGAATATTAGGTAATGATAATATTTTCAAAGGTTTATCTACATTTGAAGTAGAAATGTCAGAATTTGGAGTAATTTTAAAACATGCAACGCCAAATAGTTTAATTTTAGGAGATGAATTATGTTCGGGTACAGAAATTGATTCTGCACTAGGGTTATTTATATCCGGGTTGGACTATTTACATAATATAGGATGTAGTTTTATATTTGCTACTCATTATCATAAGATTGTGAATAAAGATAGCATTAAAAGTTTAAATAAATTATGTATGAAACATATGACGGTGCAATATAATAGAGAATTAAATAAGTTAATTTATGATAGAAAATTAAAAGATGGTTCCGGAGACAGCATATATGGTCTAGAAGTATGTAAATCATTAAATTTACCAGACAAATTTTTAAAGAAAGCTTACAGCGAACGTAGTAGTGATATAGGTGAAATAAGTATATTAGAACAATCTACAACAAGATATAATAGTAATAAATTAAAAGGAATATGTGAAATGTGTAATTTAGAGATGGGTAGTGAATTGCATCATTTACAATATCAAAAAGATGGAGAAAATGGTTACATAGAACAATTTGACATGAATCATAAAGCCAATTTAATGTCTGTATGTAATAAATGTCATAAAAACATTCATAAGAATAATTTAAGAATGATATGGAAAAAAACAACTAATGGATATGAATTTGTAGAAAAAAAATGATTTTATATATTATAATGGATGGAAGTATGAAATCTATATTAATTGTATTTGGTGCTATTTTAGTAGTATTAATACTATTTGCATTATTTAGAAAAATGATGCTTTATTTACCGAATGGATTACCACCACCTAAATTTCAAAAAAAAAATGACACTCCGCCACCGCCACCACCACATGATAAGAAAAACGTTAAAGTAGTTGTAGTCGAAAAATTAAAACAATTATTTAAAAAAAATTGATTTAATCATTTTTAGTAATGTATATTATAAATGATTATACCAGTAAAATGTTTCACGTGTGGAAAAGTGATTGGTGATAAATACCAGTATTATTTAGCAGAAGTAAAAAAACAAAAATTACAACTATCTAAAAATCCAGATGAAATAGTTTATTTAACAGAAGAATATAAAGAAAAAACAGTAGAAGGTGAAGTATTAGATTATTTACAGTTACATAAACAATGTTGTAGAAGACATATGTTAACTCATGTGGATATAATATAATATTTATATATATTATATGGGTAAAACAAATAAATATAGGAAACTTAGAAAGTATAAAAAGCGCCCACGTAAAACCTATAGAAAAAAAAATAAAATGAAAAATAAAAGCAAACGCAAAAATAAATCTAGAAATAAAAGTAAACGTAGAAAACAAACGGGAGGACTGTCTTGGCCTTTTGGACCAGAATTCAAAAACATGGGAACATCTATTGGACATGGAACAAAAGGATTTTTTAAACAATTTAATCCTGAACCTCCGAGTGCTCCAGCCAATCCAAAAAATATGAATGTAAATCCTCTACCATATAAAGGACAATACGAACGACAAATATCTGCACCATATGACCTGCCAGACATCCCTAATTTCTGGGAAATTGGAAACGCTAATACTAAACCTATATAATTATATTTTTTTTTAAAATATTTATTTAGTATATAATGCCAAAAAAAAGTAGCGGTGTTTCGAAAAAAAATATCTTAAAAAAAATTCCTTTAAATATTAGGGAATTATGTACGCCATCTATGATATATTTTGTAATATCCGTAGTAGGTTTTGTAATAATTGTTTTACAAAATTTAGGAAATACAAATAGTATGTGTATTGGAAATCAATCCTGTAATGTAGGAAATACATTCCTTGCACTTGTTGTTAATGCCATATATATATTATTTTGGACATGGATATTAGATTTAATGTGCAAAGCGGGTTACAAAGAAATTGCGTGGTTTGTATTATTGCTCCCAATTATTTTATTTTTTGTAATGTTTGGAGCTTTAGTTGTAAAAGGAGGAATTTAAGAATAGAATTAATATATATATTTATAAAATATATATATGAATGAAGATAAACTGTCTTTTGATATTATAAAATCACATACTACATATGATAAACAATACTTAGTACGTCATCATATTGATTCATGTAACTTATTTTATGATACACAAATAAAACAAATTTTTATGGAAAAAAATCCTATTTATATATCCAAAGATTTTTCTGAAAAATTCAATGAATATAAATTAAGATGTGAATTATATATTGGTGGTAAAGATGGCAGTAAAATTTACTATGGAAAACCAATTATTTATGACAAAGAAAACCCTCATTATATGTACCCTAATGAAGCTCGATTAAGAAATATGTCTTATTCTATTACAATACATTATGATGTTGAAGTTGATTTTTTTATAATGGATGACACTGGATCTAAAACGGTAGAAACATTATTATTAGAGAAAATTTATTTGGGAAGATTTCCAATTATGTTACAATCTAAATTATGTATTTTAAATGGTTTGCATAGCGATATTCGATATTCATTGGGAGAATGTAAAAATGACAATGGTGGATATTTTATAATTGATGGAAAAGAGAAAGTCATTATTCCACAAGAACAATTTGGACATAATATGATGTATATAAGAGATAAAGTAAGTGATAAATACACTCATAGTTGTGATATTAAATCTGTATCTGAAAATTCTTCCAAACCAATAAGAACGCTATCAATAAGAATTGTAGCTGCTACACCGTCATTATCTAACGGGCAAATTGTAGTTAGTATACCAAATGTAAAAACACCTGTACCACTATTTATTTTAATGAGAGCATTAGGTATTGTTAGTGATAAAGATATTATTCGCCATATTGTATTAGATTTAAAAAGTGGTGAAAAATATTTAAAAGATTTAACTCCAAGTGTATACGATGGTAGTCGTCTTTTTTCTCAAGTATTAGCTATTAAATATATTGCTACATTAACAAAAGGTAAAACAGTAAATCATGCTTATGAAATTTTATCAGATTATTTATTACCACATATTGGTGAAATGAATTTTAAAGAGAAAGCCTATTACATCGGATATATGGTTTTAGAAATGTTAAAAGTTAAATCGAAAGAAAAATCTGCTACAGACCGAGACAATTTTAAATACAAACGTGTAGAAACATCTGGAGAATTAATGTATCAATTATTTAAAGAATATTATAAACTACAATATAAAGCAATTTATCAAAAAATAGACAAAGAATATTATTATCATGAAGGTATTTATCAAAAAAATTTTAAGAGTTTAATAGAAACGAATCAAGTGGAATTTTTTATGGACAGAATTGTTGAAACCGGTTTTAAAAAAGGGTTTAAAGGAAATTGGGGAGCCAGCGCACATACAAAAAGGTTAGGGGCCGTACAAGATTTAAATAGATTGTCATTTAATTCTGCTGCATCACATCTTCGTAAATTAAATTTGGAAATAGATGCCAGTGCAAAAGTGGTAGGACCGAGATTATTACATGGGTCACAAATTGGAATAATAGATCCCGTAGATACTCCCGATGGAGGAAACGTTGGATTACATAAGCATATGGCATTATTTACTAAGATTACAGTATCTTATCCAAGAATAATTATGTTAAAATGGATAGCACAGAATACCGAAGTGCTTGAATTAACATCTTTAGAATGTGAAAATGTGGGAAAATTAACAAAATTATTTGTTAACGGGTACTGGTGTGGATTATTGAAAGACCCACTTATATTGGAAGTTAAATTCAAAACTGCGCGACGATTAGGATTAATTCCTATATATACTAGTTTTTCGTTTGATAAAATTGATAACCAAGTACATATATATACAGATGGTGGAAGATTATGTAGGCCAATATTTTATATAGACCACGTTACAAATGAAATTGCATGTATGAATAAAAAAGTATTAGTTCGATTAGAAAAAGGAGATTTCGATTGGGTAAATTGTTTAACCGGCTTTATGAATAAAAAAATAAAGTATAATTTAAATAATTCAATATGCTATGATTTGGAACACATGTATAGTGTATCTGATTTGAAAGATATGGAAAATTATAAGGGAATATTAGAATATATGGATTCATCTGAAGCAGAAACATCTTTAATTTGTCCATCTTTTCATCATCAAAAACAAGGTATAAAATACACTCATATTGAAATTCATCCTTCATTAATGTTTGGTGTAATGGGAAATCAAATTATTTTTCCAGAACATAATCAATTACCAAGAAATACATTTGGCTGTGGGCAAGCAAAACAGGCTGCTTCTATTTATCATAGTAATTTTAATAATCGGATTGATAAAATGGGACTAATATTAAATTATGGGCAATTGCCTATTTTAAAAAGCCGTTATTTAGAGCTTATTAATAAAGAGCAACATCCATGTGGGGAAAATGTAATGATAGCCATTATGTGCCACACTTCTTATAATGTAGAAGATGCAATATTAATAAATAAAGGTTCTTTAGACCGCGGACTATTTCAAACCACTTATTATAATATGTACGAAACAAGAGAAGAAAGTTCATCTATAGGAAAATCAAGTATAGATTCGCGTATTACAAATATACAAGAAGATGTTACAAAAAAAGTTGGATTTTTAAAACCAGGAAAAGATTATGGTCATTTGGATGAAAATGGAATTATAAAAGAAAATACTCAAATGAATGATAAAATCGCTTTAATTGGAAAGATTGTTACAAATTTAAAGTTTCCCGATATGAGTGAAGATGCATCCATATTTCCGAAAAAAGGACAATTAGGATATGTAGATAAAACATATATATCAGATGACGAAGAAGGTAAGCGTTTAGTTAAAATCCGAATCCGTGAATTAAGAACACCTGCTATGGGTGATAAATTTTCGAGTCGTTGTGGACAAAAAGGTACTATAGGATTAATTATACCGGAAGAAAATATGCCATACAATAAAGATGGTGTAAAACCGGATATTATTGTAAATCCGCACGCATTTCCAAGTCGTATGACTATTGGTCAGTTGGTCGAAATGTTAATGGGTAAAGCTGCTTTTCATTATGGTGCATATAGCGATTGTACGGCATTTATGAATAAAGGTCCCAAGCATTCTATTTATGGAGATTTATTAACAAACGCTGGATTTCATTCAAGCGGTAATGAAATTTTATATAATGGTATGACCGGAGAACAAATAGAAGCGAATATATGTTTTGGTCCAACATACTACATGAGATTAAAACATATGGTAAAAGATAAAATTAATTATCGCGCAAGAGGTCCAAATACACAATTAACAAGACAACCTGTTCATGGTAGAGCAAATGACGGAGGTTTGCGTATTGGTGAAATGGAACGCGATGTTATTATTGGTCATGGAGCGTCTAAATTTTTAAACGATTCTCTAATGAATCGTGCGGATGAATTTAGTTTGGCTGTATGTAATAAAACGGGTACAATAGCAATATATAACAATAATTTGAATTTATTTATGAGTCCGAGTGCAGATGGTCCAATACAATATAAAACGGATATTAGTGGTGAGAAAAATATAATTCAAATTACTAAATTTGGTAGATCATTTAGTATTGTAAAAGTACCTTATGCATTTAAATTATTAATGCAAGAATTAACATCTATGAACGTTCAGATGAGAATTATTACTGAAGATAATATTTCACAACTGGATAATATGGCTTATGGTAAATTTAAAAAAATAGACCTTAAGAAAATTCAGAAACCTAAAAAACCAGTTCAAGTAGAAGACTCGCCAGAAGAAATAAAAGACGTTACTGAAGAAATATTAAATAAACCGATTGAAGAAGAAATTAAATTAAGCGAAGCTCCTGAGGAAGAAGAATATGATGAAGAAGAAAAAGATGATTCGTGGGATCTACCATTACCTCAAAATGTTATGCCGTGGGTTAAGAAAGATTATGACGGAGATGAATCATATGTTTCAGTTATATTAGATGACAAGGGTACTCCAACCGATATTTGGGTTGAAGAATATCCACCCATTCCAAATATTTATCCGGCGGATTGGAAACATAGTGATATTAAAAAGTATAATTTATTGGAAACAGAAGTGGTCTATCAATTAATAAATACTCCATTACCTAATAACTGGGATATTGTAATAGATAAATTATCTCGTATGCCTAAAATATCTCGTATGCCTAAAATATCTTCGCCATTTGTTCCTGAACCTGGAGAACTAAATGAAGGTGATAAAGTGGAAAGACAATATTATGGTACATTAATGACGGGACGTATCACTCGTCGTAATAATGATGGAACTTATAATATAGTATATGATGATGAAAAGGGAGAGACATTCGTGGATAAGAAGTTCATTCGTAAAGTAGAAAACGCGAATAAAGATGAACAATTAATTATGCCACCAGGTCAAGTATATCCATTAGGTTTACCAAGTGAAACTACACAGCAACAAACACAACCACCAGCACAAACATTTGTTCAAGCACCTGCACAAACATTTGTTCAAGCACC
>CENJ01161169.1_pt1 | contig 13240 bp, 15 predicted proteins | sample 356161 | NCBI WGS metagenome assembly CENJ01 (sample SAMEA2619531, study PRJEB7988) | marine metagenome | biome: marine biome (ENVO:00000447); feature: surface water layer (ENVO:00002042); material: "saline water (ENVO:00002010), including plankton (ENVO:xxxxxxxx)" | depth 5 m
AACAATTAACTTGGTAAGCAAACATTTGAAACATTGAGAAAAAGCGAGAAAAGAGAAAAAATTATCAGTCTATTAAATAGACATTTTCCTGATCCAGACGTGCCACTCGATCATAAGGATGCATATACCTTATTGATAGCTGTTTTGTTGTCAGCACAATGCACCGATGAAAGAGTAAATCTAATAACTCCTAAACTCTTTAAAAAGGCTTCAAACCCAATAAAAATGAGTAGATTAAGCCAAGATACTATTTATAGAATCATTAAGCCATGTGGCTTAGGGCCGCAAAAATCAAAAGCTATAAAAAAACTTTCCGAGATACTAGTAAAAGAATATCAAGGCAAAGTGCCTCAAGAAATTGCCCTTTTGGAGAAATTACCTGGTGTTGGTCATAAAACTGCATCTGTAGTAGTTGCACAAGCATTTGGCATCCCATCCTTTCCAGTTGATACTCATATTCACAGATGTGCACAGAGATGGGGATTAACTTCTGGAAAGAATGTTGCAACGACTGAAAGAGATTTAAAAAAGTTTTTCCCTATTGAAGAATGGAATAAACTTCATATACAAATTATCATGTACGCAAGGAAATATTGTTCTGCAAGAAGCTGTTTCGGTCTAGAATGTCCAATTTGTACGAGCTGTTACCCAAATAGAAAATCGAAATTTATACATAAAAAACCATAATGAACGAGTTTATAAAAACACAAAATCAAAAAATATCAGACTACGACGCTGATCTGTCTAAATTCTTAGAAGCTGAATCGAATAGACAAGAAGAACACATTGAATTAATTGCTTCTGAAAACTATGCCTCAAAAAGAGTATTGGAAGCACAAGGTAGTGTTTTAACCAATAAATATGCTGAAGGCTATCCAAATAAAAGGTATTACGGGGGATGTGAGCACGTTGATGGTGCCGAAACTCTGGCCATTGAAAGAGCAAAAACACTTTTTAACGCAAAGTTTGCAAACGTCCAGCCACATTCAGGTGCATCAGCCAATGCCGCAGTTTTTCTAGCTCTTATGGAGCCTGGAGATACTTTTTTAGGCATGGCTCTAGATCAAGGAGGCCATTTAACTCATGGATCGAAAGTAAATTTTTCCGGCAAAAATTTTAACGCAATTCAGTACGGTTTAGATGAAGTAACAGGCGATATTGATTATGTAGAAATAAGAAAATTGGCGCATGAACATAAACCCAAGATGATTGTAGCTGGATTTTCTGCTTTTATGGGGATTGCCAATTGGAAACTGTTTAGAGATATTGCCGATGAAGTTGGAGCGTTTCTCATGGTCGATATGGCGCATGTATCAGGTTTAGTTGCTGGAGGAGTTTATCCCAACCCTGTGGAATTTGCTCATGTAGTCACAAGCACAACACATAAGTCTTTAAGAGGACCAAGATCAGGTATTATTTTGTCTAACGAAGGCGAGGAATTTCAAAAAAAATTAAATTTTGCAGTGTTTCCTGGATCACAAGGTGGACCATTAATGCATGTGATAGCTGCTAAAGCTGTGTGTTTTAAAGAAGCAATGACAAATGATTTTAAAGAATACCAAAAACAAATTATTACAAATGCTAAGACCATGTGTGAACATTTCATAACTAGAGGATTTAATTTAGTCCAAAAAGATACAGACAATCATCTGATTTTAATGGACCTTAGAAATAAAAACGTTACTGGAAAAGAAGCTGAAGAACTTCTAGGCACTGTAAATATTACAGTAAATAAGAATTCAATTCCGAATGATCCTGAATCTCCGTTTGTAACTTCTGGAATTCGTATTGGTACACCAGCTATGACAACACGGGGCTTTAAGAACGATGAGGCAAAACAGGTAGTCGATTTAATTTGTGATGCGATAGAAAATAAAGAAAACTCTGATGAACTTGGTATAGTAAAGGATAAGGTAAAGGAGTTATGCAGTAGATTTCCTGTTTATAAATAATGTTTTGTCCATTTTGTACACATGAAGAAACGAAAGTAGTCGATTCAAGGTTAGTAGCCAATGGTTCTCAAATTAAAAGAAGAAGGGAATGTTTAAACTGTGGGGAAAGATTCTCTACTTATGAAGAAGCAGAACTTGTAATGCCCAGAATCATAAAATCAAATGAAAGGCGCGAACCATTTGACGAAGAAAAACTAAGAGCAGGACTGCACAAAGCCCTTGAAAAAAGACCAGTATCTTCTGATCAAATTGAAAATGCCCTACAAAATATTAAAGACTACGTAAGAAAAATTGGAGAAAGGGAGATACAAGCTCAGGTGATAGGAAAACAAGTAATGAACCAATTAAAAGATCTAGATCAAGTCGCCTATGTAAGATTTGCCTCTGTTTATCAAGATTTTCAAGATATCAAAGACTTCGCCGATGAAGTCTCTGAACTTTCAAAAAATTGATGAACTATACATCGCTCATGGAAAGAGCTATAGAGATTTCTATGCCTTTTAAATATCTTGTAAAACCAAACCCAATGGTTGGTGCTTTAATTCTTAAAGGTGATCAAATAGTTTCAGAAGGTGCGCATCAAAAATATGGTGAAGCTCACGCGGAAATAAATTGTTTTCAGGCATTAAAGGAACCAATTACTAATGAACATGTGATGGTTTGTTCTCTTGAACCATGCAATCATCAAGGCAAGACTGGTCCATGTACCGAAAAAATTATTGCTTCAGGAATTAAAAAGATAATTATTGGTAGTTTAGATCCAAATCCTAAAGTAGCTGGAATGGGAATAAAAAAACTTCAGGATGCAGGCATAGAGGTAGTTCAAGGCGTGCTTGAAGATAAGGTGAAAAAATTGAATAAGTTCTTTTTTTTCAAGCACTTAAATAGAAGACCATTCATAACAATTAAAATTGCTAGTTCAGCTGATGGCAAATCTCATAGTAAGGATGGTAGTACTACATGGATAACATCGAAGAAATCTAGAGAAGATGTCCAATTAATCAGAGCAGAACATGATGCTATCTTAACCGGCGGGAATACAGTTAGAAACGATAAACCCAGAATGAATGCTCGCGTAGACTTCGCTTTGAATCAACCCAAAAAACTTCTACTAACTTCTCAAAATGAATGGAATAGAGGTATAGATTTTTTCCAAACATCTGACGTAGAGTTAATTGCAGAAAAAAATCTTCATACAGTCATTAATAACATAGCCCAGCAGGATATAAATTCTGTTTTAGTTGAAGCTGGACCAAAATTAGTAAGAGCATTTCTAAAAGAAGACTTGTGCGATGAGTTAGTTGAATATAAATCGCCAAATAATCTAGGAGATGTCGGTGTCCCTTGGTTTGAAGACAAAGCGGGAATTGATAAATTTAATTTTAATCTTAAATCTTCGTATACAATTGACCGAGATTTAAAAAGTATTTTTACAAAATGAACAAAGATGAGATAAAGGATGTAATTGCCGATTTAAAAAAAGGCAAAATGGTCATCATTTTAGATGATGAAGATCGAGAGAATGAGGGTGATTTAATTTGTGCTGCTGAAGCAATTACACCTGAAATTGTGAATTTTATGGCAACAAATGGTCGAGGCCTAATATGTTTAGCTTTAGATGCTGAAAAATGTGAAAAACTAAACTTACGACCTATGACTAACAACAATAAGGCAAGTAATCGTACAGCGTTCACAGTTTCAATTGAAGCCAAGGAAGGTATAACTACAGGAATTTCGGCAAAGGATAGAGCTCATACAATTCTGACTGCTGTAAATGCTGATGCCTCTAAAGACGACATCGTCCAACCTGGTCATGTCTTTCCATTACAAGCTATGAGAGGAGGAGTTCTGGCAAGAGCCGGGCATACTGAAGCCGCTTGTGATTTAGCTTCATTAGCTGGCTTTTCAGCAGCTGGTGTAATCTGCGAAATAATGAACGACGATGGTACTATGGCTCGAAGGGATGATCTGCTTAAATTTGGAGAAAAACATAATTTAAAGGTTGGAACTATTGCCGACCTTATTGATTACAAACTCTCCAAAGAATCTACTATTGAAAATGTTCATACAAAAGACGTAACAACAGAATTTGGAGAATTCAAGTTAAACGTTTGGAGGGATGTAATCTTTGATGAATATCATTTTTCTTTAACAAAAGGATCTCCAGATGAGATAGATGTGCCAATGGTTAGAGTCCAGACACAAAGCGTACTTCAAGATACTTTGGGTATAGATGAAATTGGCAAAAAATGGTCAATTAGAAAATCATTACAAAAGATAGCTGATGAAGGAACAGGGGTTTTTGTCTTAATCAATCATAGAGATGCAAAAACTTACTGGCTTTCAAATTTAAAAGATGAAAATGTTGAGCCAAAAAGGAATCGAAGAGTTATCGGTATTGGTTCACAGATTTTACGATCAATTGGACTGAACAAAATTAAAGTTTTGGGAACCCCCACAAAATATAGTGGACTATCAGGTTTTAATATTGAAATAGAGGAATTTATTGATGAATAACTCACCAAGCTTTAATGCTGAATTTAAAAATATAGCTAATAAAAATGTTCTTATTGTTACAACAGCATGGAATAAAGATTTCCTAGCTCCTGCAGTTGAAGAAATTGCTCAACATGCAAAAGCAGAGGAAATCGCTCTTACACTAAAGTTTTGTCCAGGTTCCCTTGAATTAGCAGCAACTATTAAAAGAACACTTAAAGATGCTAAATTCGATGGTGTGATTGCATTAGGCCTTGTCATTAGAGGAGATACCCCTCACTTCAAACTAGTTTCTAGACAAACGTTTCATGATTTAGGCAAAGTTGCATTAGATTTTGAAACAACCCCATTAGTAAATGGAGTTTTAACTGTTGACAATAAAGTTCAAGCTGAAGAAAGAATCAATCCTGAAAAAATGAATAAAGGAAGAGAGTTTTCGAGTTCTTTATTTCAAATGATGTCCTCTTAACATGAAAAATCTTAGTCGGCATAAAGAGAAAGTTAATGCTCGTGAGCTTTTAGTTCAGGCCTTATATGAAAATTCTTTTGGTCATAATGAACCGAAATCAATTGAAGAATCTTTCAGAAAAAATTTTACTAAGACTAAGGTTGACTATATTTTTTTTAGAAATACTTTTAATCACATAACCGAAAATATTAAGCAACTAAAAGAAACTATTTTAGAATCTGCAGAATTAGAAGTTTTTGGCATTAAATCAATTGAGATAATGGAAGAGAATATTCTTTTAATTATTATGGCTGAGAGTAAATTAGATAAAACACCTAGAGAGATACTTATAGATGAAGGAGTAAGATTAAGTAAAAAGTTTTGTTCTGAAAACTCCTATAAATTTATCAATGCAACACTAGAAAAAATATTAGAATCCTAAAATGAGAAAAATTGGTTTTATTGGTTGTGGTCACATGGCTAAAGCGTTAATAAAAGGACTAAAAAGTAATAAATCTTATGAAATTTTAGGGCACGACAGAAATAAGACCAATATTGTTTGGCTCGAGCATGAAAAGATATCTTTCTGTACTTTAAAAGAGATTTGTCAAAAATCGGATATTTTAATGATTTGCGTTAAACCAAAAGACATGTACGACTTATGCTTTGAAATGCAATCATATGTTGGCAAAGAAGTAAAAATAATAAGTATTGCTGCCGGAATTACACTAGAAAACCTACAAACTGCTTTGTCAGCAGGAAAAGTATATAGAGCTATGCCAAATATTGGTGCAAGGCACAATCTTGGAATAACAAGTATTTTTTCTTTTGAAGAAAAAGATGAGATTCTTGATATTTTTAATTATCTTGGGAAGGCCTTAGTTGTTGAAGATGAAGATAAAATAAACTTACATACATCCCTTATTGGGAGTACTCCAGCATTTTACTTTGAAATAATTAATGAATTTGAAAACAGATTAGCTGAACTTCTACCTGATGATATTGCTCGAAGAGATATAACTTTATTATTTTTAACCAGCTTAATAAGTGCGATACAAAACGGTGAGAACTTAGATGATCTAATTCAAAGCATTAAGTCAAAGGGTGGGACCACCGAAGCTGGTCTGAATATCTTATACGATAAAGGTTTTACAAGTATTTTTTCTGAGGCTATAAATACTGCAAAAAATAGAGCAGCAGAATTATCTATGGATTAAGTCCTCTCGATTTGGTCCATTGGAAATTAAACTAATCTTAACTCCAACAAAACTTTCAATAAATCCTAAAAATTCTTTTGCTTTATGAGGAAGTGACTCATAATTTTCACAATCAGCTAAGGAACAGTTCCAACCCTCAAATTTTTTATAATTAGGCTTAGCTTTATGCAGCAATCTGGATTTAAAGGGAGTTTCTTTGCCATTTACTTTATACCCAACACAAGCTTTTATCTCAGCAAAAGTATCCAAAACATCAAGTTTTGTGATGCAGAGCTCTGTTAGATTATTTAATTTTGCTGAATATTTAAGAGCTACAAGATCAAGCCAGCCGCATCTTCTGGGTCTACCAGTTGTTGCACCAAATTCATGCCCAAGTTCAGCAATTTTTTGCCCGTCCTCACAAAATAGTTCTGTTGGAAATGGGCCTGCCCCTACTCTTGTTGTATAGGCTTTTGCCACTCCAAGGACATTCGAATAAATGCTCTTTGGAAAGCCAGAGCCAATTCCTACAGAAGTGGCTAAAGTATTAGAAGAAGTGACATATGGATAAGTTCCATAATCAACATCTAACAAAGTTCCTTGAGCTCCTTCATATAATATGTTTCCACCTTTTTCATATATATTTTCGAGAGTATCTGTAACGTCACCAAAATATTTTGATGCTTTCTTATAAGATTGCATTAATTCTTTATATACCTCTTCATATGCAAATGGTTCTGAGTCATGAATGTTTTGAATTTGATAATTGTAATATTCAACCAAGTTTTTTAGTTTCGTTTCAAGTAGATCGTTGTCTTCAAGATCAAAAGCCTTAATGCTCCTTCGAGCAGTTTTATCCTCGTAAGCTGGTCCAATACCCCTTCTAGTAGTACCTATTGAATTTTTGTTGTCTTCCCTGAGTTGATCGATTTTGGCGTGAAGTGGCAGCAGCAAACTACAATATCTACTGATTCTCAACTTACCTTCTAGATTTATTCCTTTTTGTTCTAATTGTGCAATTTCCTCAAGCAGAGAATCGAGGGACAGAATAACTCCTTGTCCTATAAAACATGAAACATGATCGTAAAAAACCCCTGATGGAATTAAATGAAGGACAAATTTTTCTTCCTCTTTATAGATCGTATGACCAGCATTATGCCCGCCTTGAAAACGGCATACGGCATCGAATTTTTGAGAGTAAAAATCTACAATTTTTCCTTTTCCTTCGTCACCCCATTGAGTACCTACAAGGATCAAGGATTTTTTCATTTAATTAGGTTCAGACTTATTAAGATATTTGAAGTAGTCACTGTCAGGATCTATCAATAAGATATCTCCTTCATCATTAAAAGTATTTCTATATGCTTTCAGACTTCTTGTAAAATCGTAAAACTCTGGATCTCTATTATATGCTTCAGCATAAGTAGAGGTGGCAATTGCATCGCCCTCACCTCTTGTTCTCTCTGCGTCCCTTGTGGCATTAGCTAGAATAATAGTTCTTTGTTTGTCTGCATCTGCTTGAATTTTCTCAGCTGTTTCTCGACCTTCTGCTCTTAATTCTTCTGCTATTCTATTTCTTTCAGTTTTCATTCTTTCAAAAACTGATGCTCTAATTTCTCTCTCAAAATCAATTCTTTTCACTCTAAAGTCTATTATTTCAACACCCAATTGAGCAGAATCTTCACCAAGAGATTCCTTCAGAGAGAGCATTAAACCATCTCTATCACCTGAAACTACTTCATTAAGTGTTCTTTTACCAAATTCGTTTCGAAGTTTATCTTTAATTCTTCGTTGCAAGGTATCTTCAGCAACTCTGCTCTGGCCTCCATTAGTTGACGTGTAATAAGTTTCAGCATCAACGATTATGTACTTAACAAATGAATCAACATTTAAAGGTTTGGCTTCACTTGAAAGCACTCTATCTGGTGGAGTATCAAGTGATCGAAGTCTGGCTTCGAATTTAGTAACAGTATCAATGAAAGGTACCTTAAAGTTAAGGCCTGGCTCTAATGTTCTCTCAAAAGCTCCAAGTTTTAATAAAATTGCCTTTTCAGTATCTCTGACAATTACTATTGATTGCAGCAAAGCTGTAATTACAAGAACTACTAGCAAAGTAATAAAACCGTTTTTACTCATCTTCTTCCTCCTGTTTTTTAATAAGTTGATCTAATGGTAGGTACAGTAAGTTATTACCTCCCTCGACATCAATCATCACCTTTGTACTAGAAGATAGAACATCTTCTAGTGCGTCTATGTATAATCTTTCTCTTGTCACTTCAGGGGCTTTATCATATTCAACTAAAAGAGCTTTAAACCTATCAGCTTCACCCTCTGCTACAGCAATTACTTTCTGTTTATAAGCTTCAGCATCTTGAAGTTGCCTTTGTGCTTCCCCTCTTGCTTGCGGGACAATTGAGAGTGCATATTTTTCTGCCTCATTTCTTAATCTCTCTTTATCTTCTCTTGCTGCTACCACATCCCTAAAAGAGTCAATTACTTCTGATGGTGGTTGCCTTTGTTCAATATTTACTTGCTGAACGGAAATCCCAGCATCATAAATATCTAAATATTCTTCAAGACGCAATAATATGCCTGAACTAATTGCCGCTGCTCCAGAAGTAAGCAAGTTATCCATGTTATTTTCACCAACAACATGCCTTAATGCACTTTCAGTTGCTTGCCGTATTGTAATCTCTGGATCTTCAACATTCAGAGAATATTTTACTAAGTCACTAATGGTGTACTGGACGTTTAGTTCAATATCGACAATATTCTCATCTCTAGTAAGCATATTTGTTGGTAATACAAATGTTCTGATTTTAGATACATTTTCTTCAGCATATATCTCTTCTATTACAGGAAAATGAAATTGCAGACCCGGGCCGAGAACTCTATTGTATTTCCCTAGAGTGAGAACGACCAGTCTATCAGCTTCGTTTACTATTCTTACGCCAAGAAAAACGTACAAAACTAGCAGACCCATTATAAGGTATGAAAAAAATTTAAAATTAAATTTAAAACTCGGACCTCCTCCTTTGGAGCCGCCTCCACCTGTATTTCCAGAAAAGAACATTTTTCTTAATTGTTTTATTGCATCGTCTAAGTCAGGGGGTGAATTTTTTCTGCCCCAAGGATCATTGTCATTTGGATTCCAACTCATTTATTTAAGCTCCTTTAGATAAGTTTCTATTGTATCAGAAAAAAACGATGTTTCTGTTTGATCTGAGCCAATTTTCGTTAATGTTATATCAAATTTTTTCATCCATGTTTGTTGTGTCTTTACCAATTTTTTTGTTGCTTTTACCGCATCTTCAAAAGCCTCATCAAAAGACATTGCACCAACTACATGTGGAAAAAATTGTTTGTAATTAATTGAGTTCATACTATGTGTTTCAGAAGTTAATTTATAGGTATTTATTAATTTCTCAAGTTCATTTAGCAATCCATTATCAACAATGCACCTCAATCTTTTTTCAACACTTTTATCAAGCTCATGTTTAGAGTTATTTATTCCTAAAATTAAACACTCTTCAGCATTAAAAAACTGATTTGATGGCTCTTTTTTTAAAACAGAAAGTTTTGTCTTTGTTAATTTGATAATTTCTAGTGCTCTTTCCACGCGTCTTGGATTTTTTTTGTCAATCAATTGAAAAGTTTCAAAATCCAGCTGTTTAAGTTCATTTAAGAGAAGTTGATAGCCATTATTTTGTTTTATATTTGTAATTTCTTCTCTCAAGTTTTCATCTCGAGGAAAATCATGGATTCCATCAAAAAGCACTTTATGAAACATCATAGTTCCACCTACAAATAGCGGAATTTTATTATTTTGAACGATAGTTTTAACTGCAGATTCTACGTAATTTATAAAAACTCCTACATCAAATCTAGCATCAGGTTTCAAAATGTTTATCAGATGATGGGGCACTCTTTGAAGGTCTTGCTCACTAGGTTTACATGTCCCAATATTCATATCCTTAAATACCATGGCACTATCAACACTTATAATTTCAAATGGAAATTTTTTTGCTAATTTTATTGATGCATCTGTTTTACCAGAAGCCGTTGGACCAATTAAAAAAATTGCAGGAGTATCGAATTTATATGTCATTTATTGAGTCAATAATGAGTTCATAGGAGCCAGATAACTCTTCCAATGTTTTTCTCTGTAAAAGTAGTTTTTTATTTCTAATTTTTGAATCTCTGTACTTATCAACTAAAGCTCTTAACTGATTTTTTGTATCAAATGTCTCGATAATGTTGGAGTCACATAGATCTTTTTTTAATTGTTTGTAATTGCGTAATTTAGAGCCCGTGATGCACAAAGTATCTGCAAATATTGGTTCCATAAAATTATGTCCTTTTTCGTAAATAATACTGCCAGCAACAATAGCTAGATCTGCAACAGCATATAAATTTATAAGATCCCCAACTTCATCAAATATTATTATAGTTTTGCTATTGATAACTTTTACCTGATCATAATTTTCAATATTAGAGACTTTTACTGCCTTATATCCTTTTGACTTAACTATTTGTAAAACTCTATCGATTCTTTCAGGATGTCTAGGAGCTAAAATTAGATTTGCTTTTAGCCCCTCCAATGCATCGATAACGAATTCTTCTTCCCCATCATGTGAACTACCTAAAACAACATTAAAAACGTCGGTAGCTAAAATTTTTGCGTATTTATGTTTTTTATTTTCATCAGTTAAGTAATTCTCAGGATTTATTTTCATATTTCCAAGAAGCTTAGTATTAGACGCTCCTAGAATATTTAATCGATTAATTGTTTCTTTTGATTGGGCTAGAAAAAGGTCAATTTTTGTAAATAAAAAAGAGGTAAAAAATTTCAATGATTTGTATCTAGAGAAGCTTTGATCAGAAATTGATGTATTCAATGAGATGATTTTTACATTAGGAGATAGGCTCAGTAAATTTGGCCAAAATTCACTTTCAAATAAAACTATTTTTTTGATCTTGTAATGATTAATAATTTTTTTATGGACGAAATTTAAATCGTACGGAAATGGTAAGAATTTAATATTAGAATCAATAAAGTTTTTCTCTAATTCTGCACGGCCCGTATTAGTGGTGGAAGTTATCAGCACGTTATGGCCTTCATGATCTAATCGTTTGGCTAATGTTGACAAAATTTTTATTTCACCAAGGCTCACTCCATGCAACCAAATTGATGATGCAGTTTGTTTTGCGTAGTTTTTGCCTAACTTTTGAAAAATTGTTTTTAATTTATTCTGATCTATAGTGATTAGGTCTCGTAAAATTAAAAGAGGTAATAAAAAAAAATAAATTAAGTTATATAAAATAAACATCACATGAATAATATCATTCTTATTGCATTAATTTCTGTTACAAAATTCTTAAGTTTTCTTCCAAGATCAATTTTTACAAATAAAAAATCCCCTGTCTGGAAATTGCTAGGTAGCTTAATGAAAAAAAGAAAAAAAATTATTAGAGCTAATATAAATTATTGTTTTTCTGAGAAAAATACCAAGTGGCGAGAAGATTTAATTGAAAAGATTTGGCAAGATACATTTTTAGCCCTATATGAGAATAATTTTGCGTGGAATGCTGAAGATCAAATTCAAAATTATAGATGTGAGTTTGAAAATAAAGAGATTTTAATTAACGCGCAAAATAATAATGAGGGTGTTCTTTTACTATTTAGACATAGTATTTTTTTGGAGCTGTCGGCAAGATTAATCTCAGAGAAATTTTCTATATACGGTATGGAAAGACCAAACAATAGTGAAGTAATACAAAAAATTCAACAAAGGGGCCGTCTTAAAGCAATGAAAGGTCTTACTTCTAATTCTAATGTAAGCCAATTAATTGATTGGTTAAAAGAGGGTAAAACTGTTCTATATGGTCCTGATCAAGACTATAGAAACAAGAGATCTGTTGTTTCAAAATTCTTTAATAAAAAATGTCTAACAACAACTGTTCCATATACTTTAAGAAAAGTTTCAAAATGTAAATTAATTTATCTAGATTTTTATAAAACTTTAGATGGTTACAAATTTATATTTGAAGATATATCAAGTATTGCAGATTCAAAACAAAATTTTGCCGATAACATTAATGCAATAATTGAACAAAGTGTAACTAAAGCACCTGAACATTATTTATGGCACCACAGAAGATTCAAATCTCAAGCACCTGAAATATATGATTGAGAAATTTTCTGAAATAAAAGGCTTTCTCGAAGAAGAAGAAGGTATTGCGCTGTACGAAGCATGTAAAAATTCATTTAAGAATGGCAAATGTGTAGAGGTTGGGTCTTATTGTGGAAAATCTGCATGCTACATTGGTTTTGCTTGCAAAAAAGTTGGTTCAAAACTTTTTTCAATTGATCATCACAAAGGTTCTGAAGAGCAACAATTTGGAGAAGAGTATTTTGATGAGGAGATTTATGATTTTTCTAGAAAGCAAGTAAATACTCTTCCAATGTTCTTAGCAAATATCAAGAAATTTAACCTTGAAGATCATATTGAGCCTTTAATTATGACTTCAATTGATGCTTCTTATCATGTACCAGATGATTTAGACATGATTTTTATTGATGGCAGTCATACGTTTGAATCAGCACAAAATGATTACTACCATTGGAAGCCAAAACTTAGACCTGGTGGAATTCTAGCAATTCATGATATTTATGATACCGAAGAAGAAGGAGGTCAAGCTCCTAAGGAGATTTTTTTACAGGCATTAGCCGATGGTTTTGAATTAAAGGAAAGAGTAAAGAGTTTGGTATTATTAAATTAAAATAACTTTTTCTTTACCAGTCATATCATAGAGGCAATCCGCTGCCATTATTATTGCAGCATTAGTCCAAGTTGAATTTTCTTCAGGCCAGTAAACCTCTAAATCATACTGATACCCTGTAGGAAAATATCCTTTTAGATTTTTATGTTTTAAGACCTCAGAAAATATTTTTTTTGCTACTTTTGTTAATCCAATTTTATGAAGAGCCATAATACACTCTGAAGATTCAGCGAACGTAACCCATGGTTCTTCTTCTACACATTTGATGCCAAGACCATCTACATAAAACTTTTTTAAGAGCTTAGTTGCATCTTCCTTTGTTCCACAATTACATAAAATGGGGTAGTAAGAATCCATGGAAAACC
>CENJ01002968.1_pt1 | contig 13236 bp, 16 predicted proteins | sample 356161 | NCBI WGS metagenome assembly CENJ01 (sample SAMEA2619531, study PRJEB7988) | marine metagenome | biome: marine biome (ENVO:00000447); feature: surface water layer (ENVO:00002042); material: "saline water (ENVO:00002010), including plankton (ENVO:xxxxxxxx)" | depth 5 m
ACTACTATTCTTATAAGTTTTTGATTAATCAATCTTTTTTCAAAGTTAAAACTGACAAATAATTTATACTTTTAGGATACAAATAATAATTGTAACAATTAAGTTACAGGGGAAATTACTTGTGGAGAAGATGGGACTCGAACCCACGACCTCTTGACTGCCAGTCAAGCACTCTAGCCAGCTGAGCTACATCCCCGTTTCTTTTAAAAATATAGAAAAAAAAGTATTTTTTTATTACCTAAATGAATGATATGCATTTATAGTTACTAGAGTTATTCATAAATTTATAATTGAAAGTTAATTAAAACTAATGAACTTATTACACAAATATTTTTTTGGCTATTTACCTAGTAGGGTAAAGAATATTGTGAGAGGAGTATGCTTAATTGTTTTGGTAATTTTAATTATAGAAATGGCAATTACATTTATTTTTTTTATAATTATAATAGGCCTACTCTCAAAAATTGTGATGCGATTTTTCTATTGATTTTCTAACTAAAAATTCAGTTTCCTTTTTTAAGTCTGGTATTTTTAAATGAAAAAATGAGTGATATCGCGGATGCAAAATAAGAAGATTCATTGAACTAATTTTTTTACCATAATACTTCTCTAAAATATATTTATACAAGTTTTGTTGAAGAGCATATTTATTGAAACTATTATCTGATATATGAGACAACTCATCAAATGCGTAACTAAAATCACTTAACTTTGTCACACCAACATCATTAACAAGTCTAGTGCTTCTCTTCCAATCAAAAAGGAACAAATCTCCATTTTGTTTTTTATAAACCATATCTACTGTTCCAGCAAGAGTTAATTCATCATTATAAATTCTCCACTCAGTTCTAAATGGTTTTAGATTGGGGTATTTTGATAAAAACTCTTTAAAGTAATTGAACTCGTGTGGAGCAGAATCAATTTTTTGATTGTTGTAAAATTTTTCAATTGTTTCATGTAATATGAGTCCCTTTTCTGAAGCTTCATTTCTTTTAATTTCCCACTGATCTAGAATTTCTTTCTGTTTTACTTTTATTTCTTTATCATTAAAAAAATTGCCGGTTTTTTGTAGCTCCTCAACAGCTTTTATTTTAGACCAATGATCAGAATTAAATTTTGGAAAAAAAATACTTATTAATTCACTTACTGAAAATTTAACTTTTTTTTGGTCAACATAATAATGATGTTTTTTTTTATCAAAAGAAACTCTAAAGTCTTTTGGATGAAAATTTTCTTTAAAATGTTCGTTTTTGATATTCAAAATGTTTTCTAATAATGTTTAAATTTAAGTTTTTAAAAATGAAATCCATTAAAGTTTTTTTTGCTATTTCTACCTGCATCTTCTTGTCATGTACTAGCTCAAAAAATTGCGGTGAAATTTTTAGAAAATACACATCTAACAATAAATACTTTTTTGCAATGAAAGCTTTTGGAGGTGATAAAAATAGCGGTGATATTTATGGTGATGTAGAAGTCACTAAAGAAATATACAATTCGTTCAACTTAGGAGAAGATTATTGTGTAGATTAGTATTAGTGAAAAAGTTAATATTTCTTACTCTAATATTTTTATCATGTGACTCAAATGACTGTGGTAATATTGTCGATAAGTATAAATCAAACGGATTATATTTTTTTACTTTAACTAGAGTGTCAACCAATTCATCAAACAATAGTCAATCTGGGGGAGGTGGTCAAGCTGAAGTTACGAAAGAAGTTTATGACTCCTTTAATTTGGGTGAGGAGTATTGTATAGATTAACTAATTATTTATGAAAAAAATTTTATTTCTTTTTTTAATTTCTAGTTTGTACTTGAGTTCGCAAACAGTTCAAAAAGTTGAGGTCATTAAGAGTGATGATCAGATTAATAAGCTTTTTAATGAAATTGGAAATAATGAGCTTAAAGTTGACTTACTTGATCTAATTGCTAATACATCTATTGATGTAACTTATGAAAAAATTAATGATCCTTACTCATCTTATGGCGCTAGCATCTACCTAAATTTATCAGGTGACAATACATCATCCAACTGGTCAGATTTATTTTCATTAACACCTTATTATAGATTCTATTTTTTTAATAAAAGAGATTACGGTGGTGCAGGATTTTTTGCTGAAATATTTTCAAAATTTTCGTCGATGAAATATGATTTAGAATATTATAATTATAACTCAAACCCAGATCAACCTGGTACAGATTATTGGACTTATGATGAAGAAAAAGAATTTACTATTGCCCTTGGTGCTAGTATAGGCCAAAAATGGATTAATAAGAAAGGGTGGACCTTTGAAATTAATTTTGGAGTTGGAAGGTACTTAACCAATAATAAAATTGAATCTATGCCCGGCAGATCAGTAACATCATTAAGACCTACCGCAGCTATTAAAGGAGGTTTCGGTATTGGCAAAAGATTTTAGTAAATCAAATATTTTTTTGAAAAATTGTTCCATCCAGCCTGTGATTTATATTTAACAAAATAAATTTTTAAATCCGATTGAGATTTATAATTTACAAAATATATATTTTTATCAGCCTCAGATTTATAATCAACAAAAAACCATAATCCAGAATTATTCTTTGCCTGTGATTTATATTCGACCTTAAAAACTTTCAAGTCAGCTTGAGAAGGATAGTCCACTACAAAAACTTTTAAATCAGCTTGATTTGAATACTTTACTGTGAAAAAACTCTGTGAATACAATTTAATTCCAGAAAATAAACAAATAATAAGAATAATTTTCTTCATATATTTATAGTGAAACAAATTTAATACCAACAAATATGTATACTTATGAATGTGACAAATGTGGAATGTCTGTAAACGCATCATGCGGAAAATGTGATACGCCACTTGTCAATGATCATTTAGTTTTAGATGATGGATCAAGTGTTCAAATTAGCAAATGTCCAAGTTGTCTTGGAAAGATTAAATCTCCTCAATGTTGCGGAGAAGATATGGTTTGCGAAGTTTAAAGATTTAATTCTAAACCCTCATATGCGACATTATAACCTTTATTAATAATGTCATTAAATTCTTTAGATTTTTCATCTAGTAATGGATTAGTGTGATTAAGGTGTATAAAATAGATTTTAGATTTTTCTTTTTTTGAGGAGTTCTTAAATAAGCTCATTGTTTCAATTACAAACGGATGAGGAATTTCTGAAATGTCTCTGTAGTTAACTTCTTTGGAATCGTAAAAAGTAGCATCAATTAAAGCATAATCAACTTCCCTGATTTCATCAACAATTGACTTTTCCCATAGATACCATTTATCTATATCAGGGATAAAAAGTGCTGTTTTATTAGGTCCATGAATTTTATAACCAACCGTTTCAGAAAACTCTCCTCTGTGGGGAACCTCAAAAGGTGTGATTCTAATTTGATCTGATAATGAAAAAACCGATTCACTATGAATTTGTATTAAGTTTATATTATTTAATTTAACCAGCTGACTCCACGGTCCATTTGTTTCCAAAAACTTTTTCATTCTTGGCATTGCGAAAACATTAATTAAATTGGAATTTAATGCTTCTCTACCAAAAAACATTAAGCCGGTATAATGACCAATATGGGCATGTGTCAAAAAAATTCCTTTTAAATCTTTGTTAATTCTATCACCCATAAAATTTAGTTGTTCATTTATATCTGGAGAAGCATCAAATAGATATGATTCATTGTTTTTGTTATTTATCAACATGATTGAGGTTACAAATTTCTTTTGTTGGATGTTTTCGCAACAAGTTTTATTATTACCTAAGTGAGGAAACCCACCATCTTGAACAACTCCGAGGATTTTTAAACTATAAGTTGACTTAAATTGACTAGATGAAATCAATGGGAGAAAAAATACAACTAATATTAAAGCTATTCTAGATTTCAAATCATTCAAAAATTGCCTTAAGTTCATTAGCATCTTTTGGTTTCATTTTACCAGCTAAAACTAAACTCAGCTGTCTTCTTCTTAATGCAGCGTCGTATCTTTTTTTCTCCAATTCAGTTTGAGGAATAATCTCTGGAACTTTTATTGGTTTTCCTCTTTTATTGACAGCAACAAATGTGTAAATAGCTTCATTCACTTTATATTTTTGTGGGTGTGTTTTATTTTGTTTCCAAACATCAATAAAAACTTCCATAGATGTTCTAAATGCTCTTGAAACTTTAGCTTCAATTGTGAGGATGCTTCCGTTTGGAACAGGCTCTCCAAATGAGACATTATTAATTGAGGCAGTTACAACTACATTCTCAGAATGCTTAACAGCTGCAATACTTGCTACTTTATCCATTCTCGCAAGTAACTCACCACCAAATAAATTATCCAAGCTATTAGTATCAGCTGGTAAAACAATATCTGTTTGAATTGTTTTTGATTCATCAGGAAATTTGGCTTTCATAATATTATTCGATTTCGAAAATCCAAGCATCTTTATTCTCAGAACTTTGAAATTTTCTTAATGCAATAACAGCATCTTTTCTATTGGAAAAATTATCAAAAGAAACGGGTGTAAGCCCTTTATCATTAATTGGAAGTTTTGAGGGATTATAGCCTTTTTTTGCAAGGTTACTAATTAAATTATTAGCATTTAACTCTAACCTAAATGCACCTGCAATAATATGATATTTATAAAATGGTTTTTTTGCAATATTAATCTCAACCGGTGGTAAAACACCAAAGTCAAAAATTGCTTTTTCTAATTTATTAATAGATTTTAATCTTATCTCATTCTGAAACTCTATTTCATTATTGTAAATAAACTCTTCATATTTATTTTCAAAGAAAAAAGCACCTACGATTAACGCAAAAAATACAGCAGCTAAACTAAGAGGTGAAGGAATACTAGAATTAGATTTAGCATTTCGAAGCTTATTATATTTTTTTAAAGATGATTTATTGTAAGTTTTGATTTCAGATTCAACTTTATTAACGTAGATTGGATTTAAGCCAAAGGAGCGTTTAAAGTGATTAGAGTCTAGATCAGGTTTAAAAACTAGATTTTCATCTTTATTATAACTAAACTCTCCGATATCTTTAATTGTGAGAGGCTCTTTGCTAATTAATCTCTTCCACCTAACAACTTCACTATGAATAATTTTTAAGGACTCATTATAGGAAATTTTATTTTTCTCAGATAAAAAATTTGCTAGCAGTCCATCATTATTTTGAATTTTAGAATTAAAAGTAATACGCCTTGAAGGGGGATAAAACTTTGACTCATCTTTAGAGTAAAATGAGGAAAATTTATTAGCGATAAAACTTCCGAAATTTGGTATTGTTACAAAGTCATTTGTATAGATTAGTTCTTTTAAAGCTTGTTCTAGTTGCATTAAATAAATTTAAGATTTTTATTAAAATAAAATAATTAAAAACCAAGTTTTGTTTTTACTCTTGCGAGCACTTTACTAGCAATTGCTTGAGCTTTTGTTGCACCTTCGTTAAGCACCAAATCAATTTCTTGTTTGTTAGACATTAAATCTGAATACTTATCTCTTTGATTTTTATACTTTGAAATTATCAGTTCAAAAAGTTCAGTTTTAGCATGTCCATAGCCGTAACCACCGGATTTATATTTTTTTTTCACTATTTCAATATGGTCTTTTTCAGCAATAAGTTTAAAAATTTTAAAAACATTACAAGTTTCATGGTCTTTTGGAGCTTCCAACGGGGTGCTATCGGTTTGGATTGTCATGATTTGTTTTTTTAAATCTTTTTCTGGAAGGAAAATATTTAAAATATTATTTTTTGATTTACTCATTTTTTCACCATCTGTCCCAGTAACATATTTTGTAGATTCATTAACTAAAGCTTCAGGTATAACAAAAGTTTCACCATGCTTATTGTTAAACTTGATAGCTACGTCTCTGGTAATTTCTAAATGTTGTAATTGGTCTTTACCAACAGGGACAAAATTAGAATCATACAATAAAATATCTGCAGCCATTAACATTGGATATGTAAATAACCCTACATTAATATCCTTTAAATTATCAGATTTATCTTTAAAAGAATGAGCTAATGTTAATCTTTGATAAGGAAAATAAGTAGATAATATCCAGGACAACTCAGTAGTTGAAGGAACATCAGATTGCTTATAAAAAACTGTTTTATTACTATCTAAACCAAATGCAAGCCAAGCCGCAGCGGTTGAATAAGTATTCTCATTTAATATTGAAGAATCTTTTATTTGGGTTAATGAATGGAGATCTGCAATAAAAAGAAATGACTCATTATTTTTTGACTCCTCAATAGCTGGAACAATTGCACCTAATATATTACCCAAATGAGGTGTGCCAGTACTTTGAATTCCAGTTAGTATTCTAGACATTATTGACAAAAGTAATAGTTTTGAAATGATTAATTACAAATACTTACATTTGAAATGTGATTAGACCATTTAAAATTTTTTTAATTGCTATTTGGAACTTTTGGTTTTATGTACTATCGTTTGTGGGTATAATTATTAGTCTACCTTTTTTATTTATATTTTCTTTAAAAGAAAGTTATTACCCATATTTCTATTGGGTTACAAGAAATATTTGGTCAAATATTATAATGTATGGTATGGGCTTTTACCCAAAAATTAAATTCAAAGAACCAATTGTTAAAGGAAAAAGCTACATGCTTGTTGCTAATCACAAGAGCATGATTGATATTATGCTTATGCTTTCACTGAGTAAATACCCTATTGTTTTTGTTGGAAAAAAAGAATTAGAAAAAATTCCTCTTTTTGGATATTTTTATCGAAGAGTGTGTATTCTTGTGGATAGATCAAATGCTGAAAGTCGAAAGAATGTTTATTCAAAAGCAATAAAAAGACTTAACTCAGGTATTTCTGTTTGTATTTTTCCTGAGGGTGGAGTTCCAGATCCCTCAACGATTTTAGATAAATTTAAAAATGGTGCATTTAGTCTTGCGATTCAATTTCAAATTCCAATAGTACCTATAGCATTTTTAGACTGCGAAAAAAAGTTTCCATATTTTTTTGCTTATAACCATTTTTATGGCTCACCAGGTAAGCTTAGAGCTAATGTTCATGATTTTATCCAAACTAATGGTCTAACACAAGATGATAAAGAAGAGCTTAAGGAGAAGGTTTTTAATATTTTGTATGAAGATTTGTCGGCTAACTATTCTTTGAATTGAGAACTTCTGAAATTTTCTTTTCAAGTTCATCACAAAGTTCTGGATTATCTTTCAATAAATTTTTAACAGAGTCTCTACCTTGTCCTAGTTTAGTTTCTCCATAACTAAACCACGAACCACTTTTATCAATGATTTCAGCTTGTGTTCCAATATCAAGAATCTCGCCAATTTTTGAAATACCTTCACCATACATGATATCAAACTCACAAACTCTAAAAGGTGGGGCAACTTTATTTTTTACAACTTTAACTCTTGTTTTGTTCCCTAAAGCATTTCCAGATGAATCTTTTAGTTGGGTAGATCTTCTAATATCAAGTCTTACTGATGCATAAAACTTAAGAGCATTACCTCCTGTTGTGGTTTCAGGATTTCCAAACATTACTCCAATTTTTTCCCTTAACTGATTAATGAAAAAGACAGTACAATTAGTTTTACTAATTGTAGAAGTTAACTTTCTTAAAGCTTGAGACATTAATCTTGCATGTAGTCCCATTTTTGAATCACCCATCTCTCCCTCAATTTCACTTTTAGGTGTAAGTGCAGCAACCGAGTCAATAACAATAATATCAATTGCCCCTGATCTAATTAAGTTATCAGCAATTTCCAGTGCTTGCTCCCCATGATCAGGTTGGGAGATTATTAATTCATCAATATTAACTCCAAGATTTTGAGCATAAAATCTATCAAAAGCATGTTCAGCATCAATGAAAGCAGCTATCCCACCAATTTTTTGACATTCCGCTATAGCATGTAAAGTTAAAGTAGTTTTTCCAGATGATTCAGGACCGTATATTTCAACAACTCTTCCTCTAGGATACCCTCCAATTCCAAGAGAATAATCTAATCCAATTGATCCAGTAGGAATAAATTCAATATCCTCTTTTACAGAATCTCCCATCTTCATAACAGTTCCTTTCCCATAGGTTTTATCTAATCTATCTAAGGTAAGTTGAAGCGCTTTTAATTTCGAATCTTTTTCTGAGCTCATAGTAGGAATATTATAAAATTGATACCATTAAAAATACAATTTTATTTAGAAAAAGTGATAATATAAATAACTTACATTTGTAATAATTTTTGACAAAGTTTTTAAGTAATGCAGTTATATAATAAGCTTAACAAAAAAGAAAGACTTGATTTAATAAATAAGGCTGGAGGCAAAAGATTAACACTGTCTTTTTACAAATATCACAATATTAAAAATCCTAATATTTTTAGAAATCATCTTTTTGTTGAATGGAATAAACTAAATGTTTTAGGAAGGATTTATGTGGCTCATGAAGGGATTAATGCTCAACTTTCTGTCCACTCAAATAAATTAATTGAATTTAAAAAATCAATTGACAATATTTCCTTTTTAAAAGGTGTCAGATTAAATATTGCTATTGAGCATAGGAACGACGCATTTTTAAAATTAAAAATTAAAATAAAAGAAAAAATTGTTGCAGACGGTTTAGAAACTAATGATTATAATTTAAGTATTAGTGGTAGACATGTAGATGCAAATGAATTTAATCAGCTTCTTGATGATGATGAAACAATAACTATTGATATGAGAAATCATTATGAAAGTGAGATTGGACATTTTAAAGGTGCTGAACTTCCGGATGTTGATTCGTTTAGAGAATCTCTTCCTTTAATTAAAAAGAAGTATGAAAATTTTAAAAAAAATAAAAATATTTTAATGTATTGTACAGGTGGGATAAGATGTGAAAAAGCAAGTGCTTACTTAATCGATAATGGATACGAAAATGTTTTTCAGCTAAACGGAGGAATTATTGAATATACTAGACAAGTAAACGAAAATAATATTGAAAATAAATTTATTGGTAAAAACTTTGTTTTTGACAATAGACTTAGCGAAAGAGTTTCCGGTGAAATTATTTCAAACTGCCACCAATGCGGAAACAAATCTGATAAACACACTAATTGTAATAACGAGGCTTGTCACTTGTTGTTTATTCAGTGTGAGGATTGTGCTAAGAAATATAATGGTTGTTGTAGCAAAAAATGTGAGGAGGTATATTTATTACCAATTGATCAGCAAAAAAAGTTAAGAAAAGGGAAAAGAAATAGTAATAAAATTTTTAAAAAAGGTAGATTCAATAAAAGTATCCTGAATAAAATTTAATAGCTTTAATAGGAATGAGTTGTTCGTCTTGTAAGACCAAAAATAATAACCCAAAAGGATGTAAAAATAATGGGGTTTGTGGAACAGATGGTTGTAATAAACTAAATGTATTTAACTGGCTTTCAAACTTAAATCCTATTTCAAATGAAACTACAAACTATTATGAAGTAAGGTTCAAAAATGGAAGAAAAAATTTTTATTTTAATGATGATGATAACCTTAATATCAATATTGGAGATGCAGTTGTAGTTGACTCTAAAATTGGTTTTGATTTAGGTCATGTCACATTAAAAGGTGGGTTAATTTCTATACAAATGAAAAAAAGAAAATTTAATCCAAATGAGTCTGATGATTTTGCTATTATTAGAAAAGCTTCTCAAGAGGATATCGATTTATGGATAAAAAACAGAAGTAGAGAAGAAGATGTTAAAATAAAGTCTAGGACAATTGCGAGCAAATTAGGTCTATCAATGAAAATATCAGATGTTGAATTTCAAGCTGATGGTAAAAAGGCTATTTTTTTCTACACTGCAAATGATAGAGTTGATTTTAGAAAATTAATTATTGAATTTGCACGTGAATTCAATACTAAAATTGAAATGAAACAGATAAACTTGAGGGAGGAAGCTGGAAGACTTGGTGGAATTGGATCATGTGGAAGAGAACTTTGTTGCTCAACCTGGCTAAGCGATTTTAGAGTAGTAACTACTTCTGCGGCAAGGTATCAACAACTTTCACTTAATCCTCAAAAAATTGCAGGTCAATGCGGAAAGCTTAAATGCTGCCTTAATTTTGAACTGGATCAATATCAAGAAGCTATTACTAATTTTCCTAAACGAAAGACAAAATTAAAAACTGATAAAGGAATTGCTATTTGCCAAAAACTTGATATTTTCAAAAATTCAATGTGGTTTTCATATAAAAATGAAAGCCTAGATTGGTATGAAATTAAAGCAGATGACGTCAAAAAGATAATTGAAATAAATTCAGCTGGAAAAAGTATTTCAAAATTAGAAGATTATTCAATCATAAGAGAAAGCAAAAATGAAAAAGCATTTGTTTAAAATTTTTATTTTATATTTTTTTATAAGCTGTAATTCTGAAAACTATTTTATTGAGTTCAAAGACATAAATGATGGATGGGAACATAAAAGCCCTGTTATCTTTAATTTTTTTGCACCACAAGAACCAGTTAATATTTCAATAATGATAAGAGTTGATAAATCCTATCCCTTTTCAAATATTTTTCTAAAATCTAAAATAATGTATGAAGAAAATGTAATAATAGACACTCTTGAATTAGACTTAACTAAAAACGAAAAAGGTATCTTCAGCGGTAATAGCTTATCATTACAAAATCATAGCTTTTTAATTGCAAAAAAAGTTAATTTATCTAAAGATGTAACATTTGAAGTTAGTCATGCATCAAGGTTTTTAGATAGCGTAAATGCTGTAAAAAAATTAAACGGAGTTTTAAGTGTTGGGTTACTAGTAGAAAAGTATCAAAATGAAAAAATATAAGTTTCAAATATTTATTTTTTGGCTAATTTTTTCAATAGGAATCTTGTCTATGTTTGGCGTTTTCTATTTAGCTTCTATTGGGAAGTTTGGAGAAATGCCAGACTTTAGACAACTTGAAAATCCAAAAACAAATTTTGCTTCTGAAATTGTATCATCTGATAATCAAATTTTAGGTAAGTATTACTTTAATGATAATAGAACTCCGGTGGAATATGATGAAATAAACCCTGAAACTGTTAATGCTTTGATTGCAACTGAAGATGAACGTTTTTACAGTCATCCAGGTATAGATTTAAAAGCAACTATAAGAGCGATTGTTTTTTTAAATACAAGGGGTGGTGCTAGTACGATTTCACAACAATTGGCAAGACAGCTTTTTGTTGGTGTAAGATCAAGAAATATTTTTCAAGCCATTGGTCAAAAAATTAAAGAATGGGTTATTGCTGTTGAACTGGAAAAACAATACACCAAAGAAGAAATTATTACAATGTATCTAAATATATATGATTTTGGATATTATGGGGATGGAATAAAATCTGCATCAAATATTTATTTTTCAAAAGAACCAATTGATCTCAAAGTCGAAGAATCTGCTATGCTTATTGGTATGCTCCAAAACTCATCTCTTTATGATCCAATTAGAAGACCTGAAATAACAAAAAAAAGAAGGGACTTAGTGTTAATGCAAATGGAAAAAAATGGGTTTTTAAATTCAAAACAAAAAGACTCAATTCAAAATATTCCTTTAGAATTAAATTACACTCCGCAATCACATCGACAAGGTTTAGCAACGTATTTTAGGTCTTATTTGCGAGGTTTCATGAAAGATTGGATAAATAATAATTTGAAAAATGATGGCACTAAATACAACCTCTATATTGATGGTTTGAAAATATACACTACCATTAATTCTAAAATGCAAAAGTACGCTGAAGAGGCAGTTGTTGAACATATGAAAAATTTACAAAAAGAATTTTTTATACAAAATGATACCGTTAGTTCTGCCCCTTTTACTGACCTTGAAGAAGATGAAGAAGATTTAATAATGAAAAGAGCTATGAGACGATCAGAAAGATGGAGAAAAGCTAAGCTTTCTGGAAAAACAAATGATGAAATTGAAGAATTGTTTTTTGAGCCAAAAAACATGACTGTTTTTTCTTGGGATGGAGATATTGATACTTTAATGACACCAATAGATTCAATAAGATATTATAAGCACTTTTTGAGGGCTGGAATGATGTCTATGAATCCAAAAAATGGTCATGTAAAAGCTTGGGTTGGTGGAATTAATTATAGAAATTTTCAATATGATCATGTTATGCTTAGTAAGAGACAAATTGGATCTACATTTAAACCTTTTTTATATGCAACTGCAATCGATCAATTAAAACTATCACCATGCGATATGCTACCAGATCTAATTCATTGTATTGAACCCTATAAATACGGAAATCCTGAGCCATGGTGTCCTACTAATTCTAGTGATAAATACGGCGGAGTTAGAACGCTCAGTAATGCATTAGCTAATTCAAAAAATACAATTAGTGCTCAGCTAATTGATAAAGTTGGCCCAAGACCAGTTGCAGATTTAGCTAGAAATTTAGGTGTAAGTTCTAATATTCCAAATGTGCCGGCCATTGCACTCGGAACTCCTGACCTGAGCGTATATGAAATGGTTGGAGCTTATGGTGCTTTTGCTAACAAAGGGATATATGTTAAGCCAATTATGGTTACAAAAATAGAAGATAAAAATGGTACTATTATCTATCAATCAAAGCCGCAAACAAGAGATGTTTTAAGTGAAGAGTCGTCATATGTAACACTTAAACTTTTAGAGGGTGTTACTAAATTTGGTTCTGGAGCTAGACTTCGTCATAATATTCCCGAAGACGAAAGAAATTATGTTTATAATAATGTTGTAACAGGATATCCTTACAAGTTTCAAAATGCAATTGCAGGTAAGACAGGAACAACCCAAAATCAAAGTGATGGTTGGTTTATTGGAATGGTCCCAAATTTAGTTACTGGAGTATGGGTTGGGGGTGAGGATAGGTCTGTACACTTCAAAGATATTGCATTCGGACAAGGTGCAACAATGTCTTTACCAATTTGGGGATTATTCATGAATAAATGCTATGAAGATGAAGAATTATCTATTTCCAAGGAAGATTTTGATGAACCTGAATCTCTCTCAATTGAATTAGATTGTTCAAAAATTTTACCCGATGAATCTGAAAGCGATGAAAGTGATATTAATGATCTTTTAGGAATTGGTTCATGAAAAGGTTACAGTCCTTAGATTTTTTTAGAGGCATTACAATCGGTTCTATGATAATAGTTAATGATCCTGGAATAAGCATTGGACTACCTGCAAAATTTGTTTCTTTGGATTGGGCAATATTCTATACTCTTATTATTTATTTTTTAATCTATCAACTATATAA
>CENJ01010568.1_pt1 | contig 13236 bp, 13 predicted proteins | sample 356161 | NCBI WGS metagenome assembly CENJ01 (sample SAMEA2619531, study PRJEB7988) | marine metagenome | biome: marine biome (ENVO:00000447); feature: surface water layer (ENVO:00002042); material: "saline water (ENVO:00002010), including plankton (ENVO:xxxxxxxx)" | depth 5 m
TTTTAAGTCCCAGATTTTAAGTCACAGATTTTTTATCTGATTTATGCCGATTTGTTTTGGCGATTTTCAATTAAATCCTCCACAACACCCGGATCTGCAAGTGTTGAGGTATCACCTAAATTAGAAAAATCATCCTCAGCAATTTTTCTTAAAATCCGGCGCATGATTTTGCCTGACCGCGTTTTCGGCAAGCCGGGAGAGAATTGAAGAAGATCAGGCGCCGCAACCGGACCGATTTCCTTGCGCACCCATTGCACAAGGGTTTTTTTCAAATCATCATCCCCACCGAGACCGGCATTAAGCGTGATGTAGCAATAAATCCCCTGCCCTTTAATATCATGCGGGTAGCCCACGACCGCTGCCTCAGCAACATCCGGGTGCGCCACCAATGCGCTTTCAATTTCTGCCGTGCCAAGCCTATGTCCCGATACATTCAGCACATCATCTACACGGCCTGTAATCCAGTAATAGCCATCCTCGTCGCGGCGGCAGCCATCTCCGGTAAAATATGTGCCGGGATATTGCACGAAATAGGTGTCAATGAAGCGTTGATGATCGCCGTAAACGGTTCGCATTTGTCCGGGCCAGCTATCTTCGAGGCATAAATTTCCTGATGTTGCACCCTCCAAAACTTTGCCGTCGGCATCCATCAGGACAGGTTTAATTCCAAAAAATGGTCGCGTTGCCGAACCCGGTTTCAATGCCGTTGCGCCCGGCAGCGGGGTAATTAATGCACCCCCCGTTTCGGTCTGCCACCACGTATCTACAATCGGGCATCGCCCATCACCAACGACATTATAATACCAAAGCCACGCTTCAGGATTAATCGGTTCCCCGACTGATCCCAGGAGCCTAATACTTTTTCGACTGGCTGATTTAACAGGGGCATCACCCTCACGCATCAATGCGCGTAAAGCAGTTGGCGCGGTGTAGAAAATATTAACCTGATGCTTGTCACAAGCCTGCCAGAAGCGTGAACTGTCAGGGTAATTCGGCACACCTTCAAACATAACCGTTGTGGCTCTATTTGATAGGGGGCCATAGACAATATAAGTATGCCCTGTTACCCAGCCGACATCCGCCGAGCACCAATAAACTTCACCGGGTTTGTAATCAAACACATATTCATGCGTCATTGAGGCATAGACCATATAACCGCCGGTAGTGTGCAGCACCCCCTTAGGTTTGCCCGTCGAGCCGGATGTATAAAGAATAAAAAGAGGGTCTTCAGCAGACATTTCTTCGGCGGGGCAATCAGGGGATACTTTTGTCTTTTCCTCATGATACCAGACATCACGACCTTCAGTCATTGTGATATTGCCGCCCGTGCGTTGGACCACAACCACTGCCGACACATCCGGACATTTCACGAGTGCCTCGTCGGTGTTTGCTTTAAGCGGAATTTTTTTGCCGCCTCTTACGCCTTCATCCGCAGTAATCACGCAGGTGCTCTCACAGTCGAGAATACGTCCCGCAAGTGCCTCCGGAGAGAAGCCGCCAAAAACGACTGAATGCACCGCGCCAATTCGGGCACAGGCCAGCATCGCATAAGCTGCTTCAGGTATCATGGGCATGTAAATTGTGACCCTGTCCCCTTTCTGCACGCCATTGGCTTTAAGTGTATTTGCAAATAGACAAACCTCTTCATGCAATTGACGGTAAGTAATATTTGCAGATTGGTCAGGTTCATCCCCTTCCCATATGATGGCGGTTTGATCGCCATGGTCGTCAAGATGACGGTCAACACAGTTCCAGCACGCGTTCAATGTGCCATCCTCATACCATTTGATTGACACATCTTCTTTGCTGTAACGGGTATTTTTGATTTTTGTATATGGCTTAATCCAGCCTATGCGCTTACCGTGCTTATCCCAGAACCCTTCGGGGTCGGAAATGCTTTCCGTATACATGGCCTGATAGGTCTCGTTATCGATGAGTGCTTGCGCTGCCACATCGTCCGTGACCGGAAAAATCTTCTCGTCCATTAAACCCCCCATAAATTTTTATACCGGCTCGTAAGCTCGCCTAAGGGATGTATAACCCCTGTAAAGTCTATTTCAGCCCAGCATCAGCCATCCGTCAAGCGTCGTCGTTTTGTATTCTATCAAACTTTTTCCAGGGCAGGGGCCGGCAATGCAAACGCCCTCATGGTTGAATGTGGCGGCGTGTGCCGAGCATATCAGGTACTTTTTATCTGCTGTCAAAAATCGATCCGGAAATGTTTCAAGTGGCAAACCGACATGCGGGCATGAATTTTTAAAAACCCGAATTTCATTCCCCTGATGCCAGATAATCAAATCCAGTCGCTTGGGTTCTTTGTCGCCAAATTTGATGGCGTCGTCACCAAGCTTAATTTCAATGCCTTTGGTTTCCCCTACTGTCAAATCGTCAAGCGCTATAAGGGGGATGGGTTTGGCGGTTTTATTTGTTGAATATTCAGACGGCATCAAAAAGCGTTTTGCGTTTTGCCGCTGGGGTCCAGACCTGCCATTTCGCAAACGAATTTCCACTCTGTTGCCGTGACAGGTTGGACGGAAAGGCGGGAATTATTGACAAGTACCATATCGGCAAATTTTTCTTCAGCTTTGATATCGGCCAATGTCACGAATTTTTCAGCCGATTGAAGCGCAACAATGTCCACCATGCCAAAGCGGCCGGACTCATCAGTGTGGTCGGGGTAATGTTCTTTAATTACCTCCACAGTTCCCATAATGCGTTTTTCATTCACGGAGTGATAAAAAAACCCCTTATCTCCAAGCTTCATATTCTTCATTTGTTTGTTGGCGAGGAAGTTACGAACGCCGTCCCAATGCTCGCCTTTTTTGCCGCGCGCGCATTGATTGTCCCAACTCCAATTGCCCGGTTCAGATTTAAAAAGCCAGTAAGCCATAGACATCTCCTCTCAAACTGAGTTGGAGTTTATCAGGCTTTTGGCAAGCTTCCAAATGAGTGATTCCAGGGATGGATTTCGACACTGTCAAAAAGGCCCGCAATTGCATAAGGGTCGGAGGCCGCCCAGTTTTCTGCGGCTTCCCTGTCTTTGGCTTCAATAACAAGCATGCTGCCAATAGGGGTTGGTGAGACCTCATCGGCTTCATATTCTTCAGACATAAATGGACCGGCAAAAAAAACATTGCCCGCATTTTTTAGATAAGTGAGATGTGCTTCGCGTGTTGAGGCGCGTAGTCTGAGCTGGTCAGGTTTGTCCCAGCAGATAAAACAAAATTTCAATTTACCAACTCCTCTTTAAGCCGTCTCAAAAAATTAAGACAGTGAACTCTATCAGAAAAAAATTGATAATTACATCTCGCTTGTAAAAGGACGTGCGAGGAGTTGCGAAATCGCCATATCTACGTTTACCTGTCCGGCGACAATCTCAGCAATGGCATTACAAATAGGCATCTCTACCTGATGCTTTAAAGCCAGTTCAATCAGTGCTGGCGCGCTTAAAGCCCCTTCACTGACACTGCTACGCGAGGCCATTATATCTGTAGCATTGGCATTTTGGTCGCCTTTACCAAGAGCGACACCAAGCGAATAATTTCTGGAATTGGGGCTGGTGCAGGTGAGAATTAAATCTCCCAACCCGGCGAGGCCACCAAGAGTTTGAGGGTTAGCTCCAAGTTGCACGCCAAGTCGAGTCATTTCGGCATAGCCCCTTGCCGTGAGAGCGGCGCGGGCACTTTCGCCCATGCCGCGCCCGTCAACAATGCCACAGGCGATTGCGAGAATATTTTTAACAACGCCGCCAATTTCTGCGCCGATGAGGTCATCACACATATAAAAGCGAAAATTCGGATGACCGATGGTTGCAGAGATTTTCTCGCCCAGCTCCATGTCTTGACAGGCGAGGGTGACAGCTGTTGGCAAGCCTTTAGCAACATCGGCCGCAAAACTTGGGCCGGACAGAACTGCGAGACGACTTACATCAAAATAATCCGATGCGACTTCAGACATAAATTTCAAAGACTTTTGCTCAAGGCCTTTTGCACACAACACCAGAATAGCGTCGGGGCTGATATGTGATTTGAGATTTTGCAGTATTTGCGCCATGTGCTGGGCAGGTGTCACCATTAGGATGAGGTCGCAATCAAAAAGATCCGCCATATCTCCCGTCGGCTTGATATGAGGGGATAGTTTTATGCCGGGCAGATAGGGTGTGTTTTCATGCTCTTGATTAATGGATTGAATGACTGTCTCTTCAAACGCCCAGAGTTTGACGGGTTTTTCGTGGCGGGCAATCAGTTCAGCAAGTGCTGTTCCCCAAGCACCTGCGCCGACAACACCCGGTTTCATGAATTCAGAGCGTTGGTTTTTCATTTTTCTCTCGCTTGGCTATTTTCTGAATAATATATTTTCTGTGTCATACGCTGGTAAATAATTTATTGATTATTCATTATTTTGCACATAACATAAGTTATGAGCGATTTGGATATGAACACCAGAACGCAGATCATTCTGGCAGCAAAAGAACGTTTTAGTCATTACGGTTATCCTAAAACCACAATGGCCGAAGTTGCCGCGGACTGCAATATGTCACCGGGAAATCTTTACCGCTATTTCAAGGGTAAACTTGATATAGCGACTGAGATTGCTCGTGAAGAGTCAATTATGACAGTTGAACGCCTGCGCCCTCTGATTGATTGCCCTGTCCGCTCTGCAGGTGAACGACTTGAAGAAGTCATGTTTTCTGGCCTGAGAGAAAGTTTTCATAAACTTGAGAACAAGCCGAAAGCGGTAGAACTTGCCCAGATTGTATCTACACAAAGACCCCGCTTTTTGCTTGAAAGCCTCCGCCGGGAACGCCGAGTGATAGCCATTGTGCTGGATTATGGGCGCAAAACAGGTGAATTTGTTGTCGAAGATGTTTCAAGAACTGCCGCAACTCTGCAGGCAGCGACAATGAAGTATCACTACCCGCAGCTTTTTACGCATCAAACACTTCAAGAACTTGAGGCAGAATTATCAGCAATGCTTAAACTTTTCTTCGCAGGGTTGATTAATAATGATTATGAAGAGATTGAAGAAATGTCAGAAAACACACTCTCCCTGTAGTATATTTGTCATAATATCCTTAGTTTTTATGTTTTTCTTTGTAAAAAACTGAATTTTTCATAAAATTAATTGAATTAAACCAATCTATTGCCAAGTATTTTTGGTTTTTTGCTAAATAATGAATAAAAATCAAAATATTTATTGTTTTTTATTTTCAGATGTCCTATATTCATAATTGTCGAGAGCACAAATTGCTTTGAAAGGATATGATGATGAATAAGCGGTTCTTTAAATCTTTAAAGCAGTTTCTCAATGTACCAACACTGATTGCTGCTTTGCTTGCTTTATACGGCTTCGCGGTTCTTACCCAGAACACTGCAGGCGGTTACTTACTCTAGATTTGCGAGACCCCCTCCCCTCGCAAGAGCCTGAAAAGGCATAAAACGCTGACGGTCCCTCCCCCGTCAGCGTTTTTTCCTGTAAAATCTGTTATGATTACTGCTCGTTAAGTTCCATTAACGGCCACCGTGGGCGTGCTGCCATGTCCAACAGGCTAAGTTTGCCGGTACGCAGTCTTTCCGCGCCTGCCCATGCAATCATGGCGGCATTATCCGTGCAAAGGTGGGGTGGTGCGACATGAAATTCAAAATTTTGTTTGTCACAAACTTGTTCTAAAGCCGCCTTGATATGCGTATTTGCTGCTACACCACCCGCAACGACAAATTTCAAATTTGAAATTTCCCTAGATGGCTTCATCCTGTCCTGTGAAAAACGCTTCATGGCATTCTGACTGCGTTCAACCAGACAATCCGTGATGGCTTGTTGGAGGCACGCTGCCAAATTCGCCACATCAACCTCACTGACAGGTTGCATTTGTGTGGCGCGAACGCGTAAGGCCGTTTTGAGGCCTGAAAAAGAAAAATTACACCCACCATCGCCAGTAAGTGGGCGCGGTAGGTCAAAAATTGTTGCATCCCCTTTTTTTGCCATCGCTTCTATCGCAGGGCCACCGGGATAGCCCAATCCCATTAATTTAGCGGCTTTGTCGAAGGCTTCGCCCGCGGCATCGTCTAATGTTGACCCATAGGTTTCGTAAACGCCATGATCCTCAACAGCTATCAGTTGACAATGCCCGCCGGATACCAGCAACAATAAATAAGGAAACGCCAAAGGCGCACATAATCTGACGGTTAGGGCATGACCTTCAAGATGATTAACACCGATGAACGGCTTGTCCAGAGACAATGCAAGCATTTTGCCCGTCATTAACCCCACCATGACGCCGCCGACCAGTCCCGGTCCGGCTGTCGCGGCGATACCATCCAGAGCCTTAAGTTCAATATCGGCTTCCGCAACAGCCTGTTCAACAAGCGTGTCAATGATGCTGACATGGCTGCGCGCAGCAATTTCGGGAACGACCCCACCATAAGGTGCGTGCATGTTTATTTGGCTATGAACGCAATTGGATAGAATTTCACCCGGGCCGTCGGGGTTTTCAGGATCCAGACGAATGACTGCCGCTGCCGTTTCATCGCAACTTGTTTCAATGCCGAGAACAGTCAGTGTCATTATAAAATTCCTGACGCTGTTGTTACCGGTGTTGTGGCCGGTGTTGTTGGATGATTAGCCTGTTGGCGCATAAGCTTTCTACTTGTCCTAAAGTCCACTTGTCCTAAACTGGAGAGAACTGTAAACCAGACATAATGAATTGTCTTCCTTATATCAATTTTAGCCAGTGAGGTGGCTGCCTTGAGCCGAATTTTTCATCTTGGTACACGAAAGTCGCCTCTTGCAATGGCGCAAAGTCATGAAGTTGCACGTGCGCTTTGTGATGCACATGGCTGGCCGGAGACACGTGTTCAACTCGTTCCCATTGATACCAAAGGCGATATTCTACTGACTCAAGCACTTTCTGAATTGGGTGGTAAGGGTTTGTTTACGCAAGAGCTTGAGAGCAAATTGCTTTCAGGTGATCTCGATTTTGCGGTGCATTCCCTCAAGGATTTGCCGACACAAGACCCAAACGGGCTATGTGTCGCTGCTATTCCACCTCGCGAAGATGCGCGAGATGCACTTATTTTAGCTCCGGAACTTAAAGGGATAAACAGCCTAAAAGATTTGCCGGCACAGACCAAATTCGGCACCGCTTCGTTGAGACGACAGGCGCAGATATTACGCTTAAACTCTAATCTGGAGATTGGGTTGTTGCGTGGCAATGTCGGCACGCGTATCAGCCAATTGACACATAGCATTGAAAATAATGACGGCATCGCTGTAACATTACTTGCCCTGGCCGGATTAAAAAGACTGGGACTGAGTGAACGTGTCGATATGATTATGCCGATAGACCAAATGCTGCCAGCACCGGGGCAGGGCGCGCTGGCTGTGCAGACCCGCACTGACGATGCCGAACTGATTGACTTACTTAAACCTTTAAATTGTGCCATTACCCAAGCGCAAGTCACGGCTGAACGTGAATTTATGGCGCGGTTGGACGGATCCTGTAAAACCCCGATTGCGGCTTATGCCGACGTTACAGATAACAGGCTGACACTTACAGGGCGGCTTTTATCCTTAGACGGTCAGGAATGCGCCGAGGCAGAAATTTCAGGTTCTGTAAATGAGGCCGCCGCTTTGGGTGAGCGTATCGCGCAGGACATCAGGAATAAATACCCTGAACTTGTGCCGGTCAGTGATAATCCGGAGGGATAGGGCTGACGCTCTGAGATGCATGCATATTCTGTTGACCCGTCCCAAAGATGATATTCCGGCACTGAAACAAAAACTTGTCGAACAGGGTTTTACTGTCTCAGCCTGTCCGATGCTGGATATAAACATCATGCCCGTCGAAGAGGTAGATACCTCTACAGCACAAAAACTCGCTGAGGCTCAGGCTTATCTTTTTACCAGTGCTAACGGGGTAAGGGCGGCGTCCCATCATGGCTTCCCAAAAACTCCAGACCTGCCCGTTTTTGCTGTTGGACCTGCAACCGCGGATGCTTGTAGAATTGCAGGCTTCAAAACGGTCACCGAAGCGGGGGGCGATGTCCAGAGTCTTGTTGGGATGATTAAGGCAACTGATATAGCTGAGGCGTCAGGCTCGTTGGTGCATATTTCAGGCCGCGATCAGGCTGGAAATCTTGTCCAACAGCTTTGTGATGCGGGTTATGATGCTACCTCTTTGGTGCTCTACCGCGCTGAAACAATTTCTGCCTTACCTGAGGATATCGCTACACTTCTTGCTTCGGGTGATATTGAAGCCGTTATGTTTTATTCCTCCAGAACCGCAACTCATTTTGTCACGCTTACAGAGTACGCTGGTATCAAGCTGTCGATAACAGCCTATTGCCTGTCAGAGGCGGTGGCTCAAATTTTAAAACAGGCCGGGGTTGCAGATATAAAAGTTGCGGAAACCACAACTGAAGACAGCATGCTGAATATGCTGGCTGAGCATCACTGAACTTCTATTGATTATACAACGCATTATTTAGAACGTTGCAACTCACCGATGCAAAAGGCATCATGTGGATAAATTGTCGTGATTCGCAATTTGAGCAATATATGGCTGCCAGAAAACCAACACGTAAAACACAAAATGATGCCCCGGGGAAAACACCCGGGTCTAAGACTGTTTCCGGTAAAAGGAACACCTCATCAGTGGAGACTGACAATGATGTGGAAGCCGAAATTATTGAACCTGAAAAAGACGAGACTAAAACCTCGTCCAACGCATCCGGCAATGTTCCCCCTTTTATTGATATGCCGACACATACGCCGCGTAAAAGTATAATGCGGCGTCTTTTTTCAACTCTTTTGCTGGTCATCATCACATCTGCTTTATCGCTGGTGCTGACATTTGGTGTTTTGTTTCAGACGGGGATTTTTAATCCGCAGGATAAAACGCAATTAGAAACATTGGAGAATAATCTTCAAACCAAAACTGATGACTTGCTGGCTCTGCAAAAAGAAATAAATCAGCTCAAAGCACGTAATGAAGCGGCTCTTGCTTTATTCTCTGAATTTAATGAAAAGCTGACGGGTCTGGAAGATACTGAAAATCTTGAAACACGGCTGGCCGGGATGGATGAATTAATCTCGGCATTAGAAGAGCGCAGTGATGAAAACAGATCTCTCTTGCTGAGTGATGCTAAAAAACTTGAGACCCTGTCGCGTTCTGTTGGGGCGCTTAGGGAAAAAACAGTAACTGTCCTACCACAAGCCTTTTCGACTTCAGAGTCCCAAAACCCGGCAAATCTTCTGGCACAAGCCATTATCAGAGGTGGCCCGTTTGAGGCAGAATTAAAAGCTGTCGAGGCTGAAGGGCAACTCAGTGCTTCTCTCGACTGGGTTCGGCCTTATGCGCGTGAGGGCATTCACTCGCTGGAGCGTTTGACGGAAAAATTTCAAGACCGTATCTCAGAACTGCTGCGTAACGCGCCTTCAGGTGAAAACGATGAGATAATGTCAGAGGGGTGGGCCAAACGCTGGTTTGAGGGTTTGATGGATGGGCTTGGTGACTGGATTCGGATTAGACGAACAGATTATCCTGACATTCAGGAAATTGGCGGTGACGCTGGCCCGGCTTATTCTTTAGCACAAATTGAAAAGGCTCTGCTTAATGATCAGGCTACAGAAGCGCTGAAGCTTAGCCGTCAATTACCTGCCGACATACAATCTGATTTGAAAATATGGATGGAAGATTTGCAGGGGTATGTGGAAAGTCGACGCCTGCTGGTAGTGTTGAGTGAACTCGACTACCCCTCCAAGGATAAGGAGTCGGCAGAGTGAGGCGGCCTTTATTTAACATTATTCTCCTTACCATTATTGGTGTTGTGGCTATCTGGCTTGGTGACCGCCCGGGTGATTTGGTGGTGCGCTGGCCGGGCTATGAATTACGAACAAGTGTCGCGACAGGCATTGGGGTAACACTTGTCACCCTCTTTATCTTTTTGGTTATGTGGCGTGGTTATGCCTGGCTTATAAACTGGCCTCAAAGATTTAAGGACATGCGCCGAAAGCAAAAAAAGGTGCGTGGTGAGGCGGCAATGGCAGGCAGTCTCATGTCTCTGGCTGAGGGTAATGTCGCTGAGGCAAGTAAAGCTGCGCTTGAGGCGCAGAACAATTTGCCAGACCATGCCCTGCCGCTTTTGCTCGCGGCGCAGGCTGCACGAATGGACGGCAATCATAGTTTGGCTGAAAAAAAATATAAGGCATTGATTGGTTTTCCTGCGCCCACAAACAAGCAAAACAATCCCAAAGAGCTTGGTTATCGTGGATTGTTTTCTATGGCACTTGCAGAAGGAAAACAAGACGAGGCGCGTGAGCATCTCCAACACACGCTCGCCGCATCTGCTGTTAAAAGTAAACCTGTTTGGGCCTTGCAGGGTCTTTTTCAAATTGAGGCGGGTGACGGCAATTGGCAGGAGGCGTTAAAGCTTGTTGATCAGCTTGCCGCACGTGGTGGGATTGAAAAGCCTGACGCAAAGCGGTTGCGGGCTGTGTTGCTGGTTGCCGAGGGGCAGGCACTTGCCTTGCAATTAGCAGAAAATGAAAATGCTGCAATAAGGGCGCAGGGTTTAAAACTTGTCCAACGTGCCATTATTCTCATACCAGATTTTATTCCGGCGCTTGTGTTGGCATCTCAGCTTGCCACTACAAATAATGGTGGTAATTCAGCACATAAGATTGTCAAACGTATTGAACAGCTTTGGAAGAAAGCGCCACATCCTGATTTGGTGTCTGCCTATCTTGCTTTGCAGCCTGGAAAGTCGGCCTTGCAAAATCTCAAATTAGTTCAAAAACTCACTGCAAAAAATCGCACTCATTCCGAAAGCCGTATCGCGCTTGCTGGCGCGGCAATCAAGGCGCGGCGCTGGAGTATGGCACGTGTTGCTTTAAGAGATGAGGCTGAAACCCCGACGCGCCGCGTATGCCGATTAATGGCTGATCTTGAGATTGGTGAGAATGAGGATGCGGGGCTAGCCCGTGAATGGATGGACCGTGCCCTGACTGCGGCACCTGATGCTTGTTGGGTTGGTCCGTCGGGGGAAGCGGCATCGTGGCAGGCTGTATGTCCTGAAACGGGGCAGATTGACGCTTTTAAATGGGGGCATCCGGGGCAGATGATGTCATCGGCTAGTTCGGGAACTGCGCTTATTGGCTAAGCGCATATCCAAGCGTTAAGAAAATTTAACAAACCAAACCTGTCTGCTGGACAAATAATTTATCCATAGGGTATTTTTGCTAACGCGCCGGTGTAGCTCAGTTGGTAGAGCAACGCATTCGTAATGCGTAGGTCGGAGGTTCAAATCCTCTCGCCGGCACCATCAAAATCAGCATTATCAATAATTGTGCATAAATTATTTTTTTGACTTGAAAAAGGTAATGTCTCGTTTTGTCATGAGCTTAATAAGACCAATATTTATTCTTTATTTTATTGGAGTGTACTATGCGTATTTTTACAATCTTGTGTCTTTTACTTGTCCCGAGCCTCTCTCACGCCGAGCATATAGACAATATTTCTTTTACAATTAAATCTGATTGTTCAATGGAAAAATATTTAAGCCTTGTTGATGAGTTTAGGGCCAATCCGACAGTTAAGAAACACGGTTACAAGGTTAAAATCTTAAGCCCGATTGCCAGTTCAAATATGACAATTAATTGGTGGGAAGGAACTACAAAAACTTTGGATGACTATTTGAATTTTGTTTCTGACATGCGAAAGAAAATCCAAACGGCCGGTAGTCCTGAAAATAAACTTATGGGGAAGTTTAATCAATGCATTACCAATCACACGCGGGCTACACATGACGAGCCATTTGAAATAGATGTCAGCAATGCTTCGCATCTGGATGTTTGGGGTATCAAAATCAGGGATAACTGCTCTCTCCAAGAATGGGTGGCGTTAAGTGGTGAGTTTAACGACATTGTGAAGCCCCTTGGTATGAAGGGCAATATTAAGGCTCCTATTATCACGCCGGATATAAATGGCTATTATTGGGTGAATTATGCCAATAGCCACTCAGCACTTCAATCAGCACAGGCCAAGTTTGATAGCGGCTCTGTTGTAGAAGGCTCGAAATTTCAAAAAATTCAACAAAAAGTGAATGAATGTATATATGCCACGAGCCGAGAGACGTTTACTATTATAGATAAATAAATTCCGGTTCTTGATTAAACAATTTGGGAAGTGGTCGTTAATATAATTACCCTCCCTAAAGGAATGTACTTTTGTACTTACTGGCCCCGCCTAAATGGTGGGGCCTTTTTTTGATGGCTTTAGTCTAACTTGTAGCCCGGCACGTCTGCGAAAGATTTTCGACTAACGGCAAAAGCACCACTCCCACGCCCAATTTCTTTATCTTCATCATTATAGATAACGGCCTCGGCAATATATTGGTTTTTGGTTCTACTGACGACTTTGCCAACGCCACGTATTTTACCTGAATGAACAGGTCTTAAAAAATACAGATTGAAACTTGAGGTCAGGAGAAAGAACTCTTTTTCCATAGAATTTGCGGCAAAAATGGCAACGTCGTCCATCATCTTAAAATACACAAAACCGTGAATGGCATTTGCGGCATGATGCAAGATCGGATCAATTTCCATTTCCAACTCTGCTTTACCCTCAGAGATTTTCAATTTTGATTTAATCAACTCCTGAAAGGGAGCTGCGTGATACATATTCTCAAGTTTCTTGAAGTGTTGCTCTTGCATGATTAACTCCGAGGCAGGTGACGCATGACTTACTCTAACTATAGATACCGATAAATTGATTGCATTTATATGACTTTGTTCCCTATGTTTTTGGGTAGTTCATATTTGCCGAAGGCTGCGATGTAGTGAAGAGGGGGGAAAAGATATGGATAATCGAGATATAGTAAAATCATTTTACAGCTGTATTTCCGGCGGCGATGCTGTGGGACTTGAAAAGCTGGTAGATGAAAATTTTGAACTCATTGTGCCAAATGCCGGTGGGGTTTTATCAGGAAGATATATCGGTAAAGCGAGATTTATGGCTGATATATTTGGCACTGTTTTTGGCTGTGTGAACCCTGAAGACATTGTTTTTTGTAAGAATGTTGAAATTATGTGTGCAGAGGGCGACAAAGTTGTTGCCATTGCCCAGAATGACGGTATTGCGTCAAGTGGCAAAAATTACAATCAAGTCTATGCCCATATTGCAACCGTTCGGGATGGAAAAATTACCAAGCTTATTGAGTTTTTTGACACTAATCTTGC
>CENJ01012753.1_pt1 | contig 13232 bp, 12 predicted proteins | sample 356161 | NCBI WGS metagenome assembly CENJ01 (sample SAMEA2619531, study PRJEB7988) | marine metagenome | biome: marine biome (ENVO:00000447); feature: surface water layer (ENVO:00002042); material: "saline water (ENVO:00002010), including plankton (ENVO:xxxxxxxx)" | depth 5 m
TGGCCCAGAACGCGGCCATCCAGATGCACAATCTCGCCGCCACGACCGGAGCCCGGTCGCAGGCGTTCGACCACTTTTGCGTAAGAGCCATCCGGTACGAAGCAGATATCCTGACTGTCGGGCTTTTGCGCGACGGGCAGCCCGAAATACTCTGCCAGTTCGCGAACGGCTGTCTTCGGCAGGCCGCCCAGCGGGAAGCGCAGAAAGTCGAGCTGTTCCTGTGTGGTCGCAAAGAGGAAGTAAGACTGGTCGCGGCTGTCATCATGGGCGCGGTGAAGCTCGCCATGGCCGTTATGGCCCTGCTCGCGGCGGATATAGTGGCCCGTCGCCATCGCGTCAGCGCCAAGGTCGTGCGCAGTCGCCAGAAGGTCTTTGAATTTGACCGTCTGGTTACAGCGAATGCAGGGAATAGGCGTGGAGCCGGAGAGGTAGGTGTCGGCAAAATCCTCCATCACCTGCTCTTTGAAGCGGGACTCATAATCCAGCACGTAATGTGGAATGCCGATCTGGTCGGCGACATTGCGGGCGTCGTGAATGTCTTGCCCGGCGCAGCACGCCCCTTTTTTCTGGATGGCGACGCCGTGGTCATACAGCTGGAGCGTGATGCCGACGACATCATAGCCCTGCGCCTTCAGAAGGGCGGCGACAACGGATGAGTCCACACCGCCGGACATGGCGGCGACGACGCGCGTTTCGGATGGGGGTTTGGCAATACCAAGGGAATTGAGGCCGTTCACCATCGGCGATGGCGCGACAAGGTCTTCGATATTCATTGTCTCTCTCCAGCGGGTTCAAGGGCCCGTGCAAAGTGGGTGTTGGCGGGGCATATAGCGCAGAATGGCAAATTATGCACTAGTGCCGCGCATTGAAGAGGGGAATGGGATGCGCAGTTTGATTTTGGCGGTGAGCGCCGCTCTGGTGGCGGGCTGTGCCAGCGCAGAAGCGCCGACGCTGGAAAGCGCGGAAAGCTTTATGTGGGCCTATACCGAAGCCTGGAATGCGCATGATACTGAAGCGCTGGGTCGTGACTTCTGGCAGATGACCGGCAGCGTGGAAGAAGAGACCTCGCGGCTGGAAATGGTCTTCACCCAGCTGGAAGCCGATGGCTATGACCGCTCTATCATTCACGAGGTTCTGGTGTGTGATGTTGAGGGCGAAACGGCGCGCGCCGGTATGCGCTTCACACGGTATCTGACGTCCGGCGAGGTTATGGGCGATGATATGCGCGCATCGGGTTATGAGCTTACATGGGCGGACGAAAAAGGCTGGCGGATTACTGGCATGTTCGCGGCGGTGGCTGATGAACCATTGAGCTGCGAGGCATTGTAAGTAAGAATTCTCTCTCGGTGCCCGGCCTTTGCTTGTGTAGGGCCCAGCCCTGAGGGTCGCAAGGAGCGGTGCAGAGCTGCAAACTCCCACAAGCGACCGCGCAGGCGCAGGCCGGTTTCGACAGAAACAACAAGGCCGAGCACACGAAAACTCACATATGTTTCACCTATATTGCCGGTTTGTTCGCAAAAGTTCGACTTAAGGCGCACTCGATTTAGGGTTTTCTCCTCTGCTAAACTCCCCTCAAAATGAAAACTCACGGGGAGACGTAACATGGCTAAATATGCAGACGTCTATAATGACTGGAAATCCGATCCTGGCGCATTTTGGATGGAAGCGGCCAAAGAGATCGACTGGGTCAGCGCACCAACGGCCGCCTTTGATGGTGATGCGGGCGTGTATGGTCGGTGGTTTCCCGATGGTGTGTGCAACACGGCCTATAACTGTCTCGACCGGCATGTTGAGGCAGGCCGCGGCGAAGACACAGCGCTCATTTATGACAGCCCGATCACCGGCAGGAAGAAGAGCTATACCTTCGCTGAGCTGACCGACGAGGTCGCGACTTTCGCGGGCATTCTGAAAGCCAAGGGCGTTGCGAAGGGCGACCGTGTGATCGTCTATATGCCGATGGTGCCTGAAGCGGCGATTGCCATGCTGGCCTGCGCACGCATTGGCGCGATCCATTCTGTCGTGTTTGGCGGGTTCGCGCCGCACGAGCTGGCGACCCGTATCAACGATGCCAAGCCCAAAATGATGGTGTCTGCAAGCTGCGGTATCGAGCCGAACCGTGTCATCCCTTACAAGCCAATGCTCGACGCGGCGATCGAACAGTCCGTCCACAAGCCGGATGCCTGCATCATTCTCCAGCGCGAAGACGTGACGGCTGAACTCGGCGCGCGCGATCATGACTGGGCGGCATTAGTGGCCGAGGCTAAAGCTGACGGCGTGACGGCTGCGCTAGAGCCGATGGCGGCAACAGATCCGCTCTATATTCTCTACACCTCGGGCACGACGGGTGAGCCAAAGGGCGTAGTCCGCGACACGGGCGGCCATATGGTGGCGCTGAAATGGTCGATGGAAAATGTCTATGCGGTGAAGCCGGGTGATACTTTCTGGGCGGCGTCTGATGTTGGTTGGGTGGTGGGCCACTCCTACATTGTGTATGCACCGCTCCTTCAGGGCTGCGCGACCATCATGTTCGAAGGCAAGCCTGTCGGCACGCCGGATGCGGGCGTGTTCTGGCGTGTGATCCAGGACCATAAAGTCACTGCGCTCTTCACGGCGCCAACGGCCTTCCGTGCTATCAAAAAGGAAGATCCGAATGCGGAGCTCCTGGAAAACTACGACACATCTTCCCTGCGCACGCTCTTCCTTGCGGGTGAACGCGCCGATCCCGACACGATCCAATGGGCCGAGCGCAAGCTCGACGTGCCGGTGATCGACAATTGGTGGCAGACAGAGACCGGCTGGCCGATCACGGCCAATCCGCGCGGTATTGAAACCCTGCCGGTGAAGTATGGCTCCTCAACCGTACCTATGCCGGGATATGAAATCCATATTCTGGATGAAGGCGGTCATGAAGTTGGCGCGCCATCAACGCTTGGCGCTGTCTGTATTAAACTGCCTCTGCCGCCGGGCTGCCTGCCGACGCTCTGGGGCAATGATGACCGGTTCAGAAACAGCTATCTCAATCACTTCCCGGGCTATTACGAGACATCCGATGCTGGCATGATTGATGAGGATGGCTATCTCCACATCATGGCGCGCACGGATGACATCATCAATGTTGCCGGTCACCGCCTTTCTACCGGCGGTATGGAAGAGGTGTTGTCCGGCCATCAGGCGGTCGCCGAGTGCGCGGTTCTGGGCATTGCTGACCAGTTAAAAGGCCAGATTCCGCTCGGGCTGATCGTGCTCAAATCCGGTGTCACCGAAGCACCTGAAGACATTGAGAAGGCCTGCGTAAAGCGGGTGCGCGAGGAGATTGGCGCGGTGGCTGCGCTCAAGCATATCCTCGTTGTGCAGCGCCTGCCGAAGACCCGTTCGGGCAAAATTCTGCGCGCAACCATCCGCAAGATTGCAGACGGGGAGCCATGGAAAATGCCGGCGACGATTGATGATCCGGCCATCCTTGATGAGATCACCGAGGTGCTGAAAGCACGCGGCCTCGTCCAGCACAATCTACAGCCGTCAACCTGATACCCACTTTCCAGCGCTGACGCATTCTCGCCGCTCTGCCATCAACAGCAGGGCGGCTTTTTTGCGTGCGACACTAAAAGCCCTATAAAAAGTATGTATATCTGACTAATCTGGTCGTGCGCTTTAGTATCGTCTGATGCGCGAGAGGTTTGTGATAGCCTGCTATCATAAATGGGAGGAAAGACAGATAATGAAATATCCTATCCTTGCAGGGCTCGCGTCCGCGCTCATACTGGGCGCTTGTGGCAGCTCGGTCGAAATGCCGGAACCGGCCTATGAAGATATCAGTGCAGCGCAAAGCGCGGCGGGCATGTTACAGGAACGCCTGCAGGCGCGATTGATGTCAGCCATGCAAGAGGGCGGCATTGAGGAAGCCATTACGGCCTGTTCTGAAGATGCGCTGGTGATCTCGGCTGAGGTGTCGGCTGAAACGGGCCTCGAAATCGGCCGCACATCGCTTCGTGTGCGTAACCCTGCCAATGCGCCGGATGCCTGGGAAACAGAGCAGTTCGCGGTCTTTGAAGAGGCGCGCGCATCAGGCGTGAACCAGATGGCGATGCAGTACTCTGAAGTCGTGGACGAAGAGGGCAGCCATGTCTTTCGCTGGATGAAGCCGATCTTCCTCGGTGACTTCTGCGCGACCTGCCATGGCACGGATATTTCGCCAGAGGTGCAGGCGGCGATTGATGCGGTCTACGCTGATGACCAAGCGACCGGCTTTGAAGTGGGCGATATTCGCGGCGCGTTTACAGTGCGCCGTCCGCTCTAAATTTCGATTTGCGTGTAGGGGGAAATGTGATTGGGTCTCTCCGTTCGGGAAGGCCCTTTCATGTATGGACTGGTTGGAAAATTCATTGCCGCTGATGGCAAGCGCGATGCACTGATCGAGATATTGCTCGGTGGGCTAAAAGACATGCCGGGCTGTTTGTCTTATGTGGTCGCCGCTGATCCGGTTGATGACACGACCATCTGGGTCACAGAGGTCTGGGACCGGGCTGAAAGCCATATGGCGAGCCTCCAACTGGCGCAGGTTCAGGAAGCGATTGGCAAGGCGCGCCCGATGATTGCAGGCATGGAGCGCGTTGCAGAGACTGACGTGCGCGGTGGAGTGGGGCTTTAAATGATTATCCGTTTCGCCCTTGCGTCTGACGCGCCAAAGATTGCCGAAATTTACGCGCCCTTTGTAGATGGCAGCGCGGTATCTTTCGAGATGGAGCCGCCGGCGGCTGACATTATGGCAGGCCGGATTGAAAAGCTCTGGCCGACCCATCCATGGATTGTCGCCGAAGATGAGGGCGAGGTTGTGGGCTATGCCTATGGGTCGCCTTATCGCGAGCGTAAAGCGTATCAATGGGCGGTCGAAGTCACGGTCTATCTGGAACCGGCTGCACGCGGCAAAGGGCTTGGCCGCAAGCTCTATAACGTGCTGATTGATATTCTGACCCGTCAGGGCTTCACCAAAGCCTATGGTGTCGTGACCCTGCCGAACGCAGGTAGTGCGGCGCTACATGAGGCGGTTGGCTTTCACCATTTTGCGACCTACCGGAATATCGGTTTCAAGAATGGCAGCTGGCATGATGTCGGCTGGTGGGAGCGTGATCTTGCGCCCTGCATCGTGCCGCAGCCAGAGCTGAAAACGCTTACGGAGCTTGGCTATTCAGAAGGCGGGTCAGTCTGACCCGTTCTGCGAATTGACCTTGGCGTCGATTTCGCGCGCGATCACGTCGCCAATGCCTTCTTCGTCAACCTCGGCGTCTTCGAACAGCTCGGCGTCCGTGCTGTCCTCATCGTCAAAGTCGAATTCGTCCGGGATCGGTTCTGTCGGTATGGTGCGCCAGCCCGTGGCGATCATGTCGGCAATCTTGGCTGTGCGCGCGCGGATTTCTGCCGGTGTCCACTGCTTAAAGCTGCACACATCGGCTACACTGCGGAAATAAAGGTCTGCGCCTGATTCTTTATAGATGGACCGTTTGGCATTGTAGTCCCGATTGGCGACACGCTTGTCGAGGTCGCGTGAAATCGGCACGCCATTGCCCAGAAGGTCGAGGCATTCGCGGTGTTCTGCGCGTGTGAAATCGATCTGCCACTGGCTGCCCTGACGCGGGTTCTTCGGCAGAACATGCTCGGATGTTGCAAGCTCCAGATACGGCGGAGCGGGCTGTCCGTCACGCTCGCAAAGGCCAAGCTCGATCCGGCGGAGCAGGGCGCCGCGCTGATAGAGTTTCGGAAACGGTTTGGAGAGCGCCTCAATCGCTTTTTCAAGTTCGATCTGTGGCACATCGAAGGCATTGCCGCTGGAAAAAACGTCCTGACCGTTGCGCAGCTGCGCGATGGCATCAGAACAGGTGCGGCGGCGCGGACCTTCAGAGGTCTCGTTGATGAACCAGACGAAGAAGAGCCGATCGAGCGCGCGGATATGGCGGTAAATCTCGCCGTAATTTCCGTCGAACTGGACAAGGATTTCCATCGCGACCGGAATGAATTCTTTCCACTCATTTGCGGACCGGCCGAGAAAATACAGGGCACGGATGAGATGGTTCGGGTTTTCTTCCGGTTCGTCGAACGGAATGTCGCCCCAGTGAATGTCTGCAAAGGCGTCGCCATAGGTTTGCAGATCTTCAAAGTGGAATTGTTCCGGACCGCGACCGATCATTGCGGCTTTCAGGCTCGGCCCGAATGTGCGCCCTTGCGGGACCCATTCTCCGGAGGTTGCAAACACCATGGCACGTAGGAGCGTATCGAGATTGTCCGACCCCAGACGATCTTCAAGGCCGTCCCAGATGATCGCAGCATCTGCCTGACGCTCGATTGGCAGGGCTTTGAGAAGATCGGGTTTGGTGAGGTCAGCCTCGGAAAGCTGCAGGCCGCGATTGTTCAGCACCTGGAAGAGGCGCAGGCCCGACGTGGCAGAAGACGCCGTCAGCACGATCACTTCGCAATTATTGAGAAGGTAATCGGTAAATTCATTCAGGCGCGGCAGACCGGTATCATTGATCGGCTGGGTGAGCAGTTCACGCATGCCGTCAGCGACCTCAAACATGGTGAGGTAGCGTTCGGGAATAATGCGTCCGCCCTGAGACGGATTATTGAGCGCCTGCCATGCTGAAATGCGGTTCTCAATCAGGGTCTGTTCTGCGGGCGCAAAGCGCAGGCGCCAGCTGGATTCCAGAAAGTTCTCATTGTCGCGTTCGTCGCGCACGAGGCGGTGCAGGCCGCGCTTGCGGTTTGCGTCTTTCTCAAGGTCGCGCAGAATGCAGAGCAGCATGAAAAGCGTGGTCAGGCGCTGGCGGCCGTCAATCACCATACAGTCGCGGCCATTGGCCTCTGTCATGACCAGATTGCCGAGGAAATAGCCCGCATCCTTACGGTTTGCGGCGGCGGCTACGTCATCAATCAGCGTGATCGCTTCTTCCATCGTCCAGCGATACGGACGCTGGAACGCAGGAAACGAAAAGACACGTTTCCCGTTGAAGAGCTCCGCCAGAGTCATCTGTTCTGTCTGGAATGGTGATGACGACGACATTCTGCCTCTCTGCTGGATTTGCCCGGCCCCGATGCACGTTCCCACAAAGATGGGTATATGGCCAGATTTGACGATACCCAAAAGCAGTAGAAGACTTTAAGTTATGGTTATCAGAAATTTCTGCGCCGATCTGGGGAGACGGGAAGACAGATGGAAGTGACCGAAACGATTAGCCCGTCGCGCCGTCGCGCGATGGAGATCATCGAGAACAGCTATTTTAAAAATGCGATCACCACGCTGATCGTGCTGAATGCGATTACGCTGGGGCTGGAAACGGTTGAGACGTTGCCGCCGCTTCTGCATCTGGGCATCAAATTCTTCGATATTTTCGTTGTCGGCGTGTTCGTGATCGAGCTTCTGTTGAAGCTCTATGCGCACAGGCTGGATTTCTTCCGGTCCGGCTGGAACATTTTCGATTTCTTCGTGGTGGGTGTTTCCATCCTGCCGGGTTCCGGCCCGTTCCAGGTTATGCGGTCTCTGCGCGTGCTGCGGGTTCTGCGCCTTCTACATGTCGTGCCGATGATGAAGCGGATCGTCGAGGCGCTGTTCAAGGCGCTTCCGGGCATGGGCGCAATTATCGCGGTTCTGGCGGTGCTGATCTATGCGAGCGCGGTGATGGCGACCTCGCTGTATGGACGCACAGACGATCCTGATGTCCACGCGCTTTTCCGCGACATTCCGGCGTCTGCCTTCACCCTGTTTCAGGTGATGACCATGGATGGCTGGCGGAATGAAGTCGTCCAGAAGGTGATGGATGATGGCCATCCTTATGCGTGGATTTTCTTCCTGAGCTTTATCTTCCTTGCGAGCTTTGCGGTTCTGAACCTCTTTATCGCGCTGATCGTTGAAGCCCTTCAGGCTGAACAGGATGAGCGTACTGAAGAAGCGATCGAGCAAATCGAGGACGAGATTGAGGATACCGAAGAGAAAATGCTCAAAAAGGGCGATGAAATCCTCAGCGTCATCGCCGAGCTGAAAGCTGAAATCGCCGAACTGAAGGCCTCTCAGAACCAGTAAGATTCCCTCAAAAAAAAGACCCCGGCCGAAGCCGGGGTGAAGACATCCTCTCAGGGATTTTAGCAAGTGGGGGGATGAGAGGAGGAGGAGGGGATTACGGTATGAGGACCGTATCGATGACGTGGATAATGCCGTTAGAGGCTTCCACATCAGCCTGAATGACAGTCGCCGAGTTCACCATGACGCCGTCTGTTCCGTCGATTGAGACCGTACCGTTCAGGGTCTCAGCTTCTGTTGTTGTGCCTACCAGATCAGCGGCTTCTACGCGGCCTGCGATCACGTGGTAGGAGAGGATTGCTGCGAGCTGGTCTTTGTTTTCCGGCTCAAGCAGGGTGGCGATTGTGTCTTCACCGAGCGCTGCGAACGCTTCGTCTGTTGGTGCGAAAACTGTCAACGGGCCGTCACCACGAAGGGCATCAACCAGGCCAGCTGCTTCAGCCGCTGCGAGCAGTGTCGTAAAGCCTGCATCCTGCGCTGTGCCGACGATATCAGCCTGCATTTCAGAATGGTGGCCGGCATAAGTTGTTTCGATTTCAGTCTGAGCTGAACGGGTTGCCGTCGCATTTGCGCAATCTGCAAAAGCGGGCATGGAAAGAGTCGCAACCAGTGCGGTTGAGGCGATCAGGGATTTCATAATGTGTCACTCCATGTGTCGTCTGTTAGGCGAGCGAGTGAGGATCGATCCGGTGCTCGGCCACCGCGTTTTTTGCGATGGATACTGTGGTTACGACACCGGTCTGGAACTGGATGAGTGCATTACGAAATTGTAAGAGAGGTCACGCGGGCGTGACTGATCGGGCTATTCGATGGCCTGCCCGAACAGGGTGATCGCAAAGCCGAGAAGTGAGAGCGCAGCAAAGAAGCCCGTGCGCAGATAGGCTTTTTCGAGCCGCCATGCAGAGAGCGCGGCCTGCGCAGATTGCAGCGCGTAATAGAGCGCGAAGGCACGCGAGGCATAAGAGATGATCTCGAACACATCTGCAAACCAGGTGAGTCCAATGCCCAGGCCTGCAACCAGCACATAGCTATGGCGCGTCGGTACTTTCTCGTCTGTCAGTTCATGGACCAGACCGCCGCATCCGCCTGTGTCTGCAATCGCGGCAGAAAACTGTGCGGCGAGGGCGGCGGCGACCAGCAATATCGGCAGTATGGGCGCGACCAGCGCCATCATGTCGATAATGGCGGATTCCTCCAGCGGTATGTCTTCCGGATGGAAGAGGAAGGCCATCAGGAGAATGTAAACAATGTAGATTGCCGAGGAGAGGAGCTGCGCAAACCGCATGGAGGAAATGCGCATTTTGGCCGGATATTCCTCACCCATATAGCGGGAAATCTCAAAACCCTGCACGGTGACGATCAGGCCGAAGAGCAGCGTTACCGCGCCGATGGGAGAGACGCTCGGATCGATGAAGATCAGCGCGCCCTCAGCTGCCTTTCCGGTAAAATCGAACCCGAGCCCGATCAGTAGCCCGCCTATAATGGCAAGCTTCACCGTGACGGACATCTGCTCCATTTTCTCCAGCGCGGAAAAGCCTTTCGTGCAGCCAACGAAGAGTACGATGAGGAGCATGATTGTCGTCAGAATGCGCGCATTCGTCTGCGTGTCGGCGTTCGTCATATGGACGGCAAACGAGCCGAACAGGTTCAGATAGTAGGCGACCGAAACAATGTAGGCGAAGGACAGCGCCCATGAGGCGGCCTTATCCAGGGGCTGGAAGAGACGGTCAAAGCTGTTCTCTGACCGGTAGCGGATATTCTGGCGGATGGCGCTGCCGAACAGATACGCCAGAACGCAGAGCGCGATCATGCCCAGAATGGCATAAGAGCCGAATGCGTGATCCAGAATTGGCCCGATGACGAGGAACCCGCTGCCAATGATGGAGGCTAGCGGTGTGATGCTCGCCTTCCAGAAGCGTAACCGCGCGATTTTCGGCCATTGCAGAAGGACGAAAAGCCCCGCGCAGACGCTTAGAATGACTATCGTTTCGATCACGGTTTTTTCTTTTCGATGCGCGGTGTAACGGGGATTTCAGAATTACGAAGGTTTAAGCAAAACTCAACAGAGCGTGATCTGACAAAATTAGAATTTTAGGGTATAAGACTCGCAGGATGACCATCTGGAATCGCCTTTTGGAGCGCGCTCAGCGCTTGTTTGATCCTCACCATGAGGACGACCTGCCCGCGCTGGCGGACAAGTCTTCATGCGGTCCGGACCCTCAGGATGTAGGTTTTACGGCGGCTGTCGTTGGTCTGGGCGCGAAACTCGCCAAGGCTGACGGCGAAGTCACCGATGATGAGGTTCAGGTTTTCTCAAAGGTCTTTCGCGCGGCGCCCGAAGATGCGGCATCTGTTCGCAGGGTGTTCAATCTCGCTCGCCAGACGGTGCGCGGATATGAGGGCTATGCGTCCAAAATTGCCCGCAAATATGGTGACCGGCCATGCCTGTTAGAGGGCGTGCTGGACGGCTTGTTCTACATCGCCGGCGCTGACGGCGTGGTGACGCTGGACGAGATGATCTACCTGCAAAAGGTGTCATCCATTTTCGGCTTCTCCGAAGATGATTTCCGCCGCATCAAGGCGAGCCATATGGGCGCAGACCCTGATGATCCGTATGAAATTCTGGGCGTGAGCCATTCGGCAAACTTTGATGATATCCGCGTCGCTTACCGCAAGCTGATGGCCGATAATCACCCGGACAGGCTGGTGATGAATGGCGCGCCACATGAGTTTGAAGCACGCGCGAATGAAAAAGCGGCAACCATCACTGGTGCATATGCAAAAATCCGTGCCGAGCGTGGCATGCTGATAAGAGCGGATTGACGAACCGCTCAATCGTCCCCACACTCCTATAAGGAGATGAATATGATCAATGCGAATATGACGACTAACGGGCTGGGCGGCGGCGGATCCTTTTTCGGGTCTGTGAAACGACTATTTGCCGTTATCGCAACATTCGGGGTCGGCGCTCTGGTTCTCATGGCGGCAGGTGTTGTTGCGATTGCGACAGCGATTGTCGGCCTCATCATCGCTTGCGTAGCGATGTTCATGCGCTTTGCATCTCACTCCAAGCCACAGGCTGAACGTGCGCGCGCTTACACCTCGTCTGAGGACGGTGTACTGGAAGCCCGCCGTACGGCACGCGGCTGGAAAGTCGACGGCTAGATAACCCGTCAGGCTGGCATTTTAGCTGGCCTGCAAAACTTCCCTTCAGTTTCGATTGACGTGCTCGCCGCTTCTTGTCATCTAGCGGGTTCGCATTTTCCGTGCCCCTGTGGCGGAATTGGTAGACGCGACGGATTCAAAATCCGTTTTCTTCGGGAGTGCCGGTTCGAGTCCGGCCGGGGGCACCATTCATTGCATTTTTGCTATGCAAAAATTATTGATCCAGTGGATCAATAATCGCGATGAATTATGTCTGATCCCCGCTTCGCTATTGCTTCGCGATGGATTGCGCTCAAGGCTGCACGTTTTGATGTCACCTAGAAGTTGCCGCGCCGGTGATCTGCCGTTCGCTCGCTTCTTTGCCTTTGTCCCATGCTTTAGCTACCACCGAAGAGGTTGCTACGAAAAACTCGCCCCCCAAAGATTTTCCATTTGCATGGAGATATTTCTTCATTGCGTCTTCGCCCGCTAACGCGAATTTTGAATTCGGACAAAGCTCGAGTTGCGCTGTTCGGCTAGTCTTGAAAATTTGCCATTCAAAGTTAGCTCCGGGAAGAGTCGCGTTTAAAGATCTCGCTCTTGTGTGTGGGCTAACTGAAAAGCCAACTTTGTAGATTCTTTCGTCATGTTTTAGTTGCTCGTGGAAGATTTTTACGGGGCCCGATAACCGGAGGATATAAAGCTCTTTGGGGCCTTCTGCTTCTTTTCGGTAGGGGTTCTGAGATACTGGTCCCGGTTTGCTAGGGGTGAAGTAAGTTTTTGCTTTTGAGACGGGCGTATCGGCTACAGGAATTTCTTGAGAAACTGAAGTTTCAAAAATATCGAGATCTAAAATTCGCTTGGCTTCGTGAGGTTTAAGGGGCATCCCTTGTGAGCCGATTGTTTGGGCGTTCGCATTCGAGAACGTTTCATCTGCAAAATCTTGAACTGATAAATAGCTTTCCCGAGTAACGTGCCAAGCTCGGGTGGCTCTTACGGCAAAGTCCCATTTTCCAGCAGATTCTTCACTGCCCTCTTTGATTGACCAAGCAGCTGGGGACATGAATTCTTCTGCGGAGCCAAGCCGGTGACTCAACTGTTGCAAACCGATGATTTTACCGCGTTGATGTTTTGGTGCCTTTGATTGATGTCCATATACCACTACCAATACGCCCGGTGAACTTCGATTAATAAAACTTTGTCTCTGACGTTCGTTTGAAAAACCAAGAAAACCCCACTGCTCGGGGTTGAACCCCCACAAGTTGGTGAGCCAAACATTCGGTGGATCTTTTAAAATGCATTCGTTCGGCGGCATGAGTTCGTGCGTTTCTTCAAACTGCTTTACCGATCCGTACTGCCCGACAATCTTAGTCGCTGCGTCACTCATCGCCAAGCTGCCGACCCATTCCCAACCATGGGATTGGTAAAGACCCTTGAAGTCTCCATAATGCGCTTTTACCACATTCGAGATCGCTTTCTGATCCCAACCACTTCTAGATTCTTTCAAGTGTTCCTCCGCGAATTCTTTCGCTGAGGAGTACTTTGTTTCTCGGTTTAATTGAAGGGGGCGGTCGGCTTTAGGTTGTATATGCTGGGCTTCTGTTGCCAACTATCGCACCTAAGATGATCGTTAAGTTTAGCAACCTTCCTCACGCTGCGCGTTTTGCCTGCAGGATCGGCTCGCGGGCAATGCGATACCCGAGCAGCACCACAAACAGCGCCAGATAGACGTACTGCTCTGTGTCCAGAACCTTGGTCGCCATGAAGAGGTGGATCGCCGCCAGAATGCTGATCACATAGATCAGCTTATGCAGCTTGTTCCAGTTCTTGCGCAGCTTGCGGATGGCGAAGTTAAAGCTCGTCAGCGCGAGCGGTATGAGCAGGATAAGCGCTGCCATGCCCAGCATGATGAAAGGCCGTTTGGTAATATCTTCAATTGCCTGCGCCATCATGAGCTGCTGATCCAGGATCAGCCAGACAAGGAAATGGAATAACACATACCAGAAGACCAGCAGGCCAAGCC
>CENJ01174094.1_pt1 | contig 13229 bp, 11 predicted proteins | sample 356161 | NCBI WGS metagenome assembly CENJ01 (sample SAMEA2619531, study PRJEB7988) | marine metagenome | biome: marine biome (ENVO:00000447); feature: surface water layer (ENVO:00002042); material: "saline water (ENVO:00002010), including plankton (ENVO:xxxxxxxx)" | depth 5 m
GTTTACCCTTTTGAGCTCTTTACATCAGAGTTGGTAAGTAAAGACAGTATAAAGATTTCAATTCAATTATATTCTTATGGATTAGACCTTTTAAATGGTAAAATGGATGTTTTAGATTTTCCAAAAATTGTGAGAGAGGAATTTGGTTTAGGTGGAGCTGAATATTGGAATATACCGATGCTAAAAAAAAGGAAAAACAAAAATTATCTAGGCGAAATTCGCAACCGAGCAGCAGATTATGGGATAAACAACACTCTTTTGTTGGTTGATTTTTTTAGTACTGAAAAAGGAAAACTACCCTTAAGTCTTTGTAGCGAAAAAGTTGAGGAACGAAATAAAGCAGTTGAAGCTCATAAGGAATGGGTAGATATTGCAAATGAAATTGGTTGTTCAGGAATTCGAGTCAACCTAAGATCACAAAATACGAGTCCCTCAGAAGTAGCAAAAGTAAGTGAGGAAAGCTTAACAAAATTAATTGAATATAGTAGTAAACAAGGATTAACTATTGTAATTGAAAATCATGGAGGGTATACATCCGATCCAAAATGGGTTGTGGCATTAATGAAAAAAATAAAAAATAAATTTTTAGGCACCCTGCCTGATTTTGGAACAAGCAACTTTTGCATTAGAAAAGAGACTTCTCAAAATAAAGATTATTTTTCTTCAAATTGTGCAGATCAATATGACAAATACCTAGGGGTAGAGGAATTACTCCCATATGCTAAAGGGATAAGTGCCAAATCACGACAATTTGATAAACTTGGAGAAGAAACAGAAACAGATTATAAAAAAATGATGTCCTTGATAAAGAAATCTGATTTTGAGGGTTATATGGCAATCGAATATGAGGGTGGAATGATGCAAAAATTTGGGCATAAGGGAAAATTTTTATCATCTAAAGAGGGCATTATGGCTACAAAATCATTGATCAATAAATATCTTTAAATATATTCTATTTGTTATTTTACACCCGTTACTATTAGGCTTCCTGCCCAACCATCTTTAGAACCTAACTGCCAGCTTCGTACATCTTTGAATCCTGCTATTTTAAAATAGGTTTCCCAGCTCGCTATGGGCAATAAGGTCATAACTGAAATTCCACAATCTTCGGGCCAGCTATGAGATACTTTATTTTCCGTGTAAAAATCCAAACCAATGATTAAGCGTCCTTTGTCAGATAGCCAATAATCATTGATATGGGATATCAATTCTTCAGGGTTTTCCAAATAATAAAAAACCTCCATGGAGTGAACCAAGTCTACTTTTGTTTGTGGAATCCATTCCAGTAAATCGCTGTGGATGTAGGTGTTGTTGGGGTCCAGTTTTTTTGCTTTGGCAATCATATTCTTTGAACCGTCAATTCCTATTGCAGACTTGCAATTGGCAGCTTTGGCAACTTCTCGAACCACCCAACCATTGCCACAGCCAGCGTCAATAAAAGCAAAAGAATTGAGCTCCTTTGTGGCATAGGCTAGCATCGCCTCTACAGCTTTTCGGTGGTTTTTTTCCATACCTTCGTCTTTCCCAGTTTCTACCCACTGACTGAATACTTCAACCGGTTTTTTTCTTACTTTCATAAATCACAATTAAAGATCTAAACTACAAAACAAAACACAGTCGTTAGAAAACCCGTTATATCCGATTGATAAAAATCAACATTTTTTTAAATGGGTTAACCGACTGCTATTAACTATGGATTGGGGAATCCTTTTTGCCTTTTTTGGAGCTTCTTTTGCTTTAACGGTTCTTCCAGGGCCAGACCTACTCTATGTATTGACCCTATCATTTAGTAACAACCGACGTGCTGCTCTGCAATTGAGTTGGGGATTGACCACTGGGCTCTTTTTTCATACTGCTTTTGTGGCTTTAGGGTGGAGTCAGGTACTGCTTACATTCCCACAATTTGTTTGGGTGATTAAGTTCACAGGGGCAGGATATTTGTTCTTTCTTGCCCTTAGGGCGTTCCGTGAGGCCCCAAGTGTTAATTCACAAAAAGAGCTACCAAGCACAGGCAAAAATTATTTTTGGCGAGGTCTTATCATGAATTTGACGAATCCTAAAGTGACTCTTTTTTTTATGATTTTTTTCCCTGGCTTTGTTTTTTCACAAGAGTGGACTCTCCCCCTGCAATTTACTTTATTGGGAGTTATTTTTTGGGGACAATCTCTTTTCGTTTTCTGCGGCGTGGTTTTTTTAGGGAATCAACTGCAACCGTTCATTGGAAAAAAAAATTGGTATCAACACAAAAATAAAATTCAGGCCATTGTCTTGATTGTGATTGCACTTCTTATATTATATTCAAATTGAAACATTGAAAATCATCCCAATTCCATTGTGACTGTGTATACTAGAAACGGTCAAGTTGTGTTTGAAAAAATAGGGTATCAAAATAATTGGAGGGGAACAAATTCTTCAACAGGAGATCTTTTACCGGCTGGTTCATACTATTATAGTATCTATTTAAATGATTCACTTTCAACCAAAACAGGGTGGATCTATCTGACGTATTAGTCAAAACGAGCAATATCATTTGCTGAGGTCAAATCTGGGACATTTTCATTCACTTTGATTGTCCACACAGATTGCGGTTGTTCTTGGACAAGGTTGGATAAAGCAACTGGGATTTCTTTTTCCAAACGCCCTGGATGAATCGGACAGTTCTCTAAATAGGGTTGGATGAGCTTCCCCGAAAAACGAAATAAGTTCATACTCACAAAGACCTCCCCTTCTGGATCGGCAAAAGTTTTTCTTTCTGTAGGTGTGGGTTTCTCTAGGATTCCTGTAAGGTATCCATTTGAGTCATGCTTTAGCAAAGCAAATCGAGCAATGCGTTCTTCTGAAAATTGAAGCCCAGAACGGGCATAACTAATCATGGCATGGGCAGCAGGAAAGGCTTGGAGCAAGAGTGCCAAGCTTTTGGTTGAATACAAATTGTCGCCATTGCATAATGTGAAGGATTGTTCTTGCAGGACGGGATATTGTTTCATAGCCTGAAGAACAGCATCAGCGGTTCCCAAAGGCTTTGTCCTTTCTTTTGGTACGACTTGTATGGCATAGTGTAGCTCAAAATCCGATATTGAAAATAAGTCCGGATAACCGGCAAGAATGGTTTTAAAGGAACTATTTTCAGGTGCAGTGATGAGGTAGATTTTTTGATACCCTGCTTTTTGAGCATTTCTAATCAATTGAATGAGTAGAGGAGTCTTGTCTTTTCCTAATGGGATCAAACTCTTGTGAGCCTTCTCAGCAATACGTCGCGTTTGGTCATTGAGTGGAATGTTGACCAGCGATTTTTTCATTCGGGAAGAGGCACCCCCTGCCATAATGACTAGACTATTGGCTTTCATGGATAGGTGTAATTGTGACTTCATAAGCAGTTTTGGCTCCATGAGCCAAAAAGGCTTCAATCACCGTTTGTTTTGTAGCTGATTCCACTAAAGCAACAAGGCAACCACCTCCACCAGATCCAATGATTTTTGATCCATAGGCCCCAGCGACCTGTGCAGCCTCTATCATAGCAACCAAGGCAGGAGGGGTATTTTGAATTTTGGTTGCAAGAATTTCCTGATGGGCCTGCATCAAAGAACCCAATACTTCAGGATTGGGATTGTAAAAAAAAGCGGTTCGAGCGTCCAAGGTAATGGCATAATTGTGAAGGCAGGCATACCAATGATCGTGAAGGAATTTGGGCAGTGCTTCCAAAAACTGATTGTAGTCATTAGGAGTGCTCTTTTTGAGGTCAAAATTTGGAGCTATTTGACTAACCGTGGCTATCGCTTTTTGTTGCCATTCTTTTGCGTTTTTAAGCACTTCAAGGGTTTTTTTTTCTATGCCCGATTCGGCCACTACCCAATGAAAATTGGGAAGTGGGAGAGGATGGGATTGCTGGCTATCGGTGTCGATATACAGCAATCCTCCTTGTGCAATGGTGTACTGATCCATAAGGCCACCGGGTTGTTCAAAGGCCAATACTTCAACTTCATAGGCCCAATGCCCTAGGGTTTCCGAATTTGGAAAAGGAATATCTTCTTGTGCTTCCAATAAAAATCGCAGCCAGGCAACGACAAGAGCAGATGAACTCGATAATCCCGCTTTAATCGGAATTTCACTCCATATACGGATAGCATACCCTTGGCTAAACCCAGCTCCTTTGTTTTGTAAGTATTGCAGCCCCGATTCAAAATAATTCTTTGGTTTCTGACTCAAGGGAAAAGACAGGTCAAGGGAGTAGCTTTCTTGAGTATCAGACAATTCCACTTGAAAATTAGTTGGGTTGATGGGATTGGCTTCTAAGTACAGAAATCGGTTTATGGTCCCGGCAATTACAGGCAATCCCAAATAATCCTGATGATCACCAAAAAAACAAATGCGGCCGGGTACCTTCAAGGAGATCATACAGGCCTATTTTACAATCGATAAAGGATTGGTTTGTTCCCATCTGCCTCGGGTAAAGTCAGGAAATTTTTGAGGATGGCCCCCTTCAGCCACAGAGGCTTCACTAAGAGGTCCAACAGCACTCCAAAAGCATCCTTCATAAATATTTTGATCCAAAGCTAAGCCTTGTTGCAAACACTCGATAATGCGATAACGCATAATGAAATCCATACCTCCATGGCCTCCCATTTTTTCAGCTAACGCGCCCAGGCGTTTATACATAGGGTGCTCATACTGGTCATAAAGTTTCTCGAGGGCTTCCCCCTGAATCCATTCTAAATGTGTTTCACTCACCCCTTCAAACCCACCTTCAAATGCAACTCTAGGCGGGTAATCTGCTAAGGTCCCAAGAGTACCTTGAATTAAATTGTGTCGGGTATAGGGACGGGGGCTGGTTTCGTCCCATTGCACCATAATGGTTCGCCCAAGAATGGTTTTAATCACTGAGGTATTGAGGTCACCTCCTTTAAAGTCATACTGATTCCACTGATGATCTGGGAGATAGTTTTTTTTGGCGTGAAGGTTACGACCTAAACTAGGCGTAGAAAAAGAGACAATGTGACTGAAAAGATCTTCTCCTCGTGCTAGATTCATGTACTGTGCAATTGGGCCAAGCCCATGGGTTGGATACAAATTCCCATTTCGATTGGCATAATGTTTGGTTCTCCAGGATCCGGTTCCCCGAGGAAGTTCGTCCATTTGCCATCGTAATTCGTGGATGTAAGCCGCCTCTCCATGGAGTAAGTTTCCTATTTTTCCTTGTCTACAAAGATTGAGATAGAGCAATTCCTCACGTCCGTAATTAACGTTTTCCAGCATCATACAATGTTTTTGGGTCGCTTCTGAGGTGTCCACTATTTCCCATAATTCATTCAAATGTATTCCCAAAGGGACTTCAACAAAAGCGTGAGCTCCTGAGCGCATAGTTGCTATTGCCATCGGTGCGTGGTTTTTCCAATTGGTAGCAATGACTACAGCATCGGCATCCACTTCTTCCAACATTTTTTTCCATGCGGAAGTACTGCCCGAATAAGCAGCAATATTTTGGTGTCGATTGCCTTCACCCTGTTGTTTGCACTCTAAGATAGTTTTCTCTACTAGATCTTCAAAGACATCACAGACAGCAACAATTTCCGTTCCCTCAATTTGTGCCCACTGCTGAGCGTGGTAAAATCCCCGATAACCAACTCCTACAAAAGCCATTTTCACACGGTCTATTGGAGCTGCTTTGTAATCACCCATGTAGCTTTGATTTTTTTGCGAGGGAGGAGACCACATTGGTGCGGGTATAACTGGAGTGAGAGCCAGGGCAGCAGAACCGAGCCCCGATTGTGTTAAAAATTTTCTTCGGTTGAGGTTTTTCATGGTTTAGGTGTTTCGGTTTTTTGTTCCCACTTCCAAGCACTTTGTAAGGCTTCTTCCAAACTATGAGTAGCCTTCCAACCCAATTTCGTTTCGATTTTTCGAACTTCTGCGTAGGCCTGAACAACATCTCCTGGCCTACGAGAGCCTATGGTATAGGGAACTTTTTGATCCGTAACCTTTTCAAAAGTTTGAATGATATCCAATACGGAATGCCCTTTGCCCGTGCCCACATTATAAACCTCAACAGCCTCCTCTTGTTGTTTGGAATGCAAATGTTGCAAGGCATGGACGTGTGCTGTGGCCAAATCCATGATGTGAATGTAGTCACGAATGCAAGTTCCGTCGGGTGTGGGATAGTCATCACCAAAGACTTCCAGTGGAGGGTGTGTCTGGGAGACAGCTCCCACAAGGTAGGGGATTAAATTTTGAGGAATACCTTGGGGTGATTCTCCGATTTTCCCGCTAGGATGAGCACCAATAGGGTTGAAATAGCGCAATAAAATGGCTCGAAAATGGGGATGAGCCCGGCCACAGTCTTGAATGATTTGTTCGCTCATTTGCTTGGTGGCTCCATAAGGAGATATTGCCTGCTTTAAAGGACTTTTTTCATGAATAGGAACTTGGTCGGCATTACCATACACCGTACAGGAGGAACTAAAAATTAAGGGAGTCTTTTTAGGAAGAATCAACTCGAGTAGATGGAGAAGCCCCATCAGGTTGTTGTGATAGTATTTTAAGGGCAGTTCAACACTTTCTTGAACAGATTTGTGGGCGGCAAAATGAATTACGCCATCCAAATCAGGATGCTTATGGAAAATATCTTCCAGTGCTGTTTTATTGCATAGATTTATTTCATAAAAAAGGAGGGATGGCCCAGTGAGTTCCATCAATGATGTTAGATTTTTATCAGTGCTGTTGGAAAAATCATCTAAGAGAACCACGCTATGACCTTGGCCAACTAGAACAGCACTTACATGAGAACCAATATATCCTAAACCACCAGTGATAAGTACTTTCATGCTTGAAATTTACTCTAAAATAAATAAATTAAAACCCAAAATGATGAACTAAGATTAAGTGTTTTTGACTAGTTTGCGAAATAAAGCGAGAAGATGATGAAGAATTCTTTAATGGTATTGATTTTGGGCTTAATATTCTGCTGTAGTCGTGTAGAAACTCCAAAAAATTATTTAGCCCTTGGGGATAGCTATACTATTGGTGAGGGGGTGGCGGAATCGGATCGTTGGCCGGTACAGTTGGTCGAAGACCTTGAAAACAGAGGATATTCCATAGATTCTTTACAAATAATCGCAAGTACAAGCTGGACAACAGATGAACTAGTGTTGGGTGTGCTGGAAACACCGACACTCCCCGAATATGATCTGATCACAATAATGATTGGTGTCAATAACCAATACCGGGGAAGAAGTCTCGAAAACTTTAAAGAGGAACTAGAGATATTAATTAAATTGAGTCTCAAAATGACAGGAGGGGACCCCAGTAAAGTATTTCTTATTTCGATTCCCGATTGGGGGGTTACGCCCTATGCTGATCGATTTGACGGAGATTTAATTGCTGATGAAATCAATGCTTTCAATTTGGAAATTATCCAAGCCAGTCAAGAATCAAATATCCACTACATTGACGTGACTGAACTTTCGAGACAGGCAGCTCAAGACAGTACCCTACTGGTTGCAGACGGTCTGAATCCGAGTGGATTAATGTATACTCAATGGGTTGAAAAAATGGCACCGATAATTTATGAAGCCGTTAATGATTGATTGGAAGTCTAAGGCCTTAGAATGGGATCTCGAGGATCCTTTAGCTTCCTTCAGGGAACGTTTTATTCATCCGCCTGAAACCATCTATTTGGATGGAAACTCTTTGGGAAAGTTGCCCCATGGCGTAGCACGAGACCTAGAGGAAACGATCCAAAAGCAATGGGGACAAAAACTTATACGTTCTTGGAATGATCATTGGTTTGGATTGAGTAATAGAGTATCCAAAAAATTGGCAGAGCTTCTAAGGGTGACTCCAACAGAATTGATCGTTGGAGAATCCACTTCGGTGCGGTTGTTTCAGATAGCACAAGCTTTGGCTCACACCAAGTGTTTTCCTTCACGATTGGTGACAGATTCACTTAATTTCCCAACGGATAGCTACATTCTTGATGCTATTAGTAAACAGACATATGATGCTCCAACAGTTAGAGTCAACTACAAGGATACCCTTAGAGCGGATTTGAATGCATTGAAGTCTAAAATAGATAGCCATCCCGGTATTTATTGTTTGAGTTTGGTTAGCTACCAAAGCGGTTATGCTTATCCGATAAAACAATTAAATCGCTATGCAGCCTCAAACAATAGTTTAATTATTTGGGATCTCAGTCATGCCGTAGGTGTTTTGGATATTGATCTGAAAGAGACAGAAACAAAAGCAGCGATCGGTTGCACCTACAAATACCTCAATGGGGGCCCTGGAGCTCCCGCTTTTTTGTATGTAGATGCTCACATATTAAAGCAAATAGAAAACCCCATTGCTGGTTGGTTTGGACATGCCCGCCCCTTCAATTTTGAATCAGAATATCAACCGGCTTCCACCATCCAAAAAATGGCAGTAGGGACTCCTTCCATTCTTTCTCTAGTAGCACTCGAAAAAGGATTGGAGCTTACTCTAGAGGCCGGAATATCAAAAATCAGACACAAAAGCGTATTGCAATCCACCTTTCTTTACGAATTGGTAACAGCTCGTTTGGAGCCGCTTGGTATTGCCATTGAAAGTCCCCCCGAATCCGATCAGCGCGGGTCTCATATTTCCATTTCTCATCCGGAAGCCTGGCGCATTACAAAAGCGCTTCAAAAAGGGACCCCTTCTATCATTCCAGATTTTCGACCCGATCGATTCATTCGATTGGGAATTGCCCCGCTCTATACTCGATTTTCAGATCTTCTTATTGTAATCGATCGACTCGAGTACATTCTCTCTACAAAAGAATACCTCCAATTTACCCTAGAAAAGCCACACGTTACCTAAAAGCGTCTGGGACTAATTGAACTGTTTTTTCTATTTTTACCTTCAAATTGAGTTTATGGATTTTAGATGGAATAAATGGATTACTCCCGTGGGGATGATTCTTCTTCTCAGTGCAATCTCTTGTGCAACCCGCGATTCGAATAAAACGAATTCTACGGATCAGAAAGTCGCTGAATTACTGACCCAGATGACCTTGGAAGAAAAAGTAGGTCAAATGGCACAGATCAATCTCACAGTACTGGCCAAAGGCCCCGATAGGTTTAATTCTATTGAGCCCTTACAACTGGACGAAGAACGCCTTGCAAAAGCAATTGATACATACCACGTGGGGTCCGTTCTAAACACCACCAATAACAGAGCACGAACGCCAGAAGTCTGGAATACTACAATCAACGAATTGCAAAACCGAGCGGCTAATACCCGATTGGGGATTCCTATTATCTATGGTTTGGATGGAATCCATGGAGCAACCTATGTAGCGGGAGCCACCATGTTTCCTCAGCAGATTAGCGTGGCGGCAACTTGGAACCCCAAGCACGCCTATGAAATGGCTCGTATAACGGCCTATGACACCAAGGCAAGTAGTATTCCTTGGAATTTTTCTCCCGTACTTGATCTAGGGCTGGAATCTCGATTTCCCCGACAATTTGAAACATTTGGAGAAGATCCCTACTTGGCAACTGTGATGGGACAACAAGCGATATTAGGTTATCAAGGTCCCGAGAATGACATCAGTACTCCCTATACTTTGGCGGCATGTATGAAGCACTTCTTAGGATACCAGATCACCCGGACTGGCAAAGACCGAACTCCCGCCTTTATTTCCGAACACGAACTTCGCGAAATTCATTTGCCTTCTTTTGAAAGAGCAATTAAGTCAGGTGCCAAAACGATTATGATCAATTCAGGGCTTATTAATTCCTTACCGGTTCACGCCAATAAATATTTATTGACTACTCTTTTGAGAGAGGAACTGGGCTTTGAAGGGGTTATTCTAACAGATTGGGAAGACATCAATAAACTTCACGATCGCGATAAAGTGGCCGCGTCACGCAAAGAGGCAGTGAAAATGGCCATTAATGCTGGAATTGATATGTCAATGATTCCCTACGATTATGAAGAATTTTGTGATAATCTTGTGGCTTTGGTTAAAGAAGGAGCCGTGTCGCAAGAACGAATTGACGACGCAGTAACTAAGATCCTTCGACTAAAATTTGATTTAAATCTCTTTAAAAAGGCAACTAGCAGTCCTGAAGATTACCCTGATTTTGGAAATACTAAACACGAACAACTGGCCTATAACGCGGCTGCGGATGGAATTACTTTATTGAAAAATAAGAAAGGGATTCTACCTTTCAAAAAAGGTCAAAAAATATTGGTTACCGGACCCAATGCCAACAGCATGAGAACGCTAAACGGAGCATGGACCTATTCTTGGCAAGGTGAGAAAACAGATTTTTTTGCTGCAAAATACAACACGATTTATGAGGCCGTTCGTAATGAGTTTGGTAAGCGCAATGTCCAATATATTCCAGGAATTAGTTATCCCATCAACGAAGACTACGACCAGGAACCCAAATTTGAATACTACGATCAGGACAAAGATCAATTTGAGCAGGCCATTCGTGCGGCCCGTTATGTGGACGTAGTTGTCCTGTGTTTGGGTGAAAACAGCTACACAGAAAAACCCGGAGACCTAAATGATTTGTCGTTGCACCCCCTGCAATTAGAGTTTGCCGAGCGGATTATCCAATCAGGAACACCCGTGGTGTTGGTGCTGAATGAAGGTCGTCCTCGTCTTATTAGCTCTATTGCTAATAAAGTAACGGGGATTATTCAAACCTATCTTCCCGGAAACCACGGGGGGGATGCCCTAGCAGATATCTTATCTGGAACAGTCAACCCATCGGGAAAACTCCCATATTCCTACCCATTATATCAAAATGCATTGACCAACTACAATTACAAACCTTCACAAATTCAAGACAATGCACAAGGAGCTTATAATTATGTCGGAGAAGTCAAGAATCTTTTTGATTTTGGTTTTGGCTTGTCCTACACCACATTTGAAACTTCGGGGCTCCAGCTCAACGCTACTAAGGTAAATGCCTCCGATACATTGACTATATCAGTACAAATTAAGAATACAGGTAAGGTTAGTGGAAAAGAAACGGTTCTGCTGTTTTCCAAGGATCATTACGCTAGTTTGAGCCCAGACATACGACGCCTCCGCCGTTTCCAAAAAGTAAGTTTAGAAGCGGGTGAAAGCAAAAACCTTAGCTTTACTCTTCCCGTACAAGAATTGGCTTTTGTCAACACTAACCTGAAAAAAATGGTGGAGCCTGGAACATTTGATTTGGTGATCGGGAACGAAAAAGTTGAGATTACTGTAAAATAGTTTATTGTGTATGAGATTTTAATGCATACCCATCTATGGACCATCTCCCCATGTGTTCTATTGGGGGCGTACCTCCTAGGTTTTCCAAAAGGGACCTCTTTTCATAAACGTCTAGGGAAAGGGTATATGTTTCTTATGTTTTTTTCCTCTTTCATTTCCTTATTTTTGGAAGCCCAAGTAGGTCCCCAGTTTTTAAACCATTTCGGATGGATTCACATTTTATCAGTAGTAACTATGGGGACAGTTCCTGTCAGCATATTTGCAGTGAGAAATGGAAACATCAAGCGCCATCAACGCACTATGGTATTGCTTTATTTCACAGGACTCCTTGTCGCAGGAGGATTTACCCTATTCCCAGGACGCTTCCTGCATAGAGTGTTTTTTGCTTAGTTATTGAACGGCTTTTTAAGAGCGTTCGGAAGACTTTCTTCGGCTACTTCATAAAGTACCTCATTGCGTCTATTGAATAGGGTATAGGGACTGTCATAACCAAGAACTTTTAAAGAGCTGCGTTTTTGAATCCCGTGTTTGTCCATTATTTTTTCTAGTTGATCGCGGTATTTGGCCGTTTTATAGGCATTGTTATAGCCACCAAATTCAAGAGCAATAAAATAGCCAGCAGACGATTTGTATACCTTTATATCTGAACGAATGGGTTGGGGAGCTTCAAGGGATAAATATTTAGAAGGAAGGACAAACTCCATTTGATTTCCCTTTGATGTGGCTTCTATATAGACGGGTGTTGTCATTGCAATTTTTGTCTTTGAAGCGTTCCCTTTGGCAATATAACTGAAGAGTTTGGAAAAATTTCTATTGTTTCCTTCAGTGGCAACTGTCTTTACTTTAATCGCCTCTGGATAGAAACGAACTTCGGCTCCGTCTAGTGTTCCAATTGACTTATAATTTTGAGTTTCGTATTCTTGCGAAAGCAATCCCATAGGGAGGCAAATTAAAATATAAAAGAGACGCATTTTCTTTGCAAAGTACAGAATTGTTAATTAAAAGGGAATGGGGAAGTCACAGCTAAGGGGTTTTTGTACTTTTGCAATAAGCCAATGAATAAGTTAACTATATTATTGGGAGTCCTTATGGTGACCGCCTGTTCAAAAACCACTCTGGTTCAAGATACAGAATCGGGAACTTCATCAATTATCGCTAAGACAAATTATACGGACGGAAACTCAGGAGGAATAACTATCGATTTTGTTTCATCAGAAAACAGAGTATCTTTTTCTCAAAATCTTTTTGATGATAGAGACACGCTAGAGGTTACTTATATCACAAAAACTCAAAATTTTGATAGTCTTGTTTGGGTTTTTCAGGGAGCCGAACCATTTCTTCAAACAGCCAATACAACTTACACAGTCAGCACAACACAGTACATCGAAAGCAGTAAAGAGGAGCAAAGTGTATTTGGAGGGATCAAAAGTGCAGTTCCTTATAGTATGACCGTTCCCTACAGGACTTTTGGGAAATACGATGTGCTTCACGGTGCTTCTAATAGCCGTTTTGTTGATACGCGTCTATTTAATGATTATGTTGAAATCGTTTATGAAGACAACCGAGAAGATTGGGAGGCCTGGGAATCCAGTGGTGCTGTAGGTTGGGTTTCCACCGAGGCAGATACATTTTCATTGTGCATGGAGAGCTTGGTTGCTTTCTATACGAATCGAGAAATTGCAAGAATCAAAAAACCGTTTACAGGCTTCGGAGGCATACGCAAAAATCTCATTTTTGAGTTTAAGTATGTATTTCAAGTCTTTCCCAATCAAGATTCTGGGGCCCCCAAATTGGGATTAAGCCTTTATCCTAGCGAGTCTATTCCCGCGGGACTTTCGGCTGATGATATTCCCAATCTCTGGGAAAATTCAAATGTCGAACGAACCGAATTTCGTCAAGTAGTAATCGAACTTCCCCAAGTTGAGGAGTTTTCCTTAATCTTCACCAAATATCCGGGAGACCTCAATGAAGATGGGCAACCCCTTTACCCTTTTACTGC
>CENJ01045781.1_pt1 | contig 13221 bp, 11 predicted proteins | sample 356161 | NCBI WGS metagenome assembly CENJ01 (sample SAMEA2619531, study PRJEB7988) | marine metagenome | biome: marine biome (ENVO:00000447); feature: surface water layer (ENVO:00002042); material: "saline water (ENVO:00002010), including plankton (ENVO:xxxxxxxx)" | depth 5 m
TTGATTAGCTATCTTGTCGGTAATGAAATTTTCGCAGAATACCTTCATATCCCATATGTCGTTGGTACAGGTGAGCTGGCTATTCTATGTGGCGCTCTAATCGGTGGTGCAATGGGCTTTCTTTGGTATAATGCTCCGCCTGCTATGATTTTTATGGGCGATACAGGTTCACTTGCCATGGGCGGCGTTTTGGGGACAATGGCTGTTATAGTTAAACACGAACTTGTGTTGGCTGTAATTGGCGGCTTGTTCGTTTTGGAAACTGTGTCTGTGATTGTTCAGGTGGTTTCCTTTAAACTCACAGGCAAGCGCGTATTTGCGATGGCGCCGCTTCATCATCATTTTGAAAAGAAGGGGTGGTCAGAGCCTACAATCGTGATCCGTTTCTGGATCATTGCAGTGATCTTGGCTTTGGTCGGTCTTGCGACCTTAAAATTAAGATAAAGCTTATATTTATAGATTCTTTGTGCTAAACCACCCACATGATTGATTGTACTCCGTTTGTAGAGACCCTTGGCGGCAAGGCGGTTGCCGTGTTTGGATTGGGTGTATCAGGCTTAGCTACAGTAGAAGCGTTGATCGCGGCTGAAGCTAAAGTTATAGTTTGGGATGATAGAGAAGAGGCGCGTGAAAAAGCGCTTGCTCTAGGTGCACAAGCTCATGAACTCACCACAGAAACACTAAAAGATTGCGCGTGTTTGGTGCTTGCACCGGGTGTACCGTTGCATTTCCCTGAGCCGCATCCTGTGGTTATTGCTGCGCGTGAAGCTGATGTTGAAATCCTATGCGATATTGAAATTCTCCACCGTGTAAATCACAGCCGTAATATCCCGCGCAAGACAATTGGTATTACGGGTACAAATGGAAAATCGACAACAACCGCCCTTATTCATCATATTTTGAATGAGTGCAATTTCGAAAATGAAATGGGCGGGAATATAGGCGTGCCTGCAATGTCAATGGATATGCCGGATCGCGGTGGAGTGTTGGTGCTGGAAATGTCTTCTTATCAAATTGACCTATGCCCTAAATTTACACCAGAAATCGCAGTGCTGTTGAATATTACGCCAGATCATTTAGACCGCCATGGCTCTATGGAGGGGTATGTGGCAGCAAAGGCGCGTATGTTTGAAGGGGGCGGGTATGCCATCATTTCAGCCGAAGATATGCATTCATGGCAGATCAATGAACAAGTAAAGGATGCTGCTCAGCGCGAGATTATTCCGCTCAAGGTTGGCGATGATTGCGGTGAAACTTTCAATGCTCCGGCGCTTAAGGGAAAACATAATATTCAAAATATAAAAGCTGCATGGTTTGTATGTAAGCTTTTAGGGATTGAAAAAGAGGCGTTTTTAAAGGCGCTCCAAAGTTTCCCGGGCCTTAATCATCGTCAGTATCATGTCCGTAAAATAGGCAAGGTTACATTTATTAATGATAGTAAGGCGACAAATGCGGAAGCGGCTGCAAAAGCACTCGGCGCCTATGACAATATTTATTGGATTGTCGGTGGGCAGGCAAAAGACGGCGGTCTAAAAGGGCTGGAGTCCTATAAAGAACGCATAAAACATGCATTTCTTATTGGACAGTCGCAAGTGGAATTTGAACACTGGATGCGTGAAAATGAAATTGCGTACTCTCTTTCTGGGACTTTGGAAACAGCTGTAAAAGATGCGAATGCATTAAGCGCCGAAGATCAAGTAAGAAGTGATGAAGCCGAAGCAGTCGTTCTATTGTCACCTGCTTGCGCTTCATGGGATCAGTTTAAAAACTTTGAAGATCGCGGAAATCAATTTTCTGATTTGGTTGCTGAACTTGAGGGTGATGAAAGCGCTGAACAGCAAAATGGTCTGGACGCGGCCTAAGCGAAGTGCCTTGGGGATTAAGTGTTTGCATTTCATGACAAGGCGCGCTTTAAGGTGCTAAAGATAGTTTATGAGCCTTTTTTCACGTACAGATAAGTCGCTTTTTGGTCAGTGGTGGTGGACTGTTGACCGTGTAATGCTGGCTGCCATTCTAAGTTTATCACTTGTGGGTGTGATTTTGGTTGCAACAGCTAGTCCAGCAGTTGCCGTGCATATTGGTCTTGGGGATTTTCATTTTCTAAAACGTCATTTGATTATGCTTATTCCAGCTCTTGGAATGATGATTACCCTGTCCTTTATGCCTAAACGTTTAGTGCGCCGCATTGCTTCTCTTGTTTTTTTAGCGAGTCTTGCCGCCATGATGCTTGTTCTTGTTTCAGGCAGTGAGATTAAGGGGGCGCAGCGCTGGATAAGGGTGTTGGGTTTTTCACTGCAGCCATCTGAATTTGTAAAACCTGCTTTTGCTGTGATGGCCGCATGGATGATGGCGCTGGAAAAGGAAAGTAGTGATGAACGTAAATTCCCGGGTACGGTGGTGACGGGCGGGCTATATGCAATGACAGTGACCTTGCTGTTGATGCAGCCTGATTTCGGTATGACATTTATTGTCACGCTAATCTGGGCAGCGCAAATTTTTATCGCTGGTCTGAAATTCCGTTACCTGATCTTGCTTATGCTTGCCGGTGTTATTGGTATTTTAGGTGTCTATAACGGATTTGATCACGTAAAAAGCCGTATTGATCGATATTTAGACCCGGATAAAGGTGATAACTTTCAAGTTGAAAAATCCTTAGAAGCTTTTCGTGAAGGCGGTATTATGGGCGCTGGTCCAGGTCAAGGCAGTGTGAAAACGCACCTGCCCGATGCGCATGCAGACTTTATCTTCTCGGTTGCAGGTGAAGAGATGGGACTATTCTTTGTCACTATCATTATTGGGATATATGGCTTTATTATGATTAGGGGGCTAAACCGCCTCATGAATAGTAGCGATATGTTTACTGTTCTTGCCGCCGGAGGGTTGCTGACTATGTTTGGTTTACAAGCTCTTGTGCATATGGGCTCGGCAATGCAGCTTCTGCCAGCTAAAGGGATGACACTTCCATTTATAAGCTACGGCGGCTCTTCATTGCTGGCTATGGGTTTTACATTTGGTGTCATCCTCTCTTTAACACGTAGAACAGTGAAAAAAGGCATCGCAAAAGGCGGTCTTTCCTTACAAACCCCTAAAGAAGAGGTCAGCGCATGAGCACTTCGGATAAAACCGCTACATTTAAACCAGTTTTATTAAGTGCGGGTGGAACGGGTGGCCATGTTATGCCCGCGGCTGCGCTTGCGATTGAGCTGAAGAAACGTGGCGTTGATGTCCAATGGGTGACGGATCCAAGAGGGCTTAAATTTAAACCACATTTTAAAGGTATAAAGGTACATACTTTGCAATCAGGAACGCTTGGGGCGGGCGTGATTGGTAAAATAAAGGGGGCGGCGAAGTTACTTTTTGGCCTTTTGCAAGCGCAAAAACTTATTAGACAAATGGATCCGGCTATTGTCGTTGGCTTTGGTGGATACCCTGCCTTCCCTGCGCTTTATGCAGCGCAGCGCGCAAAAATCCCAACACTTCTTCATGAACAAAATGCCATTATAGGTAAGGCAAATGACATGCTCGCGCCTAAAGCGAATTTGATCGCCTCTTCTGTGCCAGAGCTTCAGGGCATTGATAAGGAAACTCGAGCGAAAACCTTATATATAGGGAACCCTGTAAGGGCTGAAATAGCCGCGCTGAAATCTGAGAGTTACCCGGCGCTGGATGAAAAAGGGTCGCTTAATATCCTTGTAATGGGCGGATCACTTGGCGCAACTATTTTTAGTGAAGTGCTGCCGCAAGCTCTTTCAAAATTGCCCAAAGATCAAAAAAAGCGCCTCAATATCACCCAGCAATGCCGAGAAGAGGTTTTTGAAGTAACACAAGAAGCCTACGAAGCGGCCGGAATTTCTGTCAACCTTGTACCGTTTGTAGAGGATGTTGCAGGCGAATTAGCCAAGGCACATCTCTTTATTGGTCGCTCCGGGGCATCAACGGTTGCAGAAGTAACCGCAGCCGGTCGTCCTTCCATATTCGTACCTTATCCGCACCATAAAGATCAGCAGCAAAAACGAAATGCCGATGTGATTGCCGATGCTGGCGGAGCATGGATGATGACGCAAGATGGGTTTACACCCGAAGCAGTCCTTGCAAGGATAGAGACTTTGCTGCAAAATCCCGAAAGTCTACTAAAGGCAGCGCAAAATGCTAAAAACTGCGGTATGCCAGAAGCAGCACAGAACTTGGCTGATGCGCTTATGGGGATTATTAGTAAGAAATAAAATAGAGTAAAAAAGGATTTGATTATGCATTCATATGGCCTTCCTAAAGATATAGGCGCACTTCATTTTGTCGGTATTGGCGGCATTGGAATGAGTGGTATTGCAGAAGTTCTGCACGCACTTGGCTATGAAGTTCAAGGATCAGACCAAGCCGACAGTGCCAATGTAAAGCGCCTTCGTGATAAAGGGATGCAGATCAGTATCGGCCATGCTGCGGATCACCTGAAAACTAAAGACGGCTCTCCATTGGCATGCGTCGTTGTCTCCTCAGCCATTAAGCCCAATAACCCAGAGCTTGTCGCCGCGCGTGAACAAGGCTTACCTGTTATACGCCGCGCGGAAATGCTTGCAGAGCTTATGCGCCTTAAATGGGCAATCGCGATTGGCGGAACACATGGTAAAACGACAACAACATCTATGGTGGGTACAATCTTAGAGAGCCTTGATCCGACAGTTATTAATGGTGGTATTGTCAATGCTTATGGTACGAATACCCGCCTAGGCAAAAGCGATATTATGGTGGTCGAAGCGGATGAAAGTGACGGCACATTTACACGGCTTCCTGCTACAGCTTGCGTAGTGACTAATATGGATCCAGAACATATGGAGCATTACGGCACATTTGAAAATGTAAAGGCAGCATACCGTCAGTTTATTCATAATCTTCCATTTTATGGCTTCGCAGTTTTATGTACAGACCACCCAGAGGTGCAGGCACTGATCCCATCTGTACAAGATCGTAAAATCATAACCTATGGCCGAAACCCACAGGCAGATATCCGCATTACGAATATCCGAAGCTCAGCTAAAGGATCGGTTTTTGATATTGAGCAAAGCACGGGCGAGGGGCTAAAGGATGTATTCTTGCCAATGCTTGGTGATCATAATATTCAAAATGCCGCAGCAGCTATTGCTATTGCACTTGAACTAGAAGTCGCTGCACCGCTTATTAAATCGGCGCTAGAGAACTTTAAGGGCGTTAAACGCCGCTTCACCCATTGCGGCGAAGCGGGCGGCGTTAAAATTATTGATGATTATGCTCATCATCCAGCAGAGATTGAAACTGTTCTCAAAGCGGCGCGTATGGCGGTAGAAGATACCGGCGGTAAAGTTATTGGCGTGATGCAGCCACACCGCTATTCAAGGCTTCATGATTTGTTTGAAGAATTCTGCACCTGCTTTAACGGCGCAGATACTGTTGTTGTCACCGATGTGTATGAGGCTGGCGAATCCCCAATTGAGGGTGCCGATAAGCATGGCTTGGTGGAAGGGGTTAAATCCCATGGTCACCGTGATGCGCGCGCCTTACCAAAACGTAAAGACTTAGCAAGTGTCATCGCTGATGTAGCGCAAAGCGGCGATTACGTGATCTGCATGGGCGCAGGCGATATTACTGCAATTGCACACGCTCTGCCGCAGCAACTTCAAGAAGTGCTGGATAAGCGCAAAGGACAAGTGGCGTAGTCAATTTTCTTGTCTTTCGTAAAACTGTATCGTATGTTCTGGAAAATATATGTGTAGGGGAAGAGTATGTCTCATCGTCAAGCTGGACTAAGTAAGCAATTTAAAATTTTTGGTAAGCCAACATTAGATATTATTATTAACGCATCTAGCTTTACTCATCTATCTGATAGTAAGCATTATGCGGATCAACGCCTTGGTATGAATATTGGCGGGGCTGCTGCTAATATAGCACGCGGTTTGATCGCTAGTAACGATATGTGGGGCACGAACTCGCAAGTAGAAATTGTCGGTGGACTCGGAAAAATGCGGCCTCAAGAGCCAGGGGAAGCAGATGAGGATTATCTCTTTTCTCAAATGATGTATCATGCGGTTCCAAAACTTCTTCATAATCAAGGTATTGATTTAAAAGATATATTTTCTAGAAATGTTGGAACTGGCGTGGCTGCAAATGCTGTGCTTCAACATCAAAATGGCCGTGATATTTTTAAAGATCCTAAGTCTGGCGAATCGGTCTTCTCTAATCTAAACGTTTCTCAAAGAAGCCTCTTAATGGATACTGTTAAAACGGAAGTTGCTTCGGTGAAGGGAAATGGATTTGTTTTTGTTGACCCGCGTCACAGTAATATTGGCTCTTTGGCGGCGGTGGCTTGTGAAAAAACAGCAGTGCCTTTAATTGTCGATTACGGCGATAAAACATGGCCGCAAAGCGGATCACAAAAGCACGAACAACTCTCAACTATCTTGACTAAAGCAGACATCTTAATTGTTCCAAGTGACGCCGTCGTTGAAGGTATGGCAAATGATGTAAAGGATCCGGACACGTTATTTTCAACGCTTCAAAGCGATGCTTATAAAGCGCACACAATTATAATGTCGGACGGAAATCAGCCTGTACGTGTCTTTCATGAGGAGCGCGAATATGAAGTCCAGGTGCCGGATATAGGGGATGTGAAGCTCTTTGCGAATGGTGTAGGGGATACTCGTGATAGTGCACTTATGCACTTCCTTGCGCAGGGCGACGATATGATCAATGCCGTTAAGAAAGCAACATATCTAGCCAGTATTAAAGTTCAGCATGCCGGAAGTGAATGGCAAAAAGCGGCTGTTGAGCAAACCCGCAATCATCTTCTCTTTGAAAAAGAGCATCAACACTTACAGGCGATATCAGAGAATCAAAACAATAGCTGGACGATCGGAAACTCTTGATAGCTTAAGATTGTAATCCTATTATGCTGGGTGCTTGATATAAGAGTGCTTTTTATTCATTAGGCACTTTTATAAAGAAAATGATTGCCCTATGCTCCGCTATAGTCCCCAAGCTATTAAAAATAACAAACAAACTGATGAGCTTAAATTTAATATGAATATCAACAACTTAAGAGGCGATATCATTGAGCATGCACCAATCGGTGAGAAAAGCTGGTTTCGCTGCGGCGGGCGTGCTGATCTGCTATTTAAACCTGCTGATATAGACGACCTTGCAGCGTTTTTGGAGCTCTGGCCAGTGACGCAGCCTTTAATGGTCATTGGCGGTTTGGCAAATACAATTGTGCGTGATGGCGGAGTTCGCGGCGCTGTAATTCAGCTTGGAAAGCCGTTTGCAAATGTGTGTGCGTTAAATGATACACACATAGAAGCAGGCACAGGTGCGCTAAACGGCACAGTTGCGGCCGCGGCTGTAAAGGCTGGTATTGGCGGGCTTGAGTTTCTCTCTGGTATCCCAGGCAGTCTTGGCGGTGCGCTGCGTATGAATGCGGGGGCATATTCTGCAGAGATGAAAGACGTTATTCTAGGCGTTACGGCGATGGATAGAAAAGGAAAAATTCACCGTATGCTTTTAGATGATATGCATATGAGCTACCGTCACAGCGGTGCGCCGCATGATTACATTTTCCTATCCGCCATTCTCAAAGGAGACAAAGAAGATTATACGACTGTAAAGCAGCGAATCACAGACATAAAAACGAAGCGAACCGAATCGCAACCCATAAAGGAAAAGACTGGTGGTTCAACCTATGCGAATCCATCTTCACATGCACTACGTGCAGCTGGCCTGCCTGAGAATACGAGAGCGTGGCAAATTGTGGAAATGGTTGGTGGCAGAGGTTTGAAAATCGGTGGTGCGCAAATGAGTGAAAAACACTGTAATTTCATGATAAATACAGGAAACGCAACAGCTTCTGATCTTGAGAATTTAGGGGATGAGATAAAGAAACGCGCTAAAATGCAGCTCGGTTTGGAGCTGAAATGGGAAATCAAGCGCATCGGCGAAAAGCCCTGACCTTGACTTCATAACCTTCGCGCTATAGTTTTATAACTAAGAGAAAAAAAGTATAAGAAGAGAAGGAAGAAGTTATGAATAATCTAACGAACGTATTTTCAAACGCACATTTTGCAAGTGATCTAGTAAATGGTCAAGATCATGATAATCATAAGCCAGCGGTACTACCAGGCCTTGGTAAATAACTATAAAGCCTAAGTTTAGAGCTTAGGCACACGCTCGTATAGGTCGGGCAGGTCATTTTCGACCAATATCACATCATTTTCACCCGCATTCTGTGAAACCCAACTTTGCGCTTCGGAAAAGCTATCCGCCGTAATAAGGATTTTATCTGGACCATTCTGATTGAACGCTTCGACAAAGCTAGGAATGCGTTCAGATTTAACAATAATGGCTATATCGCAAACCTTAGCGGCTAATGCGCCTATTTTACTATGCGCCTCCATATGTGCTTTACCCAATTCGACCATACCGGGCGTGATGAGAATTTTCTTTCCACCGCGTTCATCTCCTAAAATTCCGAGCAAATCTAGGGCTGAAGTGAAGCCAGCAGGATTGGAGTTATAAGCATCATCAATTACGAGTGTTCCATTGCTTTGCTTCTTAACCTCTAGGCGGTGTGCAATTTGTGGCAACGTGGTTAGTGCGGCATCAATATCTTGCGGTTCTAAGCCAATTTCCAGCGCTGTGACATAACATTGCACAAGGTTGTGACCGTGGTGTTTGCCGTAAATAGGCGCAAGAATTTTATGTGTTTCATCTTTCCAAGAAAACGTAATACTCAAACCAGATGGCAGTTGCTTTATCTCCTTGATCGCCGCGTCGAGTTCAACGCTAGCATTTTCATCTGCGCTATCACCGCAAACGATAAATTGCGGCGCATATGATTTGTACAAGCTCTTCGATGCGTCATAGCGAAGCGTCCGCTCGTGAACGATCATTTTTCCGGTTTCTTTACGAAGTGTTGAAACAGCAAGCTCGTATTTGGTCTGTGCAACTGTATCTAGCGATTTAAAGCGTTCGTAATGTGCATGGCCAATAGCTGTAATAATTCCAACATCTGGCGGCGCAAGCGCGCATAGGCGCTCAATCGATCCAGGGCCATATGCGCCCATTTCAACGACAAAATAACGATGTGTTTCATCCAGATGCTCACGAATGATGCGTGTAATGCCCATCGGCGTATTAACACTTCCCGGTGTAATAAGTGTTTTTGCATGCATCTTTAAAATGTGACCAAGAATATGCTTAACGGATGTTTTTCCAAAAGAGCCTGTAACCGCAATGACCTGAGGCCTAAGCAGTTGGAGCTTATCATGAGCTTCCTGCCAGAATTGCTTTTGTACATACGCTTCATAAGGCGCAAGCATACTGTTGACCAGTAAGATGGAATATGGAATGAAATGCACACAAATAAGCCAAGGCCAAACCATATTGGGCACTAGGAAACACCAAAGGCCACTAAAGATGCAAAGGGCGACGGCTGGCATGAAGATGCGCTGCGCACGCTGCGTCATAGCGAGTTTTTTCTTGGAGTCTTTACGCGGGTCCTTTTCAAAATATACGGCAACCGCAAAGCATAGAAAGGCAGCAAAACTCATCGCTAGATCAGGAATATTCGAGTCGGCAAGTATATTGAACGCGCTTAAGAGAATAAGCGCCGCACTTAAGCGTTTATCAAAAACAGCTTTTTTAAGCATCCATTTGAAAAAGCGCGGACTATCATATTCTTCTTGCTGATAAAGGTGCAGATAGGTCATGCCGCGGCGAATGGCAAAGGCGCTGAAGGTTGCAAATAATAGAGCAGTCACGGCGGTTGAAACGGTTATTGTCATGAGGCTTTCTTAACTGAATTAATGAATTTTCCTAAAAGTGGCGCAGCTTGATGCTGGCCAGTGCTTAGAAGAGTGTAATGATCAAATCCATTTAAGACAATAAGATCAGAGTTCTCGATGAGTTTATTTAAACGCATCCCGATTTCTGGTGGTGTCTCTGTATCTTTTTCTCCATATATGAGAAGCGTCGGGCAATTGATTGTTGCGGCTAATGTGCTTAAATCTTCATTGACGACTTTGACGAAAATCTGTCTAAGAGCACCCGAGCTTTTGTAATCAGCGCTGCCAAATTTCGTGTAGAGCCATTCTTGCGATAAGCCAAGGGGAATAAGTTTTTTTAGCGCCTTAAAAAGCTTAACCCGCGCGCCATAATAGATCTTATGCCATAGCGGTCTTTTGCGCGGCAACCCTGCACCTGCAACCAGCACAATACCTTTAATCAGCTCAGGATAGCGCGCCGCAAGTTGAAGTCCAACACGGCAGCCAAAGGAATGGCCAACCCAAATAATCGGCTCATCGCATTGCTTACGTATAAGCTCAGCGCACGCAGCCGCATAATCGTCTGTACCCCAAACTTCATTCGGGACAGGTGATTCGCCAAAGCCGGGGAAATCGATAAGGATATGTCGCGATTTGCCTGAAAAGCGCTGCGCCCAACTTAAGAAGCTCTTATGATTTTGTCCCCAACCGTGCCCCCAAAAGACCGTGCCGTCATTTTCTGGCTGCTTCGCGGCTTCGCGATCTAAGCCAAGCTCAATAAAATGTATATTATCCGAACTTTCCAAATGTCTGCCTCTTTAATGCGCTGGGCTTTCGTGTTTTAATTATGCTTTGATATTTCATATCAGGGATTAAATCTCAAACCAAGCTGTAAAGGGTCATTCAGGTCTTATGTCTGAGGAAAGAAAAAGAGTAGCTGTGTTTTTCGGTGGGCGTAGTCCAGAACACGACGTGAGTGTTGTGACTGGCTTGCAGATTTTAGGTGCGATTGATCAATCAAAATATGAAGCGCATCCAGTTTATATCTCGCCCGAGGGAGAGTGGCTGCACGGTGGAGATATTCTTCGTGATCGCGCAAATTATCTCTTAAGTGCAGAGGATAAGAAAAAGACGACGAGCTGGGCATTGGATACTGCGCCGCGTGCTGGCGGTGGCTTATCCCTTATCTCTAAGAAAAGCGGGCTTTTTCAAAAGCCTGAACAGGTACATTTTGATGTCGTGATCCCTGCATTCCACGGGCTTTATGGCGAAGATGGTAATTTGCAAGGCGTGATGGAGCTTGTCGGTGCGCCTTATATTGGTATGCGTACAATGGCTTCGTCAATTTTAATGGATAAGGCTGCGACTAAACGTATTTTGCAAAGTGCGGGTATACCGATGCTGCCATACGCGGTGATTAAGCGCCCTGAGGAAGGCTTTATGGTTTCTGAGGGCGCGATTAAGGATGCGATGGGGGATTTGAACTTTCCATGTATTTTAAAGCCAGCGCATCTAGGAAGTTCTATTGGAATTGCTAAAGTTAATAATGTGAAGGAACTGCGCGCCTGCTTGCCGGCTGTTTTCGAATATGACGATACGGCTATTCTTGAGCCATTTGTTGAAAACCTTGTTGAATACAATGTCGCGGTGAGTAAGGCTTTTGGCGGTGATATTCGTTGCTCTGCGATTGAACGCCCCAAAACATCCGAAGAGCTTTTGGATTTTAAAACAAAATATTTGAGCGGCGGTGATGATAAAACGGGCAATAAAATGGGCTCAAAATCTGGAGGCTCAGTCAGTGAAGGTATGCTCTCGTTGACCCGTGAAATTAACCCGGATATTAGCACAGAAATGGCAGTTCAAATTGAAGGCTGGGCTAAGGCGATGTTTGAGGCTGTTGATGGCACAGGCGCGCCGCGTATTGACTTCATAGGTAACCGTGAAACAGGTGAGTTGTGGCTTAATGAAGTAAACCCGCTGCCCGGTTCATTCGGTTATTTTCTCTGGGAAGCCGCGAGCGAACCTGTCTTTTTCACTGAGTTTTTAACGGCGCTTATAGAAGAGGCGCTGAATGAGAAAAGAAAGCGCGCACTGCCCGCTGACCCAGTGCCAAAAGATGCGCGTCTATTAAAAAGAAAAGGGCTGTAGAAGCGTGGCGCGAAAAGTAAAAACAAAAGCAAAAATTAAAACGGGAGCGAATAAGAGAAGAAAAGGCGCCTTAGCCCTTGTTCTTCCTTGGCTTCGCCGCTTTGGTGGTGTGCTGGGCGCTATCGTATTTTGTTTATGGATTGGTGCATGGCTATGGCTTAGTGGTGCGGTGCATTCTGCCGCAAGCTGGGTGGGAGATAAGGCTGTCAACGCGAGTGCGGACTTAGGGTTTCGCGTAGAAAATATATTGGTTGAAGGGCGTGAGAATGCTGATCCTGAAATTATTCTGGCGGTCATTAACATGCAAAAAGATGACCCTTTATTTGCATTTGATCCGAAAAGTGCCCGTGAGCAGCTAGAGAAAATTAGCTGGGTTAGATCAGCTCATGTTGAGCGTCGCTTGCCGGATACGCTCTATATTCGCATTGAAGAAAGGCTTCCTTTAGCCCTTTATCAGCATGGTGGGAAGATTAAGCTTCTTGATATGCGCGGTGAGGTGATTGAAACCGATAGAATTGATGACTTTAAATCTTTAATGGTTCTTGAAGGTAAAGGGGCACCGGAAAACGTGATTGAATTGGCTGCTGGGTTAATGAGCGAAGATGTGCTGAATCAGCGTATAAAAAAAGCGGTTTGGGTCGGTGCGCGTCGTTGGGATCTTTATTTTGCAGGTGGCATAGTGGCAAAACTGCCGGAGGATGATGTTTTGGTTTCTTTGGGACGACTTGGGGCAGCGCATGAAGAAAATAACTTGCTTGATAAAGACATCGTTTCTATTGATCTACGTGAAGAAGATCGTATTGCGGTAAGGACAAAGCCGGGGCTCGTTGAAGAGTATCGCTCTACATTAAAAAAGAGTGCAGCGGCAGGAAATAATATTTAGGGTGGTTGATTAAGTGACTAAGAATAAAAGCAAACCAAAGGGATCATTGCTAGCGGCCTTAGATATAGGCTCAAGTAAAGTTGTATGTTTTATTGGCCGCGTCGTTGATGATCGCGGTGGTTTTGAAATACTGGGTGTTGGGCATCACCCTTCAAGAGGCGTTAAAAATGGTACTATCACTGATTTAAGCGCTGTAGAAGGTGTAATACGACAAACGGTTCACGCTGCGGAAAATATGGCCGCAGAAGTTATGAAGGGTTACCCTCTGCGTGAGGTTGTTGTGAATTTGCCAGGTGTGCATGCGCTAAGTCATGGGCATACTGCTGATGTACAAGTTCATGGTCATGAGATTACAAATAGTGATGTAAACCGCGCTCTTGCAAAGGCACAGGAGCAAGTCCTTAGTGA
>CENJ01019003.1_pt1 | contig 13220 bp, 7 predicted proteins | sample 356161 | NCBI WGS metagenome assembly CENJ01 (sample SAMEA2619531, study PRJEB7988) | marine metagenome | biome: marine biome (ENVO:00000447); feature: surface water layer (ENVO:00002042); material: "saline water (ENVO:00002010), including plankton (ENVO:xxxxxxxx)" | depth 5 m
TCCACAAGGTAAGATCATCAAAAATATCGCTAGTGGTATTGACCTTTTACCCACGCTAAAAGATTTGGCTGGCATTGGGCACCAACCCAAAAAAGCACTTGATGGCATCAGTCTCAAACCCCTTTTACTTGAACAAAACCCGAAATGGGAGGATCGTTTGATTTTCAATTACTGGAAAGGAAAATTCAGCATAAGGAATCAGAATTATCGCCTAGATAAGGAAAATAATCTTTTTGATATGATTAACGACCCTAATCAAACAAAAGATATAAGTGCGGAACAACCCGAGATTTTTACTCAGCTTGTTCAAGCAAAAGAGCAATGGGAAAAAGAGGTCTTAATTGAACTTCCGAAAAAGGACGAACGTCCCTTTGTTATTGGTCATCCTAGCCTCCATACCACACAAATTCCCGCCAGAGATGGCAAAGGGCATGGAGCTATTAAACGTTCTAACATGTACCCCAATTGTAGCTATTTTACCAATTGGGTTAATCTTGAGGATAAAATAACTTGGGATGCTGAAATCCCTGAAAGTGGAAATTTTGAGGTAATCGTTTACTACACTTGCCAGAAAGACGCTGTAGGCTCTGAATTTGAAGTTAGCTTTGGAGACGAAAAAATTCGAGGTGAAATTGTAGAGGCACACGACCCAAAAGAATTTGGTGCAGCAGAAGATCGTAGCTTAAGGACGGAATCCTATGTTAAGGATTTTAAACCTTTAAATATTGGTGTTATCAATCTCAAAAAAGGAAAAGGCACATTAAGCATCAAGGGACTTAAAAAAACTGGGGAAGCACTTATGGATTTTAGATTGATGCTATTAAGACGCGTTTAGTTAAACCCAGAAACCGATTTTTTAAGTACACAATTGGCAAATAAAAGAACCAATTTTTTTATATTCACCTACGAAAGTTTTACCCACTAAGTTTTACTAAGAGAAAAAGTGAAGATAATAAAGATTGAAACGTATGTTTTATCCAATCAATTAGCGCAAAGCTTTTTCTTTTCGCAATGGGCATACGATGAAAGAAGAATCTGTGTAGTTAAAATTATTACAGATGAAGGGATTTATGGCTGGGGAGAAGGTTACGGCCCAGCTGATGTTATTAAACAGGGTATTGCCTTAATTGAACCCCTATTATTGGGGAAAAACCCAATCGAAAATGAAGCCCTTTGGTATGAAATGTATAGAAAAACATTGGACTTCGCCAGAAGAAGCGTACTATTTGCTGCCATAAGCGCCATTGATATCGCTCTTTGGGACATCAAAGGAAAAGCATTTAAATTACCTGTAAGTGTTTTACTTGGGGGGCAACACCGAAAAAAAGTGGTTCCCTATGCAACTGGACTCTACTTTTCTGATAGCGAAAATTTAGCAGAAGATCTGATTGCCGAAGCTAAAGATTATGTTTCTCAGGGGTTTAAGGCAATCAAAATGAAAGTAGGCCTTTCCATCAAAGCCGACGTAGAACACGTAAAAAATATTAGAAAAGCTATAGGTGAGGACATTCAACTTATGGTAGATTCAAATCATGCCTACTCCCTTCGGGAAGCATTGGAATTGGCGAGAAAAATTGAGCCATATAATATCTCCTGGTTTGAAGAACCCGTCTCACCAGAATTCTATGATCAATATGCGCAACTGAGAAATAAAACCTCTATTCCCATCGCTGGAGGGGAATGTGAATATTTGAGATATGGATTTTTACAGTTGCTTCAAAATAAATCAGTGGACATTGCACAGGTCGAAATTTGTGCTTCGGGAGGTTTAACTGAAGCCAAACGAATCGGAAGTTTAGCCAGTTCCTTTGGGGTAGAAGTTATCCCCCATGTCTGGGGAACCGGTATAGGATTCCATGCAGCACTTCATTTTATTGCCAACATTGAACCATTGCCAGGAAGGCTATACCCACCAGATATTTTAATTGAATATGATCGAACTGAAAACGCCATTCGAGATACGCTTACTGTTCCTGCAATTAAAATGGAAGATGGCTATATCGAAGTTCCTCAAAGCGCAGGATTGGGTATAGATGTGGACGAATTAGCATTAAAAGAATTTTCAACAACATTATAATAAGAAATGGATTTTGGATATCTAAAACTTTATATCGGTGGTCAATTGGTGGATGCCAAAAATGGCGGTAAACAAACCATCATATGCCCAGCTGATGAAAAGCAAATCGCCGAGGTTGCTTGGGCCGACGAGGAAGACGCCCAGATTGCACTGGAGGCAGCGCAACAAGGGTTTAATTATTGGTCATCACTTGACCTTGAGCAGAGAGCGCTGTGGATGGCTAAACTTCGAACTGCTATTTTAGAAAAAGAAACAGTATTACGGGAAGCGATCATTCATGAAATGGGAAAAACCTATGAAGGCTCCTTCGAAGATATTGAGGCTATTACCAATGCCTTGGAATTTTACCCAAAGGCCATGTCAGAAATCAAAGACGAGCCCATCAATGATCTTGAAAACACCCATCGACATATGATGGTACATCAAGCCGCGGGGGTCGCTGTAGCCTATTTGGCGTGGAACTTTCCATTGCTTAATGTTGGTTTTAAAATTGGTCCTGCGCTCGCTTCGGGCTGTAGTCTTATCATCAAACCGTCTGAATTATCTCCCGTTTCCACTTATCTACTTGGAACAATTTTAGAGGACATTAACTTCCCAGCAGGCGTAATCAATATTTTAACTGGGCCACCGGAAAAAGTGGCAGCAAAAATGACCAAAAGTGACATCCCTAGTGTCATCACCATGATTGGCTCAACCCAAACAGGAAAAAAAGTAATCGCAGATAGCAGCAGTACCATCAAAAAGCTAAGTATGGAGCTGGGAGGAAATGCCCCCTTCATTGTATTTGATGATGCCAATATGGAAGCAGCACTGGATTTAGCCGTAGGAATAAAGTTTGGAAACTGTGGCCAAATCTGTGTGGCTGCCAATCGATTTTTTATACACGAAAAAATTTATGATGAGTTTTTAAGTGCCTATATCGCCCGGGTCAATAAACTTAAACTCGGTTTTGGAAAAGACAGTAATGGAGACATGGGACCATTGGTCAGTCGAGATGCACAACTGAGAATGATTAAAATCGTTGATGATGCAACTTCAAAAGGCGCCAAAATCGAAACTGGAGGTAAAATCCCTGAGGCCTTTGACAAAGGTTATTGGTTTGAACCCACTGTGTTGAGTAATGTTACTACTGAAATGATGGCTTACCAACAGGAAACTTTTGGACCGATTGCCCCTATCTTTAAATTCAAAACAGAAGAAGAAGTACTGGCGTTAGCAAATGATACCGAATACGGTTTAGCTTCCTATTTATTTACCGATGATCCCGAACGTCAAGCCCGATTTGCCAATGCTTTAGCATTCGGCGAAGTTCAAATCAATGGTGTGAAATACGCCATTTACTTGCCTCACGGTGGAATTAAGAATAGTGGTATTGGTCACGACTGTTCTGCCTTGGCACTTGAAGACTACCTCATTAAAAAAAGAGTTACCACAACAGTTTAGATTAAAATTATGGAGATATTATTGCCTTTTTTATTGGTTATTTTAGCGAGCTTTTTCCAAGGAAGCTTTGGCTTAGGAATGAAGTATATGGAACCCCTAAAGTGGGAGTCTTGGTGGATTATTCACGTCACCGTTGCTATGATTATTTTTCCCATAGCATGGGCGATTGCAGTCGTACCAGATCTTTTTCAAATCATTTCAAACGCCCCGGACAAAGCCGTTTTTTTGGGAATGCTATTCGGTTTTCTTTGGGGAGTCGGGGGGATACTCTTCGGGAAAAGTGTACCCTATATAGGACTGTCTTTGACTTACGGAATCGTTATGGGATTAGCCGCTTCAGTCGGGTCGATCATTCCCTTGTTGCAAGTAGAGGATGCTTTTTCTAATCCTGCAACCACTTACGTTCTCATCGCTGTTATTATTATGCTTGTCGGAGTTGCAGTTACTGCGAAAGCAGGAATTGAAAGAGACAAACTTACTGGAGACACTAATGATCCTTCAAACATGGTCAAAGGAATATCGATTGCGGTAAGTTGTGGTGTGCTTTCAGCACTACTAAATGTAGGTTTTGCCAATGCTACTCCTGTAGCTTTGGAAGCTGAAAAAATGGGAGCCATTACAAGAAACAGCAGCTTGGCAGCTTGGGTAGTGGTATTAATGGGTGCATTTATCATGAATCTGGGCTATGCTCTATTCCTATTGTTTAAAAATAAAAGCTGGGGGTCATTCAAAGTACCTGCATCTGGCAATGCCTATAAATGGGCAATTTTAGCAGGTTTGTTTTGGTTTGCAGCACTAGGTATCTACGGTCAAGGGTCTGCCTTAATGGGAACCATGGGGCCCATTATCGGATGGCCAATGCTTCTCGGACTATCCCTAATCATAAGTAATATTTGGGCAGTGAGATCTGGAGAATGGAAAAATGCTAAAAAACCTTTTCAACTTATGTTGATGGGCTTGGCTATAATCATTCTTGCCAGTGGACTGCTTGGCTATTCAAATATGCTTTCTTAAATAATGACAGGAAAAATTACCGGTTTTGGCGAACTTCTTTTAAGGCTCAGTCCTATGAGTCATGGAGAATTAATTGCACAATCTGATGGATTAGCTATAAATTTTGCCGGTGCTGAAGCCAATATTATAGCAGACCTATCTCTGCTGGGGCATAAGACCCAATTCATCACAGCAATACCCGACAATCCAATTGGAAAAAAAGCATTCAAGTTCCTAAATCAGTTAGGAACAGCTACTGATAATATTCTTTTCGATCAAGGGAGAATGGGGGCATATTATATTGAACACGGAACCTCTATTCGTGGGACTCAGGTAACCTATGATAGGAAAGAATCTTCATTCACTCAACTTTCACTCAATACCAACAACTGGGAAAAGATTTTAGAAAACAGCTCTCATTTAGTGGTTACAGGAATTACACCCGCCCTGTCAAAAAACGCAGAAGATTCAATGCTAAATGCTCTGTCTGTCGCTAAAAGTAATGGTTGCAAAGTAGTTTTTGACTTAAATTTCAGGCGAACGCTATGGACCATAGAAGCAGCAAAAAAATCTTTCAATCAAATTTTACCTTATGTCAATATTCTTTTTGGAAATATTGGATCTGTAAACGATGTTTTTGGCGCCGATATAGCAACTGAAAATAATTTTGAATCATTGCAAAAAGGAACCGAAAAGGCTATTAAGTTTGTCTCCCAATTAGGGGACTTTGATACTGTGGGAATGACCATCAGACAACAAAAAACAGCCTCCGATAATGTTTTAAGTAGTATGATCAAACAAGAAGGTCGATTGACAAGCGGTCTTTTGATACCTACAATAATTAAAGACCGATTGGGAGGCGGAGACGCATTTGTTGCAGGAGTACTTCACGGTATGCTTTCAAATTGGGACATTAAGAAAACAATAGATTTTGGTACGGCTGCCTTTGCACTAACGCAAACCCTTTCTGGGGACATTAATTATATGGATGAAAAACAGATTCTGGCGGTTAGTCAGGGTGACTTAAAAGGATACGTAAAAAGGTAAATGAGGACAAAAGAAGCTATTTTAAAACAAATTTTGGAATCAAAAATTGTAGCGATTATTCGTCTTCAAGATTCAGAACCAGTCTTTGAATTGGCAAAGGCACTTCATCGGGGGGGTATCATAGCCATAGAGGTTACGATGGGAACCCCGAATGCCCTTGAAGAAATAAAAAAAATATCTCAAATTGAGGGTGTACTCCCTGGGGTGGGATCTGTAATTGACGCAAAAACAGCCAAAGCTGCTATAGAAGCTGGTGCTGAATTTGTCGTCACTCCAGTAAGTAAACAAGAAGTCATCGCAATGGCACATCAACACAACAAGCCAATTCTTTCGGGAGCGATGACCCCAACTGAAATTCTTCAGGCTTATGAGTGGGGTGCAGACATCGTTAAACTTTTTCCAGCAGCCAATTTTGGGCTATCTTATTTCAAAGCAGTCAAAGCCCCCATGCCTCACTTACCTATTATGCCTACTGGTGGGGTGACTATTGAAAATGCTGCAGAGTGGCTTAGAAATGGAGCGCTATGTTTAGGGGTAGGAAGCACTTTAATCAATAAAGAATTAATCGCTCAAAAAGACTTTACAGAAATCACGGCCATCGCCAAAGCCATGACAGCGGCGATCAAAAATTAGATTTATTTAGCCATGATTAACAGCAAAATGACAAAAATCCTACACGGTTTAACTATCGGATTTATTTTACTGCTTTTTTCCACTAATATCGCTTGTGAAAAAAATGAAAAAATAAAACCCAATGTATTGTTGATAATGATCGATGATCTTAATGATTGCATTGAAACCATGCAAGGACATCCCCAAGCATTGACCCCGAATATTTCAAAACTGGCAAAATCTGGTGCAACTTTTGTCAACGCGCATACCAATGCTCCAATGTGTGGTGCATCGAGATCTAGTATGATGATGGGCGTCTATCCCCATCACTCCATGAATTTTTTTCAAGCTCGCTGGTACGACAATACTGTTTTGAAAAATACGCGCAGTTTGTCAGAGCAATTCAGAATGGGGGGCTACCAAAGCATCGGAACTGGAAAAATACTTCACCACTTGAAGAAAGAAAACTGGGATCACTATGAAAATCGAGCAGATTACGGCCCAGTTGTTTTTGATGGTAATAACCGACTGGCGCATCCCGATGTACCCCTTCCTTTTTATGATATTGGGTCAATTGATGGTTCGCTGGGCCCATTGGTTAATCTCGAAGGGAGAACCACTGCTGAGGGAAAGCCCATTCAGTGGATTTATGGATATCAAGGAAATGGTACTAAACCAATGCGGTATGTGAATGATGATAACCGCGATCCTACACCTGACGAACAAAATGCAATTTGGACAGCAAAAAAAATAAAATCATTGGCGCGTAAAAAGTTAGAAAAGCCTTTTTTCCTAGCCGTGGGATTCCTAAGACCTCATACGCCCTTAATAGCGCCACAAAAATATTTTGACCGATTTCCAATTGACCAAATCGAAATTACAGTTAAGAAACAAAATGATCAGCAAGACTCCTATTTGGAAATTTCCTATGCTAAGGATCAGGGGTTTGCCCTTCAGTTAGGCAAGAAAATGTTCAATCAAATCGCAGCATCCTATGGTAGCGAAACTGAAGGGCTCAAACGCTGGACGCAAGCTTATCTCGCATGTGTGGCTGCAGTAGACGAAAACGTGGGACAGGTATTAGATGCTCTAGATGGTACGCATTTAAAGGACAATACCATTGTCGTTCTTGCGAGCGATCATGGTTTTCATATGGGTGAAAAGGACTACCTATACAAAAACTCTCTATGGGAAGAAAGCACTCGTGTGCCGCTCTTAATGAGAGTTCCGAGAGTAACAAAACCGAATTCAAAAATCTCAAAAGCAGTGTCTTTGATCGATGTTTACCCAACCTTAGTGGAGCTTTGTGAACTCCCCAATGAAACTAAAAAAAATGAACAAGGTCACCATTTGGATGGCTCGAGTATGAAATCGTTACTGGAAAATCCGACCTCAGAAAGTTGGATAGGAGATCGTCCTGCACTGACAGTAGTATTTGCCGGACCACTTTATAAAAATATGCCTCAAAAACAACATTACGCAATAAGAACAGATCGTTTTCGATACATTCTGTACAATAACGGAAAAGAGGAATTATACGATCACCAAAATGATCCTCACGAATGGAATAATTTGGTATTATCAGAAAAAAATCAGGAAAAAACACTTATTAATATGCGCCAGCAATTAGCTATGATGTTATCGCCAATTGAACTGGAAGGTTTAAAAAACAAAAATAATAAATGACAAAAATCAAAAAACTTTTAATTACGTCTTTACTATTATCATTTGGTATTGTTTGCTCTCAAGAGCAAGGGGAAATTTCATTAGATGAAAACTGGGAAATCGTTTTCGATCACCAAAATGAAGGAGCTAAAGCAGCTTGGCACAAAAATGAAGTCTTCCAAAGTTTAAAAAACATAAAAAAAATTAAAATCCCAAGTAGTTGGGAAACGATCGAACAAGATTATGAAGGGGTAGCGTTTTATCGTTATGCTTTTGATGTTCCTGAAAACTGGAAGGACAAAGTCGTTCGTTTACAGTTTGATGCAGTGAATTATCTCTCTGAAGTGTGGTTAAATGGGGAGGTAGTAGGCTTTCATGAGGGTGGATTTACTCCTTTTGAGTTTAGAGTTGACAACATGATTGAGACGGGAAAAGAAAACGTTTTAATACTCAGAGTTGTTGGGCCTATCTTATTGTCTGATAAAAATATCGATGGTGTTACTGCCTTGCAGACTCCCCAATGGCGAGGTGGAATTTCAGGAGGCATTTGGCAAAAAGTCAGGCTTATTGCCTCGGGGGAAACTTATGTTAAAGATGTTTTTATCGAACCTAACATTCAAAATAACTCTGCGGCTTTTCATCTTGAACTAGATCATACCGCAATTTTTGGAAATAATATCGATGTAGCAGTTAAAATCACTGATGCGAAATCGGGAAGTGCAATCACCTCGACTAATGAAACGTTGAAAGTGCGGCCTGGATTAAACGATCACCAAATAGCATTAACCATTCCAAATGCAAAATACTGGTCTCCCGATAATCCACATTTGTATAAAGTAAAAGTAATTCTCAAAAAAGAAGAATCAATTACTGACCAATGGAGTTACCGATTTGGGCTGCGAGAACTAACCATAAAAAATCAAGATTTTTATCTCAACGGTAAAAAAATATACCTGAAAGCAACCTTTTTTGAAGGGCTTTATCCAAATGGAATTGCCTATCCTGACTCAGAGGAAATGGCACGGAAAGAAATTCGTCTAGCAAAAGAAGCTGGCTTTAATATGATTCGTCCCTGGAGACATCCTACCACGCCAATGTGGTTGGACTTGGCTGACGAATTAGGTATTATGGTCGTTGGTAGTCCTGCGCTGGAGTGTATGGGGCTTCCTTTTTCCTCTCCCTATCTTCCAACTAGGGTGAAGAATGAAGTTCAACAAACCATTTTAAAAGACCGCAACCGAACCAGTATTGTTCAATGGGAGTTATTCAACGAACTTCATCGTCCAGTTTTAAATCAATTGATGCGACCTATGGCAATGCTCTCCCGGAAACTTGATCCCACAAGGATGATCCTCGATGAATCTGGAGGCTGGGCATTTGGTGCTAATATGTATCTCCCTTACGAAAACGAACCAACCAAATTCAATGATATTCACAACTACGCGGGAGCATATATAAACGAAAAAGTTTACAACAGCTACGTATCGATGGCTATGACAGCCGACGAAAAAAAGGCAATTGGTTTAGAAAAATTTCAGATGGAAGGCAAATCTAAAGTTGTTCCTGGAATGATGTCTTTTTTATCAGAGTTGGGTTACGGTAGTTTGGCGGAACTTGTGTCAGTGAATAAAAAATTTGAAAATGAGGGGAATTCACTTACTCCAGCCTACCGCTATCACAAGCGACTGCATGAGGAACAACAAAAAATGCTTACAGAAACTGGATTTGATGAACTTTTTCCAGATATCAGTAAATTTTACCTCCAGCAACAGCATGTTCATGGCACCGCCAATAAAAGAATGATTGAAGCCATTAGGTCGAATCCTCATATGAATGGTTATTGTGTACACGCGTTGACTGGAGGCGATTGGATTTTGGGTGCAGGTTTACTCGATCTATGGCGAAATCCCAAAAGCTATGCCTACGAGGCAACCAAAGCAGCCAACCAGCCTCGTATTGTTTCCATCAGAACACTTCCACGAAATGTTTACGCTCAAAAGGGCAGCGCACTCAAAATTACTGGAATAAACGACTTGGAGGACATCAGTGTAAAATTGAAAATCTCAATTTTATCAGAGATCGGCGAAAAAGTTTTTGAACGAAATCTCGAAACGGATTGGAAATCTGGAATATCTGATTTGTTTTCGGTAAAGTTAAATACATCCCAATGGAGTGGAAATTATAAAGTTAAGGTCGAAGTCATTGATCGCGACAACAAAACCATCACTGAAAATTTTATAGGATTTGAAGTTTTTAATAATGATGACTTAACTGTCTCAGCTGAAAAAGTCGCAGTTTTAGATTTTGATGGAAAGCTCAAAAAATTCCTTCAAAAACATAAAATAAAAACCGTTGATTTTAGCGGTAATATCGATAAAGAAATTCCAGTTTTAGTAAGTGCCAACAAGGTGAAAAATGAGATGGAACGAAAAAGATTTGAGCGGCTTATGAAATTTGTAAAAAAAGGTGGAACTGCAGTTTACCTAAAGCCAATTATTGACAGTATAAATGTCGAAAACGAGATTACACCGTTTACTGCCACACCGCATCCATCAAAAGGACTTTGGACTTGCATTCCTCACCTCGGCAAAGATCATTCTATATTCGAGGGACTTCAAAGCAATGGTTTTTTAAGAAATACCTATGAAAATATATGGCCCCAACGCACACTGAGAAATATTAAAGTCAATGGCGAAAAATTGAATGAGCAACCCATCGTGGCTTCGATAGGGTTTGACTGGTTCTCTAGAGGTCACAAATTGGGCTATAAAGGCCCTGGTGACTCTTGGTGGGGAGCTGATTTGTCCTTCGTGAATTTCGGAGAGGGTAAATACTTGCTTTCACAGTTTAATGTATTAGACTATCTAGATCAAGATCCCGTAGCAGACAAGTTGATTTTTAACATAATAAATTTTTTAACTCTTGGTAATTAAAATGATTCGTTTCCTATTGATATTCTCTTTTTTAAGTTTTTTACAGATTGTTCAGGCACAAAATCTATCAGAAAATGGTTTAGTCGAAGGAATCTGGGTAACCCCTGAGCATGCAGTTCCCTCCAAAGACTGGGAATCTCAATGGATTTGGTTGGAGGACGAAAACAAGCATATGATGCTCAGTAGAAAAACTTTTGTGTTGGAGGATCTTCCAGAAAAAGCAATACTGAAAATTACCGCCACCTCACAATATAGGCTTTACTTGAATGATCAATATTTGCTTCAAGGTCCTGCAAGAAGTGTCGCTCACCACCAGTCATACGATGAACTCGATATAAGCCAATTACTAGCAATTGGAATCAATACCATTGCGGTAAAAGTTCATTACCAACCAGGCAAACAATCATATCATTTCAAAGCCAGGCCAGGACTATTGACACAGTTGAATTTATCATTTAATGACAATGAAGTCATCCTATCTTCAGATAAAAGCTGGAAAGTTAAAGCAGATTCTTCTTGGGATAACAGTGCACCGCTGATTAATAGATTTCAAGATTTTGTGAATGATAAAGTTGATTTTAGCAATAAAATTGACGGTTGGCAAAGCCGCACTTTTGATGACGCAGACTGGAAACAAGCTACGCTCGTGGCTAGAAATGTAGGTTGGCCAACACAACAAAAAAATAGTTTGGCAGGAGCCACAACCTTGCCCTGGATCAATCTTATTCCCAGAGATTTACCATACCTCAAGGAAACAACACTTTTGACAAGCAATTTGATACAAGCAAAACAAATTAAACATCAAAGTACGGATGATATTGTTCCCTTTACCCTTAAAGGTAGTATAGATAGACACATAAAAATGCCTTTAAATCAAAACCAACCTTTGATATTGAAATCTCCCAAAGCTGGAAGCGATTGGTTATTGCTCTATGATTTCGGGGAAATCATCAATGGAAATCCAAAACTGGTTATCGAGGGAAAAAAGGGTACAAAGGTGGATATTTTGACTGCACCCTTTCAAATTGACGGAATGTTTAACCACAAGATCTTGGCTTCTGAATTTAAAGATCAAATTGTTTTGTCAGGAAATTTAGACGAATGGGAATCTACCTATTTTAAACCCGCTAGATATTTGGCGCTAATTATCAATACGGATGAAAAAGTTAAAATTCTTCAAGTAGGTTCAAAGCAGTTAAACTATCCTTTTGATCGAAAAGGAAACATGGAAAGTTCAGCAGCACCCTGGGTTAAACAATATTTCGATGCTACGGATAAAACCATCAAAGTCTGTACTACTGATGCTTACACTGACAACTACAGAGAGCGAAGACAGTACGCCCAAACAGGTTATTACGGGGCGATGGGTAATTATTGGATTTTTGGTGATAGCGCATTGCAGCGACGCTATCTCGTTCAAACGGCTCAAGAACAAGACGCTAACGGTATCATGCCCGCATATGCCCCCCTAAAAAGTGATGACTACATGGTGATTCTGGACTCTAATTTATTATGGATAAGAAGTCTTTATCAGTATTATCTCTTTTCAGGTGATCTTATTAGTACAAAAAATTTACTGAAAAGTGCTTACAAGCTAATGGAATTACTGGACAGTTTTACTGATGATTATGGTTTAATTAATAATCCACCTTATCCTTACTGGTTAGATCATTCTGATTTGGATAGAGCTGGAGCTAACTTTACATTAAACGCGCACTATTTAGGCGCCTTAGAAGATTTTACTCAATTACTCGAATGGCTAGATCAGGATGAGGCATTGACCTTTAAGAACAGAGCTAAACTACTAAGGACATCGCTAAAAGAGCTTTTTTGGAATAAAAAGAAAGGTTTATTCACCGATGCATTATTATTATCTGGTCAATCGATTAAATATAGCGAACATGCAAATGGTTTAGCGTTAGCGATGAAAATTGGTGATGAATCGCAAACAAAATCTGTTGTAGCACATCTGCTAGAGGACGACCCAAACAAATACATTAAGAAGGAATCAGGGCTAACGATTGTTACCCCAGCAATGTCCTATTTTCTGCATAAAGGAATTGCGGAAGCAGGCTATGTAGATGCCTCCTTTGATTTACTTCGCAGGCGCTTTGACCATATGCTTGAAGCTGAACACAACGGTACATTATGGGAAGAATGGTGGCTCGACGGGTCGGGAAGATCTGGAAGGTTTGACGGGAACCATACAAGGTCCGATGCACAGACCGAAAGTGCTTTTATTCCCGCCTTATTTGCGGAGTTTTTACTCGGAATTCAGCCCTCGAAACCAGGAATGAAAGAAATGACGATCAATCTGCCTAAGTCAAAAATCGAGAAGATTGAATCCATCATTCCCGCTCCAATGGGGGCACTCCACGTGGAATGGGATTTAGGACAAAAAAAGTTATTAAAAATGGAAATACCAGAGGGTATGGAAGTAAAACTGAAAA
>CENJ01141046.1_pt1 | contig 13201 bp, 6 predicted proteins | sample 356161 | NCBI WGS metagenome assembly CENJ01 (sample SAMEA2619531, study PRJEB7988) | marine metagenome | biome: marine biome (ENVO:00000447); feature: surface water layer (ENVO:00002042); material: "saline water (ENVO:00002010), including plankton (ENVO:xxxxxxxx)" | depth 5 m
ACGCTTGGTTTTACCGCTGGCGAAGCCACGTTACGGAATACTGTTTTCTATACCCACCAGCGTCCTATCGTGGATGGCACGAACGCTGGTCGAACTCTTACGGCTGGTGATTCGAGCGGTGTCTTGGTCACTGTGGACGGTGAAGAGGTTGAAGTTGCTGATGTAGACGGCAAGACGGGTGCTATCACCCTCGCTGTTGCACCACCTTTGGGATCAGAGGTAAAGGCTACCTATTTCTGGAACTCTTGGCAGGACACATTTGATTTCGTTTTTGACATCGGTGTCACTCGAATTCTTCGGTGTGGTGTTGAAGCGGGTCGTATGGACTACCTCAACGGTACGGACTTTGTTCTGACCGACGACAAGGTTCACTGGGGTACTTCAGCAATCATTGAGTCGGGAGTTTCTACCGATGGCGCAGACGCTTTCGGAAGCAGCCAGATTACGGCTCAGTTGGCAGATGTAAAGGTCAGCATGGAAGAGTGTGCTCCCGTTACTATGGCGGGTGCTACAAGCCTTACTAAGTTCGTTCTTCAAAGGGTTCCAACTTCAGGTAACGGTACTGGTTCTCCAGGCAACGAATATCCGATTAGTGCTGCCAACTTCAGCTCGATGACAAACAAGCGTCGTGATGTTTGGTCGAACCGACCAGAACTGATCAAGGTGTACGCTGGTTACGGTGTTGAAGATGCCGCATCACGAGGTCAGTTGACCACTGCTTGGGTTGACGCAACCAGCAAGTCGTTCACGCTTTCTGAGGCTATCGAGCCTGGAATGACCGTGTACGCTTCTTACTACTACAACAGAGTAGATGACACCTCATGGACTCTCGAATGTCTTTCTTCGGGCGGTTCTGGCTTTGGAACATACAGCATTACAAGTAGTGCTGGTGATTCTGTCTTTGCTTGTACCCTTACTGGTAAGGGCGCGGGTCTGGTAGAAGTTCTTCAGTGGGAGTCAGGGAACTCTAACCTGCCAATGGCTCGATTTGAGTCTGTTTCAAGTGACCTGTACACAGGCGCGGTAAACGAGGTGGTTACTGTTACTTTGGTGGACAAGGATGCAACCCCCGCCAAGATGTCCTTCAACAACCCCGGACCTTTCTACTTCAGCGATTCTTCATCTGATTCCGCTGTGTTCAATGTTGACGCGACTGCTAACCGAACGCACGATCTTTCGGTTGGTCCTGCTGTTGCGATTATGGTTTCAGATGCGGCGTCTTACGATGCTTCGTCTGGTGGAACCGACTGGACTATTGAAACGGGCGTAAACGATAGCGTTTCTCTGAGTGTGGATGGGGCAACCATCAACGCGACGGTTGCCGCTGGTGCTCGTACAATCGACGACTTCGTTACTGCGATCAACACTGCTGCGGAAGGTGTTGCTATTTCCTACACGGCTTCTACTCGTATCCGTAACAAGGTCGAGATTGCCGTTGGGGTTATGGACAACTTCGTCATCGGGATCGAAGACGGTCTGGATAATCCAGATCTCGACTGTACGATTACCGCCGCTGAATATGCGAATGTTGGCGATTTGGCTGCTGCTGTTCAAGTTGCTATCGACACCGCGATTGGGGTTTTCGCCTTTGGTGATCCCGCAAATGCGCCTACAATCACTGTTGAAGCCAATGTCGCTGGACAGTTGGTGTTCACCCTTGAGAAGACGGCTGCTGCTACGGCAATGCAAATGTCTTTCGTTGATTCGGCTACCGAACTGCAAAGTTTCGCAAAGGGTATCGCAGGTATCGACACCGCTCAGGTGAAGAACACCTATCAGACGATTCTGAACCACGCTCCGATTGCTTATAAGCATGATGTTGGTGCAGGAGGTTCTGGCGCGATTTCCCACGACCGATTGGTTCTTCGTAACCGATTGATCCCAGGCGGTAGAAACCTTGGCGCGGTTGGTGGTGCTTCGGTTCATCCGAGTAGCATCAGCGGTGCAGAGATCGAAGTTCTTTCGGGAACGGCTCTGAGCCTGTTTGGTCTTTCGATTGGCGACTCTGCCAGCGCAAGATCACACGCTACGGTTATTCCAGCCGCCCTTTCTGGCTATGTTGGTTGGGGTCGCGGATACTTTGATCCTACTGACGCTGCTTTGCTTGCTGCTCGCGGGCAAGCCAAGGTCACTTTCTACGACGGTACCAATGACGCACTCCCTGCAAACGACAGTCTGGAACTGACGATTGATGGAACCGCTGTCACTGTTTCTTTAGGGTCTTCGGCTGACGGAACGGAAACTGCTTTGGGTCCGATTTCTGATGCTACCTCTGTACTGGGTCAGATTGACGTTGCGCTCTCAACCGCAGGTGTTGGTTCTTTGGTACAAGAAGGCGCATCTTTCTGGATTTCCAGTAGCACGCAAGACGCTGTTTCAAAGGTTACCGTTGGTGAAGGTTCCGCTAACTTGGTTCTTGGACTCAACGATAACGAGAGTGCGGTTCGTTCCAGCGTACCAGCAAGTGCTTTGGTCGGTTCGATTATGACCGATATGACCAACGCTAACTGGGTAGCAGGTTTCGACAGTGCGGGATCAACTTCGCTTCCGGGCGACGGCGGTGTGGCACTTGTAGTAACTGACGCGACTGGTAACGATTTCCTTCAGGTTGAAAGTGGTACGGCTGGAACCTCTTCAAGCATCTCGTTTGGATCGGCTTCAACCATTGCTCGTAGGGGTTCTGGATTTATCGGAACTCTTGGAGCGGCTGATTTCGGTGAAGGCGCAATGTCTGGTTTCACTGTTACTTCGGACAACCCTGAAGGTTCTGGTTCTGCGAACTCTTCAATCTTGAACAGTGGTGATGGTCAAGACGGTGTTGTGGGTCAGACTTATCGCGATGAAGTTACGGGTCTTACCTTTACGCTTCTTTCACCTCTCGGTGGCGGTAACTACTCGACCAACGCAACTTCAACCTTCGAGTTGACTTGTACGGACGAGATCGTTTGTGACGCAAACAATCCGATTGAATCTCTGGCTGGCTTGCAGTTGTTCGTTGCGAACACTTCAAGTGTTGCTGTTGGCGATACTGCGATTGTTACGACTTACCACAAGAACGGTAAAGAGCCTTCGATTGGTCAGAGTTTCTTTATCTCTTATGAGTATGAGAAGCGTAACTACACGCCTCGTCTTTTCACGAAGATCTCAACTATTGAGGCTGCTTTCGGTAAGGTCGGTGCTACCAACCAAACCAGTTTGGCTTCTTACTTGATGTTCTTGAACGGGGCTTCCGTTATTGGCGTCAAGCAGGTTCGTCGTGAAGAGGGTAAGACCAATGCTTCTTTGGCGAGTTACCAGACTGCGGTTGAAGAGTTGGAAGGTTTGCTTCCAGGTCGGATTCGTCCTTCGGTACTCGTTCCTTTGAAGGAATATTCACACGAGTTTGGTACTTTCCTGTCGCTCCATGTCGATAAGCAGTCCAACATCACCAATAAGGCAGAGCGTACAGCAATCCTCGGTTTCTCCGCAGGAACGCAACCAAGCGAAGCCGCTACTATGGTGAAGATGCTGGATGAGGGTGTAGACGAAAGCGGTATGCGAGTATCGGGTAATCCTCGTATCCGTTGTGTGTACCCTGACATGCTTACCGTTAGCACGACTGATGCTCTGGGTAACCAGACTGAAGAGTTGGTTGATGGTCGTTACCTTGCGGCTATGATGGCGGCTCGTCAGTTGTCACCGAACCGCGATGCTGCGACTCCTTGGACGGGAACTCAGTTCGTTGGTACCAACGGCGTATCTCGTAATCTCGACACCGTGACGATGAATCAGGTTGCTTCGGCAGGTATTACGGTTTGTGAAAACCGACCTCCGTTCATCAAGGTTCGTCAAGGTCTTACGACTGACATGGGAACGGTTATGACCAAGACTCCAAGCGTTATCCAGATTGCAGATGAAGTTCATCAGCGGTCACGCGATGTGCTTGAAGGCTTCATTGGCGTCAAGTTCCTGCCTTCAATCGTAAGTCAGATCGAAGGTCGTGTTGCGATGATGTACAAGGATATGGTGAGTTCACAAATCGTGGCTGCTTACACGGGTATTAAAGCCAATGTTCGTGCAGATGACCCAACGGCTTGTGAGGTAGAAAGTTTCTATCAGCCCATTTTTCCGCTCCTCTACATCGTGATGAAGTTCAACATTAGGTCTTCCGTATAATCCAGTAAAAACGGGGGTTTACGGGGCATCAGCCTCGTAAACTACCCCACTGGGCAGTTGAGTTTAGAGCAATAAACGGTTGATAGAACCCCTCTACTAAGTAATATTGGTAATGCCCCCCATCGGAGAAATCTGATGGGGGGTTTCTTTTTGTCCAGCCTAAACTTTTAGCGTAAAAGTTGAACTTTTAGACTTAAAGTTCAACTTTTGGCTCTAAAGTTTGTCACTTTCAGTAAACCAACTTTCCATTTTCTTCTCGTATTCTTCGTGACGCTTTTTTGAGTTTGCTTCTCTCCGTTCAAACTCTTTACGCACCCATTCATCACTTCGACTATCGCAAAGTTCCCGCAGTTCTATTGTCTTGCGTTCTATGTTTCGGATACGGTGCGGATCAATCACGCTCCCATCTTTGAACACGATTAAGTATTTTGGACCCATTTTCACACCTCTTTGAAAGCATAGGTGTGGCTCTTGTGCTTCGTATCAAGGTCTCCGCACCAAGTGGGCGGTATCCAGTGGTAGACATAATCCCGCTGTTCGTTGGGGATCTTCATACCGAAGTCATCCTTCATTCGCCCTGTTCGGAACATGTGCCAATGCCCCTTACGGACATGCCCTTTCTGCTTGCTGCTACGGGTTCGTGCAGACGCCTCTCTCCCCTCACCGATTGCCTCCTCAATGTTCGGACCAATCCAAGTAACGGGTGGCTTGTACCGCTTCGCTTTGCGCTCTTTGTTCTCGGCTTGGCGACGCCAGTTTCGAGCTGTCTTTCCCGATGACCGCTTCGATTGATCTCGGAGGTCTTTGGCTTGGTTGAGAAGTTCCTCTCTTTTCGCGGACTTGATATCCATGAGATCGGCTTTGGGGCTGACCATATACAGAGCCGAGTTGACGATAATACGGGTCGCCATCAAAGCGGCTCTTGACGCAATGGTTCTAACCTCTTCTTCTTTGTGGAGGGAAAGCCCGTCGTACATTGAACGATGTGGAACAAGAGGGTCGATGTCGAAAGTCTCATTCAAAGGGTCTGCGAATGTGTCTTGAATCTGTTGTTCGATTTCTCTATCGTCGTCGAACTTCAAAGAGAACCACATGTGTGCCATATCGTCGGTAGGCAATTTCGGTACTCCGAGTGCTTCGTTCTTTTCTCGGAGAGACATATCAACAGGGTTTGGAGCCCATAAATATACCAATAATCCTTTGTGCTTCCCTTTTGAAATGTGTCCTAAGTCGAGAACATATGCTCCTTCAACGCGATGCCATCCCGTACCTCGAAGTCCGTAGACATCATCCATACGCTCGTTAGGCGATCCCCCCCAGATGAGCATTTGATCGTTTTCGGGGAAAGCAATCCAATATGCGGGAAAAGGGAGTTTTAGGTGGGAGGCTGGAACTTTACCTAACTCCGTATCTCCGAACGCTTTCTGCATTTCTGGTCCGACAACGACGGTTTGCTGCCCCCAAAAGCGGTACTCCATCATACAAGCCATCGTTTTGTGGGTCGATACGAACATATCGTGCAACTGACCGTTCATGTCCCCCAATTTGATCAAGTGGCAAAAGTCGAGGTTTTCGTCGAAACCTCGTTCGTTTTGTTTGGCGAGTTCGGTGAGCGTCTGTTCCCAATTCAACCTAAGACCTGATGGTGCGGCTGGATGCGCTGCCCAATCGTCGTGGTGGTTCCAAACCTTGTTTAATAGTGTTGTCATGATTCCTCCTGTTTGATGTGGATACCCACTGCGAATAAGATCAGCCCCCCCTATCAATAAAGAGCGGGGAATCTTTCTTCGCATTGCCCTTTGTACTTACGCAAAGTCCACCAACAGAATCGGATCAGATCTTCGTCATTAGATAGCAACTGTGAGGTTGTTATGGTGTGCATAATCGCTGCGTCGGGCTTATTGAAACCTTGCCCGTCTTCGGAGAACGCCCCGTCGCATACAGACTGCATGTAGGCGACAGCGTGTGGCACAGTCTTCTTTACACTGAAAGGGATGGGAGTGTTTGAGAAGCCATTCATACGGCTTACCCACGAACTTTTATTCGCCATTACTTTCTTTTGGTTTTTGGCTACGGTTTTCGCATTCTTAGAAGCCGAAATACGAGCGTCGCGCTGCTCCACTGTCTCTTGGACAATGTTCACGCCACCTGTCTTGGCAGTGCTTTCAAGTTGCTCTGCTTCATTCTCGACAGCCTCTTCGATAAGACTTTGCTTACGGTCGAGAAGTCGAAGAACATGGTGATCCATTGGGTGGTCGCTAACCAGACGAATGTATTGAAGACTATCGGCTTCTTGCCCGATACGACGAATACGATCTTCAGCCTGTGCGTTGAGAGCAGGGTTCCATTCCAAGTCGCAGAAAATCATCTTGGAGGCTCGGGTCAAAGTGATCCCTGTACCACCAGCCTTGATCGTACACGCAATACCCTTGAGATTGCCCTCTTGGAAGTCCTCTACGGCTTTCTGACGGTCTTTTTGGGAGGTGTCACCCATAATGGTTGCCCAACCATCCCGAAGGCTCAGAGCCTCAACAGGGGCGCGGTGTGCAGAGAACACAACCACTGGCTCGTTCGCTTCTTCAAAACCTTCAACCAGTTCCAACAGAGCAGGGATTCTGTCAGATGCGAGGGATGCTCGGATTTCAGAGAAAGCGTCGAACTGTGGAAGTTGATCCAAGTTGAGTTCTTGCATCTTTCTCCAAGCCTTACTGACCTGACTTTTGAGGTTCCCAGATAAACCGACAACCAAGTCTTGGATCTGCTTTTGGGGAAGGTCAGAAAGAACCTCATCTTTCATACGGCGAAGCATTACACGACGCATTCTTTCGGGAACGCTCTCGTCTGGCGTACCGAACTGGTATCCGAACCGACCTTTTACGCCATCCATATTACGAAGGAATCCGTGCCAACTACCGAATACTGTTTGAGCCATACCGAAGGTATTGAGAACACCCCAAAGATCAAATGGGTTGCTCATAAGGGGGGTACCCGTCAAAGCCCAAGCGTTCTTACACACTGAAGCCAACACCTTTGCTCTCTTAGAGCGGGTCGCTTTGTACGACTTACAAAGGTGTGCCTCGTCAAAGATCGCTGTGGTCTTTTTGAGCACCTTTACCCACAACTCAGGTGTGTTGTGTTCAGTTCCGTACTTATCAGTGGGATCAAACTCTTTTGGAAGGATATCGTAGTTGATGATGACAACATCACCACTTGCAGGGAGCCTAAAACCATCGCGTCCTTGGCAGACACGCGGAGTCAGATCGCTTCTCCATTTGCGTACTTCATTTGCCCAGTTCAGTTTTAGGGTTGCTGGACATACAACGATGGCTCGATCCTCAATCGCCATCACAGACTGAAAGGTTTTACCAAGCCCCATATCATCACCCAACAGCGCACGGTCGTGTTGGGATAGGAAACGAACACCCTCTTGCTGGTAACCATACGCTCCACCAATAATGGCTCGTTTGACTGCCTTCAAGTCAGCATTCGACAGTTCGACAACTTCAAACCCGTCAGGCATTTCAAGGTTCAATCGCTTACAGCCATCGACCACCCTTGCTCGATCTTTGGGTTCAACACTGACCGTCCAACACTTATCGGTACGGTCAAATCTCGCATTAGGCATACCCCTAAGAATAGGCAGAGCCTCTGCCTCGTAAGGCATAAAAATCTGCCCTGTTGAAGTGATTTCACGACGCGGCTTTTCGTTGGCGCGGTTCTGCACTTCGACAGGAGCCTCGCCAATACACGCGGAACTGTTGCATACGGTTGAGTACCTACGGTCGGACTCACCCTTAAAGGCTAACCCTTCCATTTCCTGTACTTTTTTTCCGCAGCAAAAACATTCGCCCGCATATCTGTTTTGATAAATCCGCATAATGTACCTCACTTTGAATGGGGCAACTTCCCCCTTCATTGTGAATACCGACCTCGAAAATAATCAGCCCCCCCTATTTCACAGAAATTTTAGGTTCGATAAGCCGTCTATTGTCCGACCTTCATAGAGAGGCACAAGACCGCTTTCACTTTGGAGAACTAAAATGGCATACAACCCAGACAAAGCCCCAGTAAATGGAGTACAGGGTACTTCATATCTATACGATTACGGAACTTCCCCGAATACGAGAACCGCTGTTTCTCAAAAGGTTCGGATTTTGACCCCTGTTTATGGCGACAAAACTTCGCTTCACCAGATGGGTGTTCTTTCTTCTTTCAACCCCTCGCAATCTCGAACGGTTGAGCCTGTTCGCGGTATTGGTTTTGGGGATCAGGTGGCAGAACTTGTTCCTTCGGTAACTGAGCCGACGACTGGCGACTTTGAGCGTGCGTTGCTTTACCTTTGCAACTTGTGGCAAGCCACAGGTTATGCGTCTGGTGTTGATGGTCCTGTTCGCTCTCTCGCACATCACAGATGGCCCTTTGACATCGAACAGCAATTGGTGTTCTCCACACTTGCTGACATGGATCTCGGTGTTGAGAACAAGGGTTATAGCGGTGCGTCAGGTGCGTTTGACGGTGGTGTGAAGCAGACTGCTTACGCTCAAGTCACGACGGACGGCGATAGTTCTTATACTTCTTCTGCCGAAGCCGCGAGTGCTTCATCCTCTTCTCCAAACCCCGACCCCGCTGAAGCGTACACAAACAATGGTCGTGGTCACTCTGCTATCATCACGATGTACGAGGCTTGCTGGTTTACTGCTTGGTCGGCTTCATTCGCTAAGGATGCTGGTATGATTATGGAGACTGGATCAGTCATCGTTTCTGATGTTCACGACTTCTCGTCTTACTACGGTGAGTTCTTAGCCACTGGTAACGACCCTTCACTTGGTCAGCTCGGTTCTGTTCGCTTTGGAACTACTTACGCCCGTGGTGGCGATATGTCTGGTGCTGGTGCTCAAGGCAACGGTTTCATTACGGCGACTGAGTAAGAATCGACCTCCTACCCCCGACAAGGGGGTACAGTCTATCTGAGACACTTTATGGAGGATAACTATGCTTGATCTCGCAACCTTAAAGGCTACTCTTCAGCCTATTCGACAAATTGGTGAGGTTGAAGAATACTTCAAAATCGACGGCATAGAAGTATGTATGCGAGTTCTAACGCCTAAAGAAGAACTTCAAGTTCAACGCTGGGCGAATAGCATCCTTGCAGCAGCGACCGTTGACCAGAGAGAAAACGACAACTCGTTGGCTGTCGAGTATTTGAACCGCTTTAAGTTGGGGTGTTTGGCTTACTCGTTGGTTGAGATCAACGGTATGGATCTCCGAAATGAGGAGTTCATCGCAACAGGTGAAGTTCTGAAGAACGGGAAACCTGTCAAAGTCAAAAAGACCGACGCTCTTATTGATATTCTTGAAGGGTGGCCCCGCCCGCTGCTTTCGGCAGTGTTCAAGAAGTTCAATGAGGTAATGGAGCGTTGCGAGATCCAGTCCGATCAGTCTGTCGAATACAATCCACCCGATATTGAAGCAGAGATTCAGCAACTTCTAAACCGTCTTCAAACGCTTGAGGAAATGAAGAAGCGTAAGGATGATGCTGATGTGATTACGGGCAACCTGAACACAGATGGTGATGCGGTTGAAGAACCTGTTACCACACATAAGGCGGCTCCTGAGTGGGAAGAACCTACGCACACGCCTGAGCCTGTTCAAACTCAACCTGAGCCTGTTCAAACTCAACCTGAGCCTGTTCAAACTCAAACGGCTGCTGGTACGGTTCGTAGGTCTGCTATTCCACAACAGGCAAATCCCATTGAGCCAGCCTACGAGCCTCAAGAGCAAGAAGCCGTACAGAACGAACAGCCTACCGTTGAGCATACGGAAACTTTTCAAACGGCTGCTGGTACGACTGCAACGGCTGCTCCTAATGACGGATGGGTTGATCCCAAAGACGATGACGCAATGGAAAATGCGATGGCGGCAGAAACTCGAAGGATGCAGGAACTCCGCGCTCGAAGATTCAATCAAGCGGCGGCACCGAATTCCAATGAGCAGGTTTCAGCAGATACTTCTGCAAATCCGAGATTCAAGCCGCCTTCAAAGCGGTGATCCATGAAGCAACTGCCTCCGACAACGCCAGAACAGAGGTTGGAGTTACTTGCTGATACACAAGAACTAATCTCACCCGGCTTTTTATCTGCGAAGGTCGTAATCAATGGGGTTACGATCAGTTTTAGAAGTCCCTACCCCTCCGACTATTTCATCTTAGGTCATGCCTTTGAGTTTGGTTCGGAACCTTGGGCTACTGCCTTGATCGCCCGTCTTGTCTGGCTGGTGGATGGTTATTCGTGTTTTAACAACCCTGATTTCGAATACGAGATCAGGGATCTATTGCGGTCTATCCCACGCGGTAGTTACTCAAAGTTGTTTGCTTGTGTCGGACACCTAATCAGAAGACACAATAAAGCCCGCGAATCTGTCATTAACTTCTTGTGGGAAGAAACTTCACGAGATTTATGGAGAGGCTTTGGCAAAAAAAGTCCCAACTTAGATGTTTCGACAGGGATTGTTGGTCTTGAGAGTTTGGGGCTGAACGCTTGCCAAAAAGTATGGGTGGCTTGGAACGAGGCTGAAGATCAAAGAACCAAAGATGAGTTTGAGTGGACTCTGGTGAAGCAAAGCATTTCCCCGCACGCCCCTAAAGCCATCGAGAAGATGAATAAGCGTGAAAAGCAGCAAGACGAAACGAGAGCCAAAGACCGCAAGAAGAAACAGGACGAGTGGTACTATAAAGTAACGGGCGTTCTGGATGAGAACGGAAAACTTATCACTAAGAAAGGCGAGGAAATCGATCCTTATGCTGGGGATCAAGTCTCTATGGCGTACACTTCAGACGAACTTGCTGAAGAAATGCGTCGCTGGGTCACTGGTGAGCAGGATTGGCACGATAGGGTCATCCAAGAGTACAAGGCAGGGATTAAGACCAAGATGCTTGAAGAGCGTATGGAACGAGATCGCCGCTTGGAAGAAGCCCAGCAAGAGATGGAAGAAAGACAGCGCAATCTGGGTATACGCTCTCGCGACAGGTTGGTTGGCTATACGCCAGATCAGGTCAAAAAGTTCAAAGAAGAATCAGGTTTTGATCCCGAAAGACCAGGGGCGAGGACGATTGCTTATGCTCCAAGTCGAAAGCAAAGCGCGTTTGATAAGTGGGTAGACGCAGAACGAAGTTCTGGTGCTTTGGTTGAAGAAGGCGGTAAATTAGTTCCGAAGAAAGAGATTCCGCGACCTGAAAAAGATGAGAGATCTCTCCAAGATAAAATAAGTTCTCGATTGCCTCGCTTAGATAGAGGTGATTGAAAATGTCCACTAAGATGGAAAATATCGACCTGAATTTTACGCTCAACGCAAAGGCGGTTGAGCAATCAGGGAAAGCCCTCCAAAAGTCGTTGGAGCAAGGTCTTGGTGCGGTTAGTTTTGACGTCCTTAGAAAGAACGCCGATAGAGCGTTCAAGTCAATGGGCGACAACTTACGGAAAGCCCTCAACCAAAAGGTAGATTTCGACACCTCAAATATCGAAAAGAAGTTCGCCAAACTTCATTCAAAACGACAGACGATGGAGCGGCAACTTGCTCTTGAATCTGTAAAACTTCAGGACAGTTCTGGTAAGAAACAAGGTTTCTTTGCTCGCCAAAAGATGGCTTTGTTCAAGCGGTACAAAGCCGAAGAAATGAAGTTGATCCAACTCAAGCAAAAGGGGATGGAGAAACTAAACAAGTTAGCCACAAAACATGTCGCCATTATGAAGAAAGCCGGGGGCGGCGGCGGTGGCGGCGTCATGGGGATGTTCGGAGGTAAAGGCGGCGGCTTAGGCAAAGGGATGGGCGGCGGTCCAGGCAAAGGGATGGGCAAAGGTCTTGGCAGTATGGCTAAGATGGGGAAAGTCCTTGGTCCTGTCATTAAAGGTCTTGGTATGGCGGCAGGTGCTATTGGTATGGCTGCTGCCGCTATTGGAACCTTAGCCATTGGTCTTGGCTCGGTTATTGGTGTTTTCGCAGGGTTGATCGCAGTCATTGTTGCTGCCGACAGCAAGATGAAAGGCTTGAACAAAAGTCTGCTGGAAACTGTTGGTGGTGCGGATATGCTCGGTAAGGGGTTTGACTCCGCTACCGCTTCCATCAATGCTATGCGAGATGCTGCCATTGGAGCACAGTTTCGCCTCGGCTCTTTGGCGAAAGACAACATAAAGATCCTCACAACTTTGCACGAGCACGGTGTTACCGTTCGCGAAATCTCAAAAGACGCGACAAGCGCAGCAACCGCCTTGGGGCATTACCAAAAAGCGATGGGTCTGGTTTTGACCACCAGTCGTATGATCGGTGAGAGCGCGTCAACAGTCGCACAGAACATGGCTCAACAGGCAGATGATTTGGGTATGACGCTGCAACAGGTTGCGGAGAAGTTCGCAACGATTGGTCGCTTTGCGATGGAGTCAGGCTTCAGCACAAAGCGTTTCTTCTCAATGGTTATTCAAGCCACCTCTGGTATGTCGATGTACAATGTTCGACTTGAAGAAGCGGCTGGTATGCTTGTCCGTATTGGTAAGATTCTTGGTCAGAAAACAGGTGGCGAGTTCTTACAGTCTTTGACGAAAGGTTTTGTCGATAAGTCGATGACTGACAGGATCAAGCAAGTCAAACTTGCTGGTACAAAAAATACCAAAGAGACGCTGGAACACTCGGCTAACAACACCGCTGACGCTTTCATTCAGAAACTACAGGGCAATGGCAACTTCGGCAATATGACAATGGCTCAAATGGGCGTCGAGGGTGATGATCGAAAGATTACGGATATGACTTCGCAGGAACTTGTGAAGGTTCTAAAGACTATGACACCTCAACAGCAAGCCAAGTTCAATGCTCGTTTCCATATGGAAGCGACTAAAGCCGATGCTGCAAACGCAGATGGTTTGGCAAGGCAAATGAAGATTCTTACAGATGTTTCAGTTGCCTCTAAGGGCGGTCTTCTCAATATGGCTAAGGGTCTGGACTCGTTGGATATGGGCGGCAAGTTAAATATGCTTCGCAACTCAATGAAAACAATGTT
>CENJ01068339.1_pt1 | contig 13186 bp, 6 predicted proteins | sample 356161 | NCBI WGS metagenome assembly CENJ01 (sample SAMEA2619531, study PRJEB7988) | marine metagenome | biome: marine biome (ENVO:00000447); feature: surface water layer (ENVO:00002042); material: "saline water (ENVO:00002010), including plankton (ENVO:xxxxxxxx)" | depth 5 m
TGACTACGACCAAACGGACGCGCCGATTTCAGATCTGGGCGTCAGTGTTCTTGAGGACGTTTGGAACGTTTCTCATGAAGTTCAGTTCTTGTGGAATCCATCACCGGATTTCTCTTTGACCAGCGGCTTGTACTACTTCCAGAGTGATCGCTTGCAAGACTATCGCTTGCGAAACGCCACCGCGCAGGGTCGCTACACTAACGCGGCTGACTATGCTTTGTGGGATGCGCCGAATCCTTACCTAGGTGGCATTACTGCTATGTCCACACTGTACGCATCGATCCCATGGCTCGCCGGACCGCATTGCGAAATCGATACCGCACCCGTCGGTGGCGCATGTGCCGGACGCTGGGGTGGCGATCCTGAAGGCGCAACTTATAAGCACAACAACACCAACGACACCACGCAAACTGCGGCATTTGCTCAAGGCACCTATAACTTTAACGACCAATGGGCTCTAACCTTAGGTGTTCGCTGGGCTGAAGATCGCAAGTCCGTACTCGAAAATCGTTTCTACTACTTCGAGTTCAACTTAGTTCCTTATATTCGTGGGACCGTGCTTGACCCGCTTGCGGCAACCTATGGCATCTTGACTGATCCATCGACACTCACAGACCTAGCGTTTGCCAATGTCATGATGGGCGCAGCAACTGCTACGGGCGATGCAGAAAGCCCAATTACGCCAACCTGCGCGCTCACCGCGGTCGAATGCGCCAACCCGCTGCGACTGAGTGGCGGCATGCCGTTCAGCGGTGGCACCAAGGCGGTTGATGAAAAGACTTGGAGTGCTGTCACAGGCCGTATCAACTTAGATTGGACGCCAAACGATGACACGTTGGTCTACCTGTCGACCACTACCGGATACCGTGCCGGTGGTTATGGTTTGGGCATCTTAGAAGCACGTGTTGAAACGCCTCAAGGCACCAAGCCGGTAAGCTATGACGAAGAAGAGGTTCTGCATATCGAACTGGGATACAAAGCAACGCTGTTGGATGGCCAATTGCAATTGAACAGCGCGGTCTATACTTACCAGTACGATGGCTATCAAGACAGTGTTGACATCTACGATCCTTCGCAAGATGCGTTCCGCGAAATCCCGACCAACACTGGTAGCGCTGTCAATTCAGGCTTTGAGCTTGAGGGAACTTGGTTAGCAACTGATAACCTGACGCTTAATGCAAACTACAGCTACACCCAAACCGAATATCAGGATGACGTTTACCTACTGGAAGACGACAACCCTGAGCGGCCAATACAACTGTTCGGTGAAAAGCGCTTTAACCTCAAGGGTGGCGCTTTGAAAGGTATCCCCACAAATAAGTTTACTGCTTGGGGCAACTACGTTTGGGATTTCGAAACTACGCGCCTTACTCTGCTGGCGGCTTACTCCTACACGGGTGAGTACAACGGCAGCGCTTTAGAGCGTGACTTCGATAAGATTCCAGAGCGCACACGCACCGACTTGAGCCTTATTTGGGAAACTCAGGACCGCCGCCGCCGCGCGCGCTTCTTCGTTGATAACGTCTTCGATGAAGTGAACTTTAGAGGTATTGGTAGCGGATCTCATTTAACCAACTACAAGTTGACTGGAACCTTGCTGGATATGCGACGTTTTGGTGTCGACGTCACTGTTAACTTCGGTGGCTAAGACTATCGGTGGCTAAGTAGGATCACCGGCCGATCATCCGATCGGCCGGTTTGCCCCCTTAAACTCTGGCTTTTCCTTGAACGGACTCCAGACCTACACAGATCACCTAATTCTCAGGCGGAATCTCTTCTATAAGCACCCCACTCTCTTGCAAGTCGCATAGACGACTCTCTTCCCAGCCAAGCCAATCCCGCAAAACCTCCCCGTTGTGTTCACCTTTATGAGGCGCCCGCCCACGCACGCCGCTGGCTGCGGCAGAGAAGTGATAAGGCGTTTGGGCCACCGGTCGAGTGCCGCCTTCACCATCTGCGATCTGCACAAAAACGTCTCGATGCGCTAGCGTCGGTTGCTCGGGTAGATCCTCGGGCGAACGCACTTTGCCCCAAGCAAGATTCATTTTGGCCATAACGTCTTCGGTTTCTTGCCAGGTTTGTAAATTCCCAAAATACTCGGCGACGCGTTGGCGACGGATACGAATCTTATCCGCCAGCGCCATTTCGCTATGCGTTGTGTCGACAACGCCCATCTCGGTGGTCAGCAATTTCCATAGAAATCTGAAGTCGGCTGAAACTAAGATTGGTCCCACCTGCGTTTCCCAGACGTCATTTCGCAATGGACCAGTATCCTCAGAATTTTCCAAGGCATAATGTAGTTGGTCATCTGTCGCTACGGTGGCGTCGATCATGGCAATGTCGATGTGCTGGCCCTTGCCGGTACGTTCACGCATCCACAACGCAGACAATATACCGACCGTGCCATGCAGCGAGGCATTCGTATCGGCGACGGAAAGAGGTAAATCGTTGTAAGGCACATCGCCACGTCGCGCTTGGCGCGCCATCAGACCTGCTTCTGCATGAATGATGGGTGCATACGCGGGTCGATGTGACTCCGGGCCACCGTGGCCAAAACCGGAGATCGACAACATAATGACTCGAGGATTGACGGCGCTTAGATCGCTATAGCCAAAGCCCAAGCGCGACATCACGTCGGGACGATAGTTCTCGATTACAATGTCCGCTTCGCGCACCAATGCAAAGATCAGCTCTGTGGCGCCCGCCGCGCGTAAATCCACGCAAATATCTCGTTTGCCCGCATTCTGCTGGTGGTAGTAGCCTGGCAAACCACCAACGACTCGCCCCCACATCCGTGTGACATCGCCATCCGGCGGTTCGATCTTCACTACATCGGCCCCCAAATCGCTGAGCATCCGACCAGCAAAAGGACCCGCTAATACCCGCGAAAAGTCGAGTACCTTCAAGCCGGCCAGAGGATATTGATCAAGTTCCATCTAGTTTCTCCTGCCCCAACGAGGCAAAACTATAGCGAATAACCTAAACGCAATAAAACCGGCTTTAGTCTGCGTGGGTTTTAGTGGATTTCTGCTGACTCACCTTGCGCTCGACGCAAGGCGTCTATATTGAATCCGGGGCGTTGGGCTGCGTCGATAATGACACGCTCGCGCCGCGCGAGTTTAGCGGCGGCTGCGACGACCTGATCGGCAACATCGCTAGGAATTACCACTGCACCATGCACGTCGGCATGAATCAGTTCACCGCTTCGCACTCGCATGCCCGCGACCTCCACCGGGCGGGAGAAGTCCACAACGTGAACGAAGGCATGCGAAGGCAAGACACTGGCAGCCAGCATTTGAAAATCTGCAGCGTTGTCCGGGAGATCACGGACGCCGCCGTCTGTCACCAAACCCAGGCACCCCAGCCCCTTATGAATATTCGAGTTCACCTCGCCCCAAAAGCAACCGTAACCTTGATCACCGTCGAGATCTTGTATCACCGAGACCGACGGCTTAGGACCACTATCAATGTACTCGTAGTAGGCGTCTGATAAAGCGCGGCTATCTTTACCGCTCAGTTCGGACGGTTGGGCAGCGCGAATGGTTGCCGTTCTCGCGTAACCAACTATAGGGGGGAGCGATGGATGAGTGCAGATGAGCGGCTTGGTGGTGTAGCCATAGCCGCGCCGTTTAGGTGCGAGTTCTTCCAATACGTTACAAACTGTCGGCGTATCAACCGATTTAAGTTGTTCGATGAGTTCCAATGAAACGGTTTTGCCCAGCGCTTTTGTAGTGTCGTTCATAGTGTTTTTCCCCTTTATTCGACGCCTCGATTCTAGCGCTTAAAGCGTTTCGAACGAAGGCCTCCTCAGTAAGCCTGAGACTTGTCTGATGTCGGTTTCAAATTGGGAAAACATTCGCCTGACCATGTCGTTTACTGCTGCGGGCGACTTTAACCGCGCAGCCGTAGAACGATAGAGCGACTTTAAGAAGTAGAAGTAGAGAGGGCGAGCTTGCTCGAATCAGATTCTTCGCCAAGCGGCTCGCGCGTCTTTGCTGCGCCAATAAAGTCAGCAAGGATGACGTACATTGACGGAATCAGTATCAAGGTAATCAACGTAGCGAATAAGATGCCGAAGGCTAACGAAATTGCCATGGGTATCACCATTTTAGCCATCGGATCGGTCTCGACGAGCATTGGTACAAGACCAGAGAAAGTGGTTACCGACGTTAAGACGATGGCTCTGAAGCGTTCACAACCCGCCTCGATGCTAGCCGTAACGTAATCCAGCCCGGCTCTGATTTTTTGATTTATCACATCCACCAAGATCAAACTGTCGTTCACGACAACCCCGCCGAGCGCGATAAATCCAAACATAGAGAACATGCTGATTTTTTCGCCAAGCAGAAGGTGGCCTATGACCGCGCCAATAAGGCCGAATGGAATAACGCTCATGATAATCAGAGGCTGCAAATACGACTTAAGCGGGATCGCGATTAAGGCGTACAAACCAGCCAAAACCAGCGCAACGGCAATATACATGCTTTCTATTTGCTCTTGCTCTTCTTTCGCGCCTCCATCGAGCTCAAGAGAAACACCGGGATAGCGCTGCAAAAACACTGGCTCAAATTCTGATTTAACTTGAGCCAACACGCTCATCGGCTCGACGATATCCTCGTTTACTTTCCCCGTTACACTCACCGCGCGCTTTTTTTCAATGCGTCGGATCGTGTCGTAACCTTTTACAAACTCAAAATCGGCCACAGATTCAAATGGGACAACACTGCCGTCCCGCGTTGCCAACCACATGCCTTCAAGGTCACCAATAGACTCCCGCTCTGCGCGTGGATAGCGAACCATCACTTTGACCTCATCATCCCCTCTTTGTATGCGTTGGGCCTCAGCGCCGTAAAAAGCTTCTCTAACCTGTCTGGCAAGATCTGACAGACTTAAACCCAGCGTCTCTGCTTCAGGCCGAATCCGAAGTTTAAGTTCGTTGGGGCCTTCGTCCATCGAGTTATTGATTTCGTGTACACCACCAATCTGACGCAGGAATTGCTCTAACTCCATGGACGCGGCCTTCAGCGTGCCAAAGTCGTCGCCGACAATTTTAAAGGACACCGGGTCACCGCCCATCTTCGTCACAGCACTCACGTTCATGCTTTTAGCGTCTGCGTACTCGCCGATTTTCGATCGAAATAAACGCTCCACTTCGACTACGTTAGATGGGTTAGACGCCAACTGATTAACCTCGGCCATCATCCTATTTTCATCTTCTGAAGACATAGCGAAATAATGATTTACAATTTCGCCATCGAAATTATATTTTTGTTTCAGCTCTGCCTCTGTCTCGTTCAGCGCCTGGGTCATATCGGCGATCACCTTGCGGCGCACCTGATCCGGAACGCCTTCCCGAAACTCAACCTCGGCCTGCAGATACGGTGCAGGTGTATCGGGGAAAAAACCATAACGAACGAACCCACCACCGATCAGACCGATGGTGAGGAATATCATGGACACAAAAGTTGTAAGGGTTAAATAACGATTATGGATCGCAAACTTCACCGCAGGCTTGTATCTATTGACAATAAACTTATGTAACCAAGCATTTACTCGCTTCGCGACGGTCTTCCGTTCAGGCCCGGCTTTACGGCGAGACAGCGATAAGGCCAAGTGAGAAGGCAGAATCAACTTGCTTTCAATTAACGAGAACAGCAAAGTCAAAATAACAACCCAAGCAAGCGCGCCAATCATATTTTTCGGCGGGCCAGTAAAAATCAGCAAAAACGGAACAAAAGCCCAAACCGTTGTTAACACCCCAAAGGTTGCCGGCGTTGCAACTTTTTGCGCACCGTAAACAATACTGTTAAGCGAGTAGCCGTCTTTTTCAGTCTGAGAGTGAACGCTCTCTGCGATGATAATGGCATCGTCTACTACGATGCCAATAACCAGAATGAAGGCAAACAGGCTCATGATGTTTATCGTGACAGAAACAAACGGCATCACCGCGAAAGCACCAAGGAAGGCAATCGGCAGGCCTACTAATACCCACGCTGCGAAGCGCAACTCAAGCATTAAAAACAGAAACAGGAATACCAGCGCAGCGCCAATCCAAAGATTATCCACCAGATTGTCCATCTGCGAATCTAGCATCAAGCTTGAGTCGCCCCAAATTGCGAGCCTCACCCCATCCGGCAGGGTTTTTTGTTTCTCGATTAGATAGCTTTTCACCGCTTCTGCGATTTCGAGTTCGTTCTCCTTCTCGGTAGACATCACCCGGATACCCGCAGCTTGGCGATCGTTAAAGCGTGCGTCAAAGTCGGACTCGATGAATCCGTCGTTAATTTCTGCAATATCGCCGAGGCGGATTTTGGTCCCATCCTCGGCCGTAATGAGCATGATGTCCTCAAACTCTCTGCCAATGTAGGCTTGGCCCTGAGCTCGCAGACGGATATCGCCGCCGTCTGACTTTATACTGCCGCCAGGAATATCTACCGACCACTGCCGTATTTGATCTGCAACGCGCCCAAGCGTCAGGCCATATTCGCGCAGGCGATTTTCCGGCACTTCGATCGCTATCTCAAAAGGCCGTGTACCCATGAGCTCGGCTTGAGAAACTTTAGGGAGCAAGACGATCTCTTGCCTGATGGTGTTAGCCAAATTCGTCATCGCGATCTCGTCTAGATCGCCGTAGACCATAAGCATCAATACCGCTTTCCAGTCGACATTTTGTCGGAAAATAATTGGGCGCTCGGCTTCGACTGGAAAAGTGGGAATACGGTCTACATTCAGCTTCACCTCATCAATTATGTCTGGCACGGGGTAACCGCTTTTGACAATAATCGATACAGCACCCATACCTTCGCGAGAAGTGCTCAGGATTTCATCAATCCCTTCTATGCCGGTAAGGGATTCTTCGATTTTGATTACAATGCTTTCTTCTATTTCCTCAGGTCCGGCGCCTGGGTAGTAGACATGCACGTTAATTACGGGGAGCTCAATCGCGGGTTGGGCTTCCTTTTTTATGTCATAAATCGCGTAGATTCCAGCACAAAAAATGAAGGCCGTGAGAATGTTGGCGGCAACGTGATTCGATGCGAACCAGGCAATCAGCCCTTTAGGTTGACTTTCAAGCAACGCTTTTTCAGCCATTGAATCGTACTCTCATTCCCTTGATAGGGTCGTTAATAGGCGTAATACAGTATTGATCACCATCCTCCAGGCCGCTGGACACGTAGCTGAAACGCTCGTCGCTTTGCACAACGTTCACAGTGCTCGGATAAATCAACGAATCTTCGTCGACTAACCAGACGGTGTCGCCTTGGTATATTGACCGTCTTGGAATCTTAATGAGTTCGCCGCCAAACCGACCGGCCACGGATGCGGTCACGAAAGTCCCGATTAGCAACGGCGGCGAGCCAGAAGCTGAGTCTAAGTTGTAGGGGTCATTAACTTCAGCAACCAGAAAAAGAACCCGACTAGTCTGATCAAACACGGCCTCACTACGGCTAATATAGGCGGACCAGCTGAATACCTCACCACCCAGTTCTGCCTGCAGGACAACATCAATTGGCTCACCAGATTGAAGTTTTTCGACTTCGAGATATTGCAGGTCCTTCTGACTAACCGGTAAGCGGACTTCAGCTTTGTCCACCGCAAACGTGGTGCCAATATTTGTTCCCGGGCTTACAAACTGTCCAAAGTCAGCATTCTTCTGGCGGACTAGGCCGTCGTACGGCGCCCTGATGACCGTTCTATCTAAGTCGCCGAGGGCTTTCTCTAGCTCGGCTTCGGCAAACTGCAGTTCAGCGAGCGCCTGCTGCAATTGCGGTTTACGAAGCGTGAGATCAGATGCAGGGCCGCTTTTCGGCTTCGACTGCAAAAACTTCTTGTAGTCTGCCTGCGCATTGGCAGCCAAGGCACGGTCTTGCGCTAACTGAGTTGAGGCCCGCGCGACATTTGCTCTTGCTCGCTTAACCGCGCTTTCATAATTTCTGGGATCAATACGAACGAGAATATCGCCTTTTCGAAAAAAGCCGCCGCGCACAAATGCAGGGGATACCTCAGTAATCTGCCCAGATGCTTCCGCAACTATGGTGGTTTGCGTGCGTGGCGACACCGACCCTTGCGATTCAACTCTAAAAGAAATCAGTTCCTTCCGAGCCTGGGCGATGTCGACTAATAGCGCCGGTTGCGCCACGTCAACTTTCGCAACATCGGGCTTTGAGTTGAGTAAGGCTGTGGTGGCTAATATGGATGCGGCTAGAACGACCAGCGGCACCAGGATTTTTTTGACCATCTTAGAATTCATTATATTAGACGCGCGATGCCGTTACCTTTCGTAACAACATTCTAACCGCCAATTTATAATAGCAAACCTATTTTTATATTCGTTTTGTACGCGTGTCGTCGCAAAAGCTGTCTTTGGATTGCCTTAGCCGCATTGCTGCTCGGTTTTAACCTGGCACGGCGAATCATCTTCGCGACCCACTCCGTCTAATACTCGCAACAACACGCTTAGCGGTTTTCGGTTGAACCGGCATTTTTACCCCGCCCGAAAACCGGAACGAAACACCGTCATGCAGTTCGCTACGCACTACAGCAATCAGTTTGGCTGTTCCAATAACGGTTGCATAGCGACCAGTTCTGCAGAAACGCCCTTGCCGACACGCCATCTAGTTTGTACTTTAATCCGCTACTCATCCGCGTGAATATTAGCAGCGTGAATGTCAGACAGATCGAGTTGTTAGGGTCGGCGGCAAGTTGCGTGAACTTCGTTATCAGCTACTTCGTATGCTTAACCACTTAAAGTAGACTGCACTGTAACGGACGCGATGGGGTGCGTTCGCGGAACCAGCAGGGGGATCGTGGGATGGCACGGGAAAAACATGTGAATCAGCACTCTGACCAGACGAACGAGGCTGCCAGCCCGGTGAGCACAGCGCCACACCTGTCAATCGAAAATGAGCTGGCGGAGTTACGCAATGAAAACACGCGCCTCAGAAATCTGCTCGCAGCAGCAACAAATGGCGTTGCAGCTGACCCTACCGACGTCTGGCCAGAAACTATCTCATATCACGATCAACCGTTTTCGGGCGCGCGACTAGCCGGCATCACCAAAGACCGGACCGCCATCCGCGCCAGCACCGATTTTGCTGAACTGCCAACGCCCACCAATGATCAACGTCAACTAGAAAAAGATTTTGTCCGCTGGGGATATTGCCTCGTTGCTGATGCTTTATCTAAAGACCAAATTCAAATTCAAAGCGATCGATTGGTGGATCAAGCTGCAGCCGAAAAGGCTGCTAAAGTAGCTCATCTCAGCCATCGCGGTAGCGGCCAAACAGTTTTTAACATGCTGCCAAAAGGGCAGGTTTTTCGGGACTTAGTCGCACTCGAACCGCATGCGGCGCACGGCGCCCCGTTAGTGGAAACCTTGCTCGGAAAGATTCTCGGCGACGGCTATTACCTTGCTACGGCGCACGGGTCACTCGTGCATCAAGGCGGTGGCCGTCAAGAGCTTCACCAGGATCAAGGTTTCGTACCATTACCCCATCCACCGTTTCCGCTGTACTGCCTAATCATCTGGTGTTTAACCGACTTCAGTCTTGCAGAGGGCGGCACTTATGTCGTGCCGGGATCGCATCGTACAGCGAATGGTGAAAATCAGGTGCGGCCCGAAACTCATTTTGAAAACCTGGCGACCGACAATTTGGTGGCCGTCACCGCACCCGCTGGCACTTGTCTCCTGACGGATAGTCGGTTGCTACACTCCGGCGGTAAACGTACAGCGCCAGGGACGCGGCTGGCTGCAAGAATCTTTTACGCCCGCGGGACAATGCGGCAACAAGAAAACCAGCTTGTGGCCACACCGGAAAACATCATTCGCAATGCATCGCCCAAATTGCAAAAATTAATTGGACTGGATGCCTACTATGGACTCGGTATGGTTGAGGGGAATGCGCGCGCACCGCATCTGCCAAAGCGCTATGTTGGCGAACTCAGTCTGTCCAACCCTGGCGCGTTTACGCAGGATTTTGACTGGCGCTATACCGAGGATGCACGCCATCAAGCGCAGCTGGATTGGGATGCGGCAGCAGAATATCGAGGGAGAAACCGCGACTAGATCGCCGTTGCTGCTAGTAACACAGCACGAACGCTTGAACGCCGTGTCAGAATTAAAAGAGCGATGTTCAGCGGAGAGCGTGGCGATAGAAATAGGGTTATAAACAAGGGAAGACGGATCATTCCGTTAGGAGGGTAAAAATGAATACAACAGCACCTAATCGCGATGAAGTTTTAACAGAACTGACCGGCCCAGGGCAGGATCACGAATTGATTCCTGGCAGCGTTTTCGGCCGACCCTGCCTGCGTTTTAAAAACGCACCACCAACTTTACGAGATCTGTTTAGTGACACTCAATCCGATGAGCTGTTTCTGGTTTATGAAAACGAACGTCTGACTTTTAACGAGACTTATAAAAGAGCATCCGAACTCGCGATGCTTATGGTCGAAAAGTACCACATCCAGCCGGGCGAGCGTGTTGCGATATCGATGCGCAACTACCCAGAGTGGATATTAGCCTTCATGGCAACGACATCGATTGGCGCCATTGCGGTTGCAATGAACGCACTATGGCAGCCCGATGAAATGGCCTATGGCCTGAACGACAGTGGCGCCAAACTGCTGTTTGCAGATGCCGAGCGAATGCAACGTCTCGCCGAGGTGCGAGACCAAGTTGCCATCGAGACCATCGCCGTGCGTACGGCAGGCGACGCTCACAGCGTCGCATTAGACGACCTCCTACAACAACTGCGCGCATCCGGCAGACCTATCGCAATGCCCACCCAAGCGCCGCAGCCCGAGGATGATGCCACGCTACTTTATACGTCTGGATCCACTGGACACCCCAAAGGCGTTGCCTCATGCCACGTCAACATCATCAGTGCTTTAATGAGTTGGGAGCTGGATCAGTTGACCGGAGCTAAATTGTTAGGCGACGATCTACCGGTACCCGAACACCCACCGGCGACTTTGTTAGCGGTACCATTATTCCATGCTACTGGGTCGCATGCGGTCTATTTGGCCAGCTATCGTCACCAACGCAAGCTGGTGAGTATGTACAAATGGGATGCTGCCGAAGCTGCCGAGCTTATTGAAAAAGAACGCATCACCTCTTTTATCGCACCTGCAGCGATGACGGGAGACTTGGTCAATGAAGCTTCAAGAACCAACCGAGATTTAAGCTCGCTCGCGACCGTCGGCGGCGGCGGAGCTCCTCGCGCACCGGAGCAGGTCCGCAATATTGAAGCCACGTTTGCCAAGGCACTACCCAGCACTGGCTGGGGCATGACTGAAACCAACGCCATAGGTACAGGTATCGGCGGCATGGACTACCTCGATCGTCCTGCCAGCTCTGGACGCTGCAGCGCCGTGTTAGAGCTAAAGGTCATCGACGCACAAGGCAACGCATTACCGGCAGGCGAAAGAGGCGAGCTCATCATTCGCGGCACTAGCGTTTTTCGCGGTTACTGGAACCGACCGGACGCTAATGCAGATACCTTTGTCGACGAATCCTGGATGCGCACTGGCGACGTTGCCTACCTCGATGCAGACGGTTACTTGTTTATCGTGGACCGCATTAAAGACCTGGTCATTCGCGGCGGTGAAAACATTGGCTGTGGCGAAGTCGAAGCAGCATTGCTGGAACATCCGCTAATTCAGGAAGCGTCCGTTTACGCCATCCCAGACGAGCGCCTTGGCGAAGCAGTTGGTGCCACTATCTATGCGGAAGCGAGCGTAGATGAAACAGATCTCAATACCTTCCTAGCCAGCCGGCTAGCCAAATTCAAAATTCCCGCCTATTTATGGCAAAGCGAGGCGCCGTTGCCGCGCACCGCCTCCGGCAAGATACTCAAGCGCCAGCTCCGCGAAGAAAGCATCAACTCCCTGGGCGTGCAAGCCGCAGGCTGAGTCGTGGTATGCACAGTGATACATCGAAGGGGACCCCTCAGCCTATAGCCTATTGGCAGCGGCGCTTGGCACAACTGCTGTGCTTGCTTTGTGTGGCAGCTTATTTGTCAAGCTGTGATCACCCATCAACAGACAGTGCGACGGAAACCACGATGCATGCACCAATAATAGAGACTGAACAAGGCCGGGCCGAAGGCTACTGGGCTAAATCACAACAAACTATTCGCGCATTTAAAGGCCTGCCATTTGCCAGGCCGCCGGTCGGTCACTTGCGTTGGCGTCCGCCTGAGCCTGCACAGCCGTGGGCCGGCGTCCGTGATGCAACACAACCTGGAGCAGCATGCTGGCAAGCCTATAGCGACGACGCCTTTGTTTGGACTCGCGGCGAATTCCCTCGCAGTGAAGATTGCCTCTATTTGAATGTTTGGGCACAAGACACAGCCGAGCCGAAAAGGCCCGTCATGGTCTGGTTTCATGGCGGCGCCCATACCGGAGGCTTTGGTCATGTCGACCTGTTTGATGGCACTGCCTTAGCGGAATTAGGCGTCGTTGTGGTCACCATCAACTATCGCTTAGGGCCGTGGGGATTTTTAGCTCACCCGGCTCTGGCCGCCGAATCTGAACATAATGCTGCCGGCAATTACGGCCTTATGGACAAACTGGCGGCACTACATTGGGTGCAAAGCAACATCGCCAAATTCGGCGGCGATCCCGAGAACGTCACGATTTTTGGTCAATCCGCCGGATCCAGCAGCGTCTGCGCCCTCCTAACTTCTCCGTTGAGTAGCGGCCTGTTTCATAAAGTCATCGGACAATCAGCCGCTTGCTTCAATAATTTTAGCTACGACGCGAATGGCCAGGAGCGTGGCCGAGAACTAATCAACAGGTTATTACCCGAAACAGAAAGCCCAACCGCCGATGATTTAAGGCGCTTAGACAATCAGGACATTCTCGGCGCGGTCGGTGCCAGTGGTTGGGCGCTAAGCAGTCGCATCGTTGTCGATGGCTATGTACTACCAGAACCTCCCGTACAAACTTTTCGGGAGGGGCGCCAATTGCATTTACCCACCGTGCTGGGATCGACCGCCAACGAAGGCTTTATGCTGTTTCCAGTAAACAACGCATTGTCCGCAAACGCATTCGACGACTGGTTAGCGCAACGTTATCCGGGTAGAAGCGACGCACTAAAGGCAGCATATGCAGAGGCACTAACGCGCTCACCGGGTGCCGCTCAACACGCCATCTTCACCGATGAGTTTATGGCGCTTAGCAT
>CENJ01030775.1_pt1 | contig 13182 bp, 13 predicted proteins | sample 356161 | NCBI WGS metagenome assembly CENJ01 (sample SAMEA2619531, study PRJEB7988) | marine metagenome | biome: marine biome (ENVO:00000447); feature: surface water layer (ENVO:00002042); material: "saline water (ENVO:00002010), including plankton (ENVO:xxxxxxxx)" | depth 5 m
AAATCATCTGACAAACTATTTCTAGAAGAAAAAATGGTTTTAAAAAATTTCAAAAAAGCTATTTTATTAGTTGCAGGTTCAGCAACTGAAAAACTTGGCAGTAAACTTTCTGAAGAACAAGAAATAATGATGAATATTTCTGAAATGATAATTGACACATACATGCTTGAATCTGCCCTTTTAAAAACTGAAAAATTAATCCACAAAGATGGACAGAATAAGCACAAAGAAAAAATAGCTATTTGCATTAATTTTCTCCATTATGCAGCGGATAAATTAAATAAAAATGGTAAAGAAGCTATCTACGCTATGGGTAATGGAGATGAACAAACAATATTGCTTTTAGGTCTAAAAAGGTTTACAAAAGTAAAAGCTGTAAATTTAAAAAATCAAAGAAGAATTATTGCTAAAAAGGTGATTGAGGAAAATAAGTATTGTTATTAATCTAAAAAATAATACTTCCTCCAAAAACAAAATTAATTCCCTGAAAGGAGGCATACATATATGATGCATCAAAAGTGTAACCATTAGGATTATTTATCGGATCATTTATTTGCTGGTCGAATGGATCAAAAGCTCTTAAAATCGAATAGTCTGGAGGAGTAAAATTAGTGAAGTTTCTAACTCCAATAAAAGTACTCCAACCACGATTAAAGTTTTTAGTTAATTTAAGATTGTGAATTGTATATGGCAAAGAGTATTCTCTTCTAAAATCATTTTCTAACAAAGGAAGTCTTATTGGACCATAATTGTTAGCAGCATAATTAATATCTAGACCCCATTTTTCAAATGAATAATAGGCTGTCCATTTAAGACTGTATTTTTCAGCCAATAATTGAATATTTTTTATAAAATCTCCACCACCAATTTCTTGCTCAAAACTAGAAATATCTAATAGTGTTCCATTAAGAGAAAATTTTAAAGGCATTTTTTTTAATTTTAGAAATATCTCTGAAGAAAGACCTCTTGCTAAGGCATATCCATTAAGATTTGAATATATTATTTGATTGTCATTAGTTAGAAAATCTGGTATAATTTTATTGGAAAATTTGGATGAAAAAATAGAAGATTCCACAGATATATTGTAGTAATTGTTGTCCCAATTATTACTGATAGTTATATTTATATTTTTTGATTTTTCTGGTTTTAATTCTTCTAAGAAAACAACTTCTCTGGAACCTGTTAATGCTGCATGATCTTCTGTAAAAACATTGACTACCCTGAACCCGTCTCCATATCCTATTCTTAAAGTGCTATTTTTGGTTAAATCCCATTGGTAATTTACTCTTGGTGACTGAATAAAACCATGTTTTGAATGATAATCTGTTCTCCATCCTAATAATAATTTATGATTATTATTTATAATGAAATTATCTTGAAAGAATAAACCTGGAAGCCACCAGCTATCTGATGATAAAGTTGCAGGGGTGTTGTCATTGTAGTTATTGTACCTAATAGCTAAACCACTAAGGAAATTGTGTTTTAATTTTATTTTCTTATGAAATGTAAGTTGACTGAAACCTATCAATTGTTTGGCCCTGTAATAAACCTTTCCATACCAAGATTTTTGGTCATGAAAACTGAAAGAAGTTTGCCATTTTAAAGGACTTAGCATAGGAAATTGAAAAAAGGAACTTGACTCAAATCTGTTGGTTAAAATAGATTCACCATATACACTATTTCCTCCCCTATCGTTGGGACCCCAATTCATTTCTCCTCCCCACCTGTCTTCATTTAAAAACCTAATAGAAATATTTAAAGGATTTTGTCCTTTTTTGGAGAAAAACTGCAACTTATTAAATATAGAATATCTTTTTTTTAATGTTAGGTCTGTAAAATTATCATTGTTATTATCAATTGGATTGTTGTATTGAAATATATCAATAGCTGTAAATGCCTTTAATTTCTTATTATCTAAATATTTAAAACTTAATGAAGTTTGTAATTCCCCCCATGAAGAAAGATTGAAATCAAAAGCTAATTTTGGTATGCAATCAACATCTTTAGTTACTACGTTAATGAGTCCAGCCATGGCTTCTGATCCATAAATAGTAGATGCTGGACCTTTTATTACTTCCACTTGATTAATTAAACTTGTAGGAATTCCTTGTAAACCATATACAGTAGACAAACCACCCATTATTGGCATACCATCAACAACAACCATAGAATAAGCACCTTCCATCCCATTTATATGAATGTCGCCAGTATTACAAACAGAACAATTAATTTGAGGTCTTAAACCAGCAATTTGATTGGTGGCATCAACTAAAGTAGGAGAAGGAACTGTATTTAAAAATTTTGCCGAATAAACAGCAATGGGAATGGGACTATTCTTTTTTTCAATTAATTCTAAGGTACTACTAATTACCATTTCATTGAGAAGGTCATTATTTTCTTCTAAAATGAAAACCAGTTTTTTTAACTTATTGCCATTAATTATAAATTCTTTTCTTATGTATCCAACTGCAGATATTAATAAAGAATCTGATTGATTAATATGTATAGAAAAAATACCTGAAGAATTACTAACTATAGTATTTTTTGTACTTAAAGCTGTAATATGAGCATAAGGAATATGTTTGTTATTAACATCTACAACTTTTCCACTTATTGTAATTGATTGAGAAATTACATGAATAGAAAGAAAAACCATCATAGAAAATGTAAAACATTTACTCATGAAAAATTAAATTATTTAATAGAGAGATTTAGTTTAGTCTAAAAATTTCAAATTTATTAAAAAAATTTATATATTTAGACTTAACTAAAAAAATATTTACCTTTACCAAAATGAATTCTCAATCTGAAGAAGATTATTTAAAAGCACTCTATCATTTACAAACTGAAAGTAATAGTGTTTCTACAAATTCAATTGCAAATTATTTAAAGATGAAACCCTCAAGTGTTACTGACATGTTGAAAAAACTTGCTGAAAAAAACTATGTAAACTATCAGAAATACAAGGGAACATCTTTATCCAAAAAAGGAAAATTAGTTGCACTTCAAATTATAAGAAAACACAGACTTTGGGAAACGTTTTTAGTAGAAAAATTAGATTTTGGATGGGGCCAAGTTCATTTAATTGCTGAACAATTAGAACATATAAAATCTGAAGAACTTATTGAGAAATTAGATGTCTTTCTTGGCAATCCCAAATACGACCCACACGGGGATCCAATTCCTAATAAAAAAGGAAGAATTGAAAAAATGAATCAAAAACTTCTCGTTGAACTTCATCAAAATCAGAAAGGAATTATTACTGGTGTAAAGAGAGGAACTGCTAGTCTATTGAGCTATCTAGACAAGGAAAATATCAAATTAGGTGACTCAGTTAAAGTGCTTGAAGTTATAGAGTTTGATGGAACTTTTATAGTTGAAATCAACAAAAGAAAACTAACATTTTCAGAAAAAATATGTCAAAATTTATTATTAGAAACTTATGATTGAGACTGTTAAATTTTGGTTTATCAATCAAAATCCAATAATCCAAGCTCTTATGGCTGGACTATTTACTTGGTTTATTACTGCAATTGGTTCCGGACTGGTTTTCTTTTTTAATTCATCTCATAGAAAAGCATTAGATATCTCTCTTGGCTTTACAGGTGGAGTGATGATTGCAGCAAGTTTTTGGTCTCTTTTAGCTCCAGCTATAGAATATGTAGAAATGCAAAAAGAACTTGGGCTGACAAGGATGCCCTCTTGGCTTGCTCCTACCATTGGTTTTTTCCTAGGTGCGCTATTTTTATTCGGCTTGGATAAAATTATACCGCACCTTCATATGTTTGAGAAAAAAACAAATGCTGAAGGAGTGAATACAAAGTGGCAAAAAACTATCTTACTTGTATTAGCTATTGCCATGCACAATATACCAGAGGGTTTAGCTGTTGGTGTTGCATTTGGAGCCATTGCTTCTCCAGAAATTGTCAATAATTTAAATGTTGATATTTTTACACTTGGCTCAGCAATTGCATTGGCAATTGGAATTGGCATACAAAACTTTCCTGAGGGATTTGCAGTATCAATGCCCCTTAGAAGACAAGGTATGAGTAAATTTAAATCATGGCAATGGGGTCAATTATCAGCAATTGTAGAACCAATTTTTGCTGTTATTGGAGCTGCAATAGTTCTTCAGGTCATACCTGTTCTTCCGTATGCCTTAGCATTTGCAGCTGGAGCTATGATATTTATAGTGGTGGAAGAAGTAATTCCTGAAAGTCAAAAAGGAGGAAATACTGATTTAGCAACTATGGGTTTAATTGCCGGGTTTATAGTGATGATGGGCTTAGATGTAGGGTTAGGATAATTAAATAAGAACTAAATCTATCAAATGATTTTTTGATAAAGTAGAATTTAGCTGTTCTAGTAAATTTGTTTTTTGCATAACTAATTCTTGTTTAAAAGCAGCACTAGAAAGTTGTAAATAAAGTTTTTGATTTTTTACATAATATTTTTTAACTTTTTTCATTAAAAAGGGACCCATTATATTTTTAAAATTATGAAGAATTTCTTGTTCTTGAAACTTATTTCTAAGTCCAGATTGATCTATGAAGTTATTTACCACATTAGATAGCTTCTCCTCATTAGCAGTTCTTTTTTTCATTTCTTATAATATTGAAGAATTACCATTTTCAATCCAAAACAAATTACTCTCAATATTTAAATTTTTTAAAATATTAGGAATTTTATCTTTACTAGTATCTGTAATAAATAATTGACCTAAATTATTTTTTTCAATTAATTTTAAAATATAACCGACTCTGTGATCATCTAGTTTGTCGAAAATATCATCCAATAATAAGACTGGAGTAATATCTTTTTTCATTTTAATGTACTCAAATTTAGCTAATTTTAAAGCAATAAGAAAAGTCTTTTGTTGACCTTGAGACCCGAACTTCTTTATGGGATTGGTGTTGATAGAAAAATGAAAATCATCTCTATGAACGCCCGATGATGTATATCCTATTAACTGATCTTTTGTCCTATTCATCAAGAATATTTCTTTCATAGAATCCGCTGTTAAAGAAGAGTGATAATTTAATGAAACCTCTTCTTTATTAGAAGATATATCTTTGTAAAACTGACTAAAAACAGGAGTAAACTCAGAAATAAATTTATTTCTTGACTTAAAAATAGCTTGTGCCTTATCTACCATTTGATCATCGTAAATTTCAAGCAAATCTATAGCCTTATTTTTTGTTTTGAGAAAAGCATTTCTTTGTTTTAGAAGCTTGTTGTATTGAAGCAATTCAATTAAATAATTTTTGTCAAACTGAGCAATTAAGGCATCAAAAAATCTTCTTCTAGTTTCACTTCCATCTAGAATAAGGTTGATATCGTATGGAGTAATCATGACAACAGGGAATAAGCCAATATGATCAGCTAATTTTTTATATATTTTTTTATTCTTCTTAAAAATCTTTTTTTCCCCTTTCTTCAAGCCGCAGTAGAGCTTTAAATCATCTTTTTTGATTTTAACCTCTCCCTGAATAACATAGAAAGATTCATCAAACTTCACATTTTGACTGTCTATTGAGTTAAAAAAGCTTTTGGTATAACTAAGATGATAAATCGCATCTAATAAATTAGTTTTACCTTGTCCGTTGTCACCCAAGAAGCAATTTACTCTATTAGAAAGTTTTAAATCTACTTGAAAAATATTCTTAAAATTGACAAGAGATAGGTTTGATAAATACATTGAATAAAATTACAATATAAAAGATTAGTTTAGAGTCTTCAAAAAAAACTATTTTTGCAAACTAATTAAATAAATCGAAAGATTTCTTATTTGAATATAAATGGCTGAAGAAAAAAACAAAGTGCAAGCAGAAACTGTTGATAATAAAAATGAAAATACTGTTTCAAAAGATCATTCTGATGAAAGAAATTTAACAGAAAACACTTTAGAACTAATTCTTGGAGAAAAAGGATACGAATATTATTTAAATAATAAAAAACAAGTTACTCTATATGCCATTATAATTGGTTCTTTGATTTTAGCTGCTCTTGCATATAAATTAATATATGTTAAGATGATTGTTGAGCCAAAAGAAGAGGAAGCTATAGAGAAATTATGGCAAGCTGAATCAAAAGCTTTTGATGAAAATGATTGGGAAACTTCTATTTACGGAGACAGTCTTGGTTTCTTTAAAGGATTTAAACAAATATCAGAAAAGTATTCAGGGCAGAAAGCAGGTCAAATTGCTCAATACAATCTAGGTATATCTTTTCTCAATAACAAAGAATATGAAAACGCCATATTGGCCCTTAAAAAAGTCACTTTCGATGATGAAATTTTAGGAACAATTACATTAGGTGCTATAGGAGATTCTTATCTACAACTAGGCGCTGTAAGTGACGCTTTAGAGTATTACACCAAAGCGTATGAAAGAAGAGATAACAATTTAACATCTCCAATTTACTTAATGAAGGCTGCATTATGCCATGAAATTGAAGAAAATTATGATGATGCAATCAAATTATATGAACTGATTTACAAAAATTATCCCAATAGTAAAAACGCAATAACTGCAGAAAAATATGCAGAATCATTAAAATTGGGATCTCCAGTCTATAAATTTGATAAGGAAAATATTGAGTAATGGCTTCCATTGGAAATAATTTGTCTAAAGAAAATAAGTTTCCACTATTAAATTCCGATAAACTAAAAATTGGAATTGTTGTCTCTGATTGGAATAGTCAAATTACAGAAAGACTTTTAAAAGGAGCTCTTTCTGTACTTAAAAACTCTGGGATAAAATCTGAAAATATCATTATAAAAAACGTTCCTGGAACATTTGAATTGCCCCTTGGAGCTCAATACATGCTAGAGAAAAACTTAGTTGATGGTATGATATGTATAGGCTGTGTAATTCAAGGAGAAACAAAACATTTTGATTTTGTCTGTCAAGGTGCTACTAATGGAATAATGAGTCTAGGTCTTAGATACAACAAGCCTGTTATATTTTGTGTTCTAACCGACGAAAATGAAAATCAGTCTTTTGATAGATCTGGCGGAAAGCATGGAAACAAAGGTGAGGAATGTGCTGTCTCTTGCCTCAAAATGATTGAACTCAAGTCAAAAATTTCATCTCCTGACAAGAAAATCGGATTTTAGCTATTTAAAATTTTTTTTATATCAGGTTTAAAATATAATTCTGATTTTAAAACTTTTCCATCTTCTCTGTAAATTGGTTGGCCATTTTTATCTAGCTTACTCATATTACTTCTTTGAATTTCTTCAAAAACATCAGCAATTTTATCTTGAAGTCCATGTTTTAAAATGGTACCGCACAAAATATATAACATATCCCCTACAGCATCTGCAACTTCTACTATATTGCCTTCTTTAGCAGCTTGTAAATATTCTTCATTTTCTTCTTTCATTAAATTATAACGAAGAATAAAATCTTTTTCTAAAATATTTGGTTGAAGAGAATATTCATTTGAAATACCAAATGCATTATGGAATGTTTCTACTGCCTTAACACACTGACTTAGTTTTAAATTATTTTTCATACACAAATTTATATTTACAAATTCATTTTTAAATGAAAATTGGAAAAAATTAGTTAACATATATTAACACTGGGATTTTTTTGATTTTTAAAAGATTTTCCATTTTTACTTTAAATAAATTTATTTGTTATGGAAAATCTACCTAATAATGGTACTGAAAACAATATAGATATAAGTAAAATTAATGAACTCATTGAAAAAGAGAGTGGCTTTATTGATTTACTTAATATGGAAATTAAAAAAGTAATCATTGGACAACAACATATGATAGAAAGTCTATTAATTGGCCTTCTATCCAATGGACATATTCTCTTGGAAGGTGTTCCTGGCCTTGCTAAAACTCTGGCTATTAGCACTCTTTCTAAAGTCATCAATGTAGATTTTAAGAGAGTTCAATTTACACCTGATTTATTACCTGCAGATTTATTAGGAACGATGATTTACAATCAAAAAAAAGAAGAATTTATTTCAAAAAAAGGACCTCTTTTTTCCAATTTTATTCTTGCAGATGAAATAAACAGAGCTCCTGCAAAAGTTCAAAGTGCTTTACTAGAAGCGATGCAAGAAAGACAAATTACTATAGGTGACAAAACTTATAAACTCCCAGAACCTTTTTTAGTAATGGCTACACAAAACCCGATTGAACAGGAAGGTACTTACCCTTTACCTGAAGCCCAAGTAGATAGATTTATGTTAAAAGTAGTACTTCCTTACCCATCAAGAGAAGAAGAAAGATTAATTGTCAGAGCCAATGTATCTAGCGATGGATTTTCTAATCCAAATAAAGTAGTAGATCCTAAACAAATAATTAAGGCTAGGGACATTGTAAAACAAATCTACATGGATGAGAAAATTGAAAAGTATATTGTAGATATTGTTTACGCTACAAGAGAACCCGAACATTATGAACTTGATGAAATCAAACATTTCATATCTTTTGGCGGATCGCCAAGAGCAAGTATTTCATTAGCTAGTGCCGCAAAAGCATATGCATTTTTGAAAAAAAGGGGTTACGTAATACCTGAAGATGTTAGAGCTGTTTCTAAAGATGTATTGAGACATAGAATTGGTCTTTCATATGAAGCTGAAGCTGAAAATATTTCTGCTGAAAATGTAATTACTACTATTCTCAACAGGGTCGAAGTACCTTAACTAATATTTGTTTTGGAAACTAGCGAATTATTAAAAAAAGTAAGGAAAATTGAAATTAAGACTAAAGGTCTTTCTAAACAAGTATTTTCAGGTGAATATCACTCCGCTTTTAAAGGTAAAGGAATGGCATTTTCCGAGGTTAGAAATTATATTCCTGGAGACGAGATAAGAACAATCGATTGGAATGTCACCGCAAGATTTAACGAACCTTACGTAAAAGTTTTTGAAGAAGAAAGAGAACTTACCGTCATGTTAATAGTTGATATTTCTGGTTCAGAATCTTTTGGGTCTAGTGAAGTTTTGAAACGAGAATTTATAGCAGAAATTGGAGCAGTTTTAGCTTTTTCTGCAACTCAAAACAATGATAAAATAGGAGCCATTTTATTTTCAGATAAAATTGAATTATATATTCCCCCGAAAAAAGGTAGAAAACATATTCTCAGAATAATAAGAGAACTAATTGAGTTCAAACCTAAGTCTAATCTTACCAATATTTCTGAGGTTGTACAGCATTTTAATAATCTCATAAAAAAGAGAGCCATTGCCTTTTTAATATCAGATTTTTTAGAAAGTAACCTAGAAAATGCCTTGAAAATAACAGCCAAAAAACACGATTTGATTGCCTTAAGAGTATTTGATGAAAGAGAAAAAGAATTACCCAATACAGGAATGACTTTATTTTCTGACAGTGAAACGGGTCAAAAAAAATGGATTAACACAAGTAAGAAAAGAGTAAGAGAAACCTATTACAACAACTCTTTATCAAGAGAGCATAATATTTTGGAATCATTTAAAAAATCCAAAGTAGATCATGCTAATATTTGTATTCAAGACGGATACATACACCCACTCATGAATCTATTTAAGAAGCGTTGAGAAAACTTATTATCATATTGCTATTAAATCCCTTTTTATTTTTTTCTCAGGAGGCAAAATTCGAGTTAAAGTCTTCCAAAAACAAACTGATAGTTGGAGAACCTACGGAACTTCAATTGAAATTAAAAGTCTCAGCCAGTACATTAATTGATAGCGTAAGTTTTGAATTATCTGAAATTGGCGATACAATGGGAAATAATTGGGAACTATGGGATAAAGGAGACCTGAAAAAATCATCAGAGCAAGGAGAAGATGGAAATTATGAAATTATCTACTCTCAAAAATACATCATTGCTAACTTTGACACTGGTCAATTTATTTTTCCACCTTGCCTAGCAGTTTTTGACTCTAATAAAATATTTTCAAATTCACTTATTTTCAATGTAAAACTTGAAGAAATTGATGAAAAAAGCTTTATAAAAGATATCAAGCCTATTGAGGAAGTTACTATTTTTTGGTACGAGTATCTATTTTTCTTTTTGAAAAAGTATGGATGGCTAATAGCAATTTCTTTGCTATTGATAGTATTTTTAGTTTATTTATCAAAGAATCTTAACAAAAAAACTATTGAAAAAAAGAAAGAACCTCAGATTCCTACAGAAATTATTCTTCTTGACAAACTTCTTATTATTGAAAATAAAAAATATTGGGAAAATAGTTTATTTAAAAAATATTACAGTGAGTTATCTGATGTTTTATGGAGATTTTTGGAATATCGTTATCAAATTAAAACTTTTGAGAAAACAAGTGGTGAAATTTTAGAGAGTTTAAAATGGAGTAATATACCAGTTCATTTCCTAACCACGATTGAACGTTTTTTTAGTATTTCTGATGGTGTCAAATTTGCTAAATACAAACCTATGGAAAAAGATAATATGACTGCCATTAAGACAATAAGAAATCTTATTGAAGAAGAAAGATTAGATCTCATTAATAAAGATTATGAATTAGGAAATAAGAATGAATAATTTGTTAGATAAATATCAATTTAACGACCCTTGGGTTCTATGGTTTTTGTTTATCATTCCCATCTCTTCTATTATATATTTATTTTTTTACAAGAAAAAAAATGAGCACATTAGTATATCTAGTATTAGTTTTTTTGAAGGTATAACAGACAAATGGACTAAAGTTTTTCAACATTTTAGCTTCATTACTAAACTAATAGGAATTAGTTTACTAATTATTGCAATGGCAAGACCTCAAATACCAATTGAAGCTCACTCAGAAACAGAATTATTTAAAGAAGGCATTGATATTGTAATATCAATGGATGCATCTGGAAGTATGCTTGCAAAAGATTTTTCACCCAATCGATTTGAAGCATCAAAAGATTTAGCTAAAGAATTTGTCAAAGACAGAGTAAATGACAGAGTCGGCTTAGTTATTTTTGAAGGAGAGGCTTATACGCAGTGTCCTTTAACCTCTGACAGAGAAATATTAATCGAGTTGATTGAATCTGCCGAACAAGATATTGTGGAACAAGGAACAGCTATTGGAATGGGCCTTGCAACAGCGATAAACAGGCTTAGAGAAAGTGAAGCCCCAAGCAAAGTAATTATACTACTAACAGACGGCGTTAATACTCATGGTAAAATTCACCCTTTAAATGCCACAGAAATTGCTAAACAATTTAATATTAGAGTATACACTATTGGAGTAGGTACAAATGGAAAGGCTAAAACTCCGGTGGCCATTGACCCATTTACAGGTAAATATATATATGATTTAGTAGATGTTGAAATTGATGAAAAAACCCTTAAGACAATTGCAAGTGAAACTGGAGGAAAATATTTTAGAGCAACAGATAACAATAAATTAAAAGAAGTCTATAAGGAGATCAATGAATTAGAAAAAGCTAAAATTAAAACCATTGAGTATGATATTGACCTTCCAGAAAAAGCCAATATTTTTATTTTATTGGGTCTAGCACTGTTGTTAATTGAGTTTCTAGTTTCTAAATACTTTATACCCAGTATTTCATGAAAATTAACAAAAAGAAATATTATTCTAAAACTTCTAATTCTATAGTTACCCTACTGATTTTAGAACTATTATTTTGGACTACAACTATTTCTGTCTATCAATATCTCACCATAAATGTCAATGAATTTAGGCTTGAACATCCTAAAGTACTATGGCTATTTATTTTACTCTTTTTACTTAATGCAATTTGGGTTAAAAATAAAATATGGAAGAAAAAAGCCATTAGTAATTTTGCAAAACTCTCTACTTTAAGTAAAATATTCAATGGTTTTTCTAGTAATAGATCAACCACTAAATATATATTATTTAGGTTGGCAATTGGTATGTTAATTATAGCTGCCTCTAATCCTCAATATGGTGAAAATGAAAGAACTGTAGCATCAAAAGGCATAGACATTATGATTGCCTTGGACATCAGCAAAAGTATGATGGCTGAAGATATTGTTGATAATTACAACAGGCTAGATATTGCAAAACTTTCTATTGGTAAATTAATTAATGAACTAAGAGGAGATCATGTAGGAATTGTAGTATTTGCAGGTGAAGCATATAAACAACTTCCTCTAACACCTGACTACCAAGTTGCCAAGCTTTTTTTGAAAAATATTGGCACAGATATGATATCATCTCAGGGAACAGATATAGGAAACGCTATTGAACTTTGCATGAGTTCTTTCAGTGATGAGAGAAAAACTAACAAGGCAATAGTTATAATATCAGATGGAGAAGATCATGAAGAGATGGCTGTTAATGCTGCAAAGGAAGCTACTGACGATGGGGTGATTATATGTACTGTCGGAATGGGGTCAGAAAAAGGAGTTCCTATTCCTATTGTAAGAAATGGAAAAAAAATAGGAATTAAAAAAGATAAAGATGAATCTACAGTATTGACAAAATTAAACGAAGAAAACTTAATTCTAATAGCTCAAGCTGGAAATGGAACTTACACCAAAACAAGGGGACTTAATTTAAACTTGAGAAAGATTCTAGACAGAATCAATCAAATCGAAAAAACAACTTTAAAAAAAGATAGGTACTCGACTTATGATGACCAATTTCAATGGTTTCTTCTGCCAGCATTATTGTTATTACTTTTAGATTTTGTGATATTTGAAAAACGAGGAAAAATTGACGACCAAATTATACTATTTAAATGAAAAATTTAATAAAATTTAAAGCTGTGTTAATATTAAAACTCTTTGTTTTTGGTTCTTTACATAGCCAATCGATAGAGAGTAGACTTATTCTTAAAGAGGGTAATAATTCTTATAAAAAGGGTGATTTTGAAAACTCTTCCAATAGTTACAATAATTCAATTGCTGAAGACCAAGACAATATAGATGCCATTTATAACAATGGGAATTCTTCAATGATGACTGGAGATTTTCAAATAGCAAGAGAAAACTTTAATCATTTTATTTCTAAATCTAAAAGCGATGAAGATAAATCAAAAGCTCACTATAATATTGGTAATTCATTTTTAACTCAGTATGCAAAAGAAGCCAAAGAAGGTGGTCAACCTTCAAGTGAATATCTAGAAAATGCTGTTAATGAATATAAAAAATCTTTAAGATATAGTCCAAACGACAGTGATACTAGATATAATTTATCATATGCATTAAAAATGATGCAAAACCAAGAAAACAAGGA
>CENJ01079790.1_pt1 | contig 13180 bp, 14 predicted proteins | sample 356161 | NCBI WGS metagenome assembly CENJ01 (sample SAMEA2619531, study PRJEB7988) | marine metagenome | biome: marine biome (ENVO:00000447); feature: surface water layer (ENVO:00002042); material: "saline water (ENVO:00002010), including plankton (ENVO:xxxxxxxx)" | depth 5 m
AAACGGCGGTCGCCAGACAGTTCAGCCAGACCTTCAGCAGTCTTGTCGTTGAGGCCAAGGTTCAGAACTGTGTCCATCATGCCTGGCATAGAGGCACGCGCACCGGAGCGGACAGACACGAGAAGCGGGTTGGACGCTTCACCGAATTTCTTGCCGGTTTTCTCTTCCAGATCGATCAGCGCAGCTTCGACCTGCCCTGCCAGTGTGTCCGGATATTTCTCTCCGAGTTTGTAGTACTCTGTGCAGACTTCTGTGGTGATTGTGAAACCAGGAGGCACTGGCAGGCCGAGCTTCGCCATTTCAGCGAGGTTGGCGCCTTTACCACCAAGCAGGTTTTTCATGCTCGCTTCGCCGTCTGAATCACCGCCACCGAAGGCGTAGACCCAACGAACGTCTGTAACCTGTTCTGCAAGCTTACTCATAAAACTCGTCCCCTAACCTTCTATTTTTGTGAAGTCCGCTACTTGGCCAAGCACGGATCTGATTTGTGAAAGCAGATACAGCCTGTTTTGCCGCACTGCAACATCCTCTGCATTCACTGTAACATGGTCAAAGAATGCATCGATTGGTCCACGTAAACTACTCAAAACACCCATTGCCGCTTCAAAGTCTTCTGCCGTAAGGGCAGCCCCGGCTTTAGTTTCGCCATCCTGAAGCGCGGCGAACAAGTCTTTTTCCTGTTTTTCGCTCAGTAATTGCTGATTGACCGATCCTTGGTAGGTCGTGCCGTCTTTTTTCTCTTCTGCTTTCAGAATGTTCGCGGCTCGCTTGAATCCGGCAAGCAAGTTCGCGCCATCATCACTGCTGAGGAAAGACTGAAGCGCATCAACACGGTTGGTGATCGCAACAAGATCATCTTCGCCAAGCGCAAACACCGCGTCGATCAGATCGTGTCGCTTACCTTGGTCACGCAGGTATTGCTTCAGACGGTCTGCAAAGAATGAGAGGAGGTCAGCATTGACCTGCGTGTCCTTTGTCAGCGCGAGTCGGACATTATTTTCCAGAACGATACGCACCACACCCAGCGCCGCGCGACGAAGCGCAAATGGGTCTTTCGAACCGGTCGGCTTTTCATCAATCGCCCAGAAGCCAACCAGCGTGTCGAGCTTGTCTGCCAGCGCAACCGCGATGGACACAAGCTCGGACGGTACAGCGTCGGACGGGCCTTGCGGCTTATAGTGGTCACGGATCGCATCAGCGACGGCCTGCGGCTCGCCCTGCTTCTGCGCATAATAACGGCCCATTACGCCCTGAAGCTCAGGGAATTCATAGACCATCTCAGACACGAGATCAGATTTAGAGAGACGCGCAGCGCGTTCAGCCAGCGCAGGATCAGCGCCAACCTTCGGCGCGAGCTCTCTGGCAAGCGCAGAAACACGCTCCACCTTGTCAGCAATCGTGCCGAGCTCTTTCTTGAAGTCGATGGTTTTGAGCTTCTCGCCCATCTCTTCAAGCGGCGTTGCAAGGTCGTTATCCCAGAAGAAACGACCATCATTCAGGCGCGCGGAGAGAACGCGGGAATTGCCCTCGGCAATCTTTTTGCCGCCATCCTTCGCCGAAATGTTCGCCACCACGACAAAGTTTGGCGCAAGGCCACCAGTCTTCGGATCACGCACGGCAAAGTATTTCTGGTGCACACGCATAGAGAGCTGAATGACTTCCTCAGGCAGATCGAGGAAAGCAGGGTCCATCTCACCGAGCAGAACCACAGGCCATTCAGCAAGGCCGGTGACCTCTTCCAGAAGGCCGATGTCTTCAACCAGCTCCAGTCCGGCATCCGCGCAGACCTTTTGGGCGTCAGCATGAATTTTTGAGCGGCGCGCTTCGCGGGAGAGCATGACATGCCCCTCGCCTTCCAGCGCAGCCTTGTAGCTGTCGGCGTCCGTTACGGCGAACGGGCCGCGGCCGTGCACACGGTGCCCTTCGGTTTCATTACCTGAAGCAAGGCCATCAACTTCAAACGGAACCGCGTTACCACCGAACACGCAGACAACGCGTTGCAGCGGACGTACCCAGCGAAGATCACCCGTGCCCCAGCGCATGGATTTCGGCCAGTGGAAGCCACGAATGACGGACGGCACGATCTCAGCGATAATATCAGTCGCCACCCGGCCCGGCGTCTCGATCACTGCAACGTAGAAATCGCCCTTTTTCGGATCGGACTTGATCTCAGCCTGATCAATAGATGTGAGGCCTGCGCCGCGCATAAAGCCCTCTACGGCTTTTTCAGGCGCGCCCACTTTCGGGCCTTTGCGTTCTTCGCGCACGTCAGCGGATTTCTCGGCCAGATCATTGACGATAACCGTCAGGCGGCGCGGACCGCCAAGCGTCTCAACGGCGCCAAACTCCAGCCCTGCCCCAGACAGCTCTTTTTTGATCGCCTCCCCCAGATCGGACTCGGCTTTCGCCTGCATACGGGCCGGGATTTCTTCACAAAAGAGTTCGAGCAAAAGCTGGGGCATAGAAACACGTTTCAGCTGGATGGATTTGCACTCGGATTAGCGCCTCAAGAGAGAAATGCAATGCATAGAATGGAGCATGTGCCATGAAAGCGCACACTGTGACAAATACGTACGGTATTTTTTGCCGGAAACGGACAATTTTTTTGGATTTCTTGAAACTGAGTCCGGGGGTGTTGCGTTGTTTAGGGACCAAACATTCCAATTTGTTCAGGAGGACATGATGGAACAGCAGAGCCTCAACACGTCCGAGAAGGACGACAAACACGAGATCGAGCCGTCTGATGATGACAAGCTCAAAGATCCGAAGAAAACGTGGGATATCGTAGACGAGGAAGGCGATGAATCCTTCCCTGCGAGCGACCCGCCAGCCAACTATTAAATCGAAACTCAGCCGGGATACATCCCGGCTGAATTCGTATGAGGCCTAGACCTCGATATTGCGAATGTCATCGACCTGATAGGTCAGCGGCTCCGCGTCATCGCCGTGCGCGATGGTGACGTAAGACCCGTGAAGTATCTGATGGTCGGCCAGCTTATAAAGCGGCTCGTCAGGCCCTTCGTCCTCTTCGTCATAGTGAAAATGCCAATGACTGCCACGATGGGTGAGAAGCCCATCGGCGGCCAGCGCATCATCAGGGTGGAACCGCTTCACCGTGCAATGCTTCTTCACATCGCGCCAGGCATCGACATCCAGCTTCGCGTCATTGTTGAGCGGTGCCACGATGACATAACCCTGATCACGGTCTCCTTCCGGAAAACCCGGATTACGAGCTAGTCTGAGAACAATCTGTTTGAGCTGCATCTGATTTCCTCCGGTCAGCTTATCCATATAAAATATATGGCTATTATTTGCATCGGCGGAAGTGCGACCAAAAGGACGCTCCGAGTTCTCATTTTTGTAAACACGCCAAACAGGCCTTTCCCTCTCCGCAGTTCAATGTAGTCTGCTACAAAACGCGAAAGAATAAGCGCGTCCATCGGGAGGACATTATGAGGCAATCATTTGTGAAGCAGAGCCTGCTGGCATCTGCTGTTTTCGTGTTGACGGGATTTCCGGCTGCAGCGCAAACAGACAGCGACGCACCCGATGACGCTCTGCCCGGCCGCGCCGTCTATGAAAACTTTTGTCAGGCCTGCCATGAAAACGCAGCTGACGAACGCGCCATTCCTTTCGACCAGCTGGTCAATCTACCCCGCCAACAAATTGAAGCGGCACTGGGAGAGAATGGCCTTATGGCCCCGATGGCCGCATCTCTCACCGCAGACGAGACGAGCGACTTGATTGATTACCTTGTCTCAGGACAAGCCGCCGAACAGGATCAGTCGGCATGGACAGACACGTTCATGTGCGCTGCGGACAATCGCACGGTTGACCTGACCGGCCCCGAAACATGGAAAACGTTCGGCGTGAACACGGAAGGCTGGCGTTATATCTCCGAACAGGCGTCGGGCCTCTCACAAGACGATATTCGCAATCTTGAGATCGACTGGGTGATTGGCGAGCCGGATGGCTTTCAGATGAGCGTGGCCACGGCCAATGTCGGTGACACGTTATTTTATGCTGGCGGCGGAAACCTATCTGCGCTCGAACAGGACACGGGCTGCGTAAGGTGGACGTACCGTTTCGGCGAACAGACGCGCTCTCCCCTCACCTATGGCGAAATCGGCGATCAAAAGGCGATCCTGTTCGTCGAGAATGAACGCATGATCCACGTTGTGAATGCCGAAACCGGAGAGCTGATCTGGCAGGCAGACGGCCAGCCGCTGCGCGGTGATGGCGGCGATATTCGCCCAGGAGTCATTCTGCACGAAGATAAAGTGCTCGTGCCAATCTCAGCGTCCGGCGTGTTTCCGAACGTCGAAAGCTGCTGCACCGGCCATGGCGCTCTGGTTGTTCTGAACGCGGAAGACGGCTCCCATCTCTGGGAATACCACACTATGGAAGAGTCCTCGCCGAACGGTCTCTTCAATGATCTTGGCCAGCCGCAGCAAGGCCCGTCCGGCGCGCCGATCTGGTCCCAGCCGACAGTCGATGTTACGCGCAACCGCGTACTCGTCACAACCGGTGAGAATACCTCTCTTCCCGCGACCAATACATCTGATGCGATCATCGCGCTGGACCTCGATACAGGTGAACCGGCCTGGCTGTTTCAGGCCATGGTGGGCGATGCATGGAACGCCCACTGCCGAGGCACAGATGAAACCTCCGGCCCGAACTGCCCATGGCACTGGGATGAGTATAATATCGGCCGCGATTTCGACTTCGGCGGCGCCGCAGTAATCGTTACCTCCGAGATCGACGGCGAAAGCGTTGATCTGGTGCTGGCGGGCCAGAAGTCCGGCCATTTATGGGCGCTCCGCGCAGATGATGGCACGCTCGAATGGGCGCAACGCATTGGTCAGGGCACGGCGCTTGGCGGTAATCACTGGGGCATTGCAACCGATGGCGAGACGGTGATCCTGACGATCAATGACCCTGTGCGCCCCGGCGCTCCAACGCCTCGTCCGGGTGTATTCGCTTTCAATGTCAGCGATGGCACACCGCTCTGGGAGCATAGCGCTGAGGCCGACTGCGATGACGGGCGCGGGGAACGACTGGTCCGTTGCGAGAGCCTGTTCGGCTTTTCGGCGACGCCGCTCATCGTAGGTAGCTCGGTGATTGCAGGCACTCTGGATGGGAAGCTTTTTGCCTTCGATATCGAGACGGGTGACGTTCTGAATGAGATCGACACGACTGCCCCTCTCACCTCAATCAACGGGCTTCCAGTTCAGGGTGGGTCGATTGATAGCCATGCCATTTCTGCAGCGCACGGCATGATCGTTACAGGCTCTGGCTATGCACGCTTCGGACAAAATACCGGCAATGCACTAATTGCGCTAACGCCGACTGATGGCGAATAGCAGGATTTCGGCAGAAAGCGCTCCGGTCGCGCTTTCTGCCGTATCGTTTACTCTGTGCCGCAATACTGATTTTCGACTTCAATTGACTCTGCGAGTGTCATCATGCCGACGGCTTCCCGGCGCGCATCGACATTCGCACGGTCCTGAATGGTGGCGGGCGCCCACTGGCCATTTTCACACTGGCCTGCCGTACCCCATTTTTGGGCCTCACCATTTGCAGCCATGACATCGTCATAGAACATGACGAACACATACGCGTTGATATCCTCGCGCTCCGCGTATGGCTCAAAGACGGACAGCGTGCTTCGCTGGAAATCCAGATCGCGCAGGTTCGATACAATGTCGAACGCAATCGACATGGTCACAGGGCCGGCTTCGGCGATGCCGTCCCAACCGACGCGGTCAACGTGCGCCTTCAGTTCAGTTGCAGCCTGAGCTGCAGCAAAGGCAAAGAACGGATCGACCAGCTCGAGAAACTGCTCGCGATCTTCCATAGTCATCTGCTCGCTCATCATGATGTCGCTAACGACGATGCCGGGGTATTCAGCGACCATTGCGATACGCGCGATATCAGCCGCAAGTCCGACATTCGCATCATGACGGCGCTCAAACTCACCAGCGAGGTAGCGGGCATTTGCGGACGCATCCTGTGCGTGGGCCGTCGATGCCATGCTGACGGAGGAAACGGCAAGTGCGCCAATCAGAAAGGTAGTGGTCAGAAACTTTTTGAGCATTTAGGGCTCCATCCTGTGTTCAGTGATGAGGCGAACATGCCTGAACCCGTCTGAACGCACCGCAACGATTTGAACGGGCTGGCGTTCAGCTTCAGATCACTCCTCGCCGGGCGTGACTTTTCCACGAAGCGACTTCACTTCACCGCGCTGCTTCTTCGCCTGAATGCGGCGACGGATGGCGCCTTTGGACGGCCGTGTCGCGATCCGCTTTTTCGGAACGACAAGCGCCTGCTCGATCATTTCTTTCAGACGCTCGCGGGCAATCTCGCGATTGCGCGCCTGGCTGCGCGTGTCCTGAACCTGAATGATGATTGCGCCATCCAGCGTCCATTTGCGACCGGCCACGCGCTTCAGACGACGCTTCACCGGCTCTGGCATTGACGGGCTGGAGGCAGCTTCAAAACGCAACTCCACCGCAGACGACACCTTGTTCACATGCTGCCCACCGGCGCCGGAAGCGCGAACGAATTGCTCGGTCATCTCCCAGTCCTGAATGGATATGTCGTTATTGATACGCAGCATATTAGGTCAGCTTCCGGTTCAATCAGGTAAAACGGCGTCCAGAACCATAAAGGTCGGGAAGCGGCTATTCTGCTCATATTTACGCGGGTTGAGCGCTTTCAGTTCCTCTGAAGGCTTTGTCTCATGAATTCCGCGCAGTTGAAAACCGGCAGACAGGATCGGGTTCACGATCTCGTCGAATGAACGATAATAATCATGCACTTCGACAGGTTCGCCGCCAAACCCTTTCCAGATAGCGCTACACAGGTGAACCCCGAACGCACTCGGCGGCTGATACCATTCGTAAGCGGCCATCGGGTGCTGCACCGTCATCACCAGACGTCCTTGCGGCTTTAATAGCCGTGCAAACTCGAAGAGCGGGACCGACCAGTCACGCACATAATCAATCGCCAGCGATGAGACGACGAGATCAAAGCTTTGATCTTCAAGATTGGTGAGCGGCTGTGCGAGATCAGCGACGAAGCAGTTCGCCCTACCCGCTGTCGCGCGCTTTGCGATTTCCACCATATTCGGACTGACATCAAACGCCGCGGCGCTGGCCGCGCCCTTATCGAGCAGGTCGCGGCTCAGAAAGCCCGGTCCGCAACCGGCATCGAGAATGTGAAGCCCTTCGACGTCACCAATGACATTCCGAATTGCAGGATGCTCGTTATAGCCGTTCTCCGCTTTGGTTTCGGCGATCGCAGCATAGCGCTCGGCCAGAGCATCATAGGCCGCAAGCGCGATCGGTGCATTGTCTGACATGAGCTCCCCCGAACCTTATAAGCTTAAGGATGTGGCCGCGAAATACCGTAGCGCTGCGCCATCACCTCAAGCAGATCATCCTTATCATTCACAAAGTGAAGGCCATTGGCTTCTTTCACCGGCAGACCGTCTTCGATATCGCCATAGAGCACCAACGCAGGAAGGTTCTGATTATCCTCGCCTAGCAAATCTACAACGCCCTTGCGCGGCCGGGGCCACTTCAAGCGGCGCACTTCGATCTTCTCTGCCAGCTCTGGAAAGGCAGACATAACGCCTTCCAACAAGACGCAATGCTCGCAATAAAAGATATCGCCGCCATGCGCGGGATCGGCATAGTCGGTCTGTAGAATGAAAAGCACGTCTTTTGGGTCAGACACGGGGCGTATCCTTCTGCCGGAGTTCGCGATGTGAGCGCTGAAAGACGTGCGTGCGTTTAAGCCGCGCGCTCTTCTTCCTGCTTCGCCCAGAGTTCAGCTGCGCCGCGTGCAAGGTCACGCACACGCGCAATGAAAGCCTGACGCTCGGTCGGAGAGATCGCGCCGCGCGCATCAATCAGATTGAACGTGTGAGACGCCTTCAGCGCATAGTCATAGGCTGGCAGAGGCTTGCCCGCTTCACGCAGCGCGTTGGACTGCATCTCGCAATCAGCGAACCAGCGCTTCAACATGTCGACATTGGAATGCTCGAAGTTGAACGCGGACTGCTGCTTCTCATTCTCGAGGAACACGTCGCCATAAGAAAGCGGGTTCGGGCTGTCCGGATCGTTGAATGGCAGTTCGTACACATTGTCGACGCCGAACACATACATTGCGAGGCGCTCAAGACCGTAAGTCAGCTCACCGGAGACCGGGCGCACATCAAGGCCACCTACCTGCTGGAAATATGTAAACTGGCTGACTTCCATACCATCACACCAGACTTCCCAGCCAAGGCCCCATGCACCAACTGTCGGGTTCTCCCAGTCATCCTCAACAAAGCGGATATCGTGGATTTCAGGGTCGATACCAATTGCATAAAGGCTCTCAAGATAGAGATCCTGAATATTGATCGGGTTCGGCTTCAGAATGACCTGAAACTGGTAGTAATGGCCAAGACGGTTCGGATTTTCACCATAGCGCGCATCTGCCGGACGGCGCGATGGCTGCACATAAGCCGCATTCCAGTTCTTCGGGCCAAGCGCGCGCAGAACCGTACCAGGATGCAGCGTGCCCGCACCAACTTCCATGTCGTAAGGCTGCAGAATGGCGCAACCTTTCTCCGCCCAGTATGCCTGAAGCGTGAGAATGATGTCCTGAAAGGATTTCGGTTTGTCTGCGGTTACGATTGCCATCTGAGCCTCTGAGAAATTCGCGCGGAAGCTAGCCGCAAGCGCGTGCGGTTACAAGGCCTGATCTTAGCGGCGCAGCAACGCATGCAATGCCCGCCATGGCGTGGTCTCGCGAGACACGCTGCCCGTATAGCCTGAACATTAGGCACAATCTTTTTGTGATGAAAGAAATAGCGGCACACTTTCCCTTAAACACGCCAAACGTGTTGCGCTGCAGCAGGTTTCGTCGCCGACTTCAGTTCAAGCCGCGGGACATTTCTTTTTTTAGCTTGATCGTCGCCCGCGCAACTACTCGCAGGGAAGCATCATGTCAGATATCAACACAGAAATTCTGAACGGCATATCACGCCGCTCATGGCTCAAAATGGCCGGCATTGGCGCGGGCGCAGCGGGCATTGGTCTGCTCTCGGGCTGCTCACAGGCCACTGCCGATACTGAAACCGCAGCCGTTGTCGCGCCCGATCCGGACGCATTGGCCATCATGTCTTCGAACGAAAATCCGTTCGGCCCGTCACCGATGGCCATCGAAGCCATGCGCGCGGAAGTCGGCAATATCTACCGCTACTCTGGCCCGCTTCTTCAGGAATTCGGCGAGATGATCGCAGAGCGCGAAGGAGTGTCACCTGATCAGGTTCTGATCACCAACGGGTCAACGCCGCTGCTCGCTGCCTATTCACAATGGGCCACCATGAATGACAAAACGGTCCTGACCTCCGCTGTTACCTATGAAGGCGTGCCACGCGTGGCAGAAGCCTATGGTACGAATGTCATTTATACGCCGCTCGACGCAGACCTCGGCTATGACATGGCTGCGATCGAAGCACAGGTTGCGCCGGGTATGGCAGTCTATCTATGCAACCCGAACAACCCGACGGGCCGCACGATTGATCCGGTCGTGCTGGACGCATTCGTTGATTCAGTGTCCGCGCAAGGCATCCCCGTCTTCATCGACGAAGCCTATCTGGACATGTCTGAAGACTATCCAGCTGGCGTGATGACGAAATATGTTCAGATGGGCCGTCCGGTCATCGTCGCCCGCACCTTCTCAAAAATCTATGCCATGGCTGGTCAGCGTATCGGCTACGCGCTCATGCCTGCGGACATGGCGATGGAATGGCGTGGCTATGGTCATCTGTCCAGCGTGAACCATCTCGGCCTTGTCGCGGCTAAAGCGTCACTTCTGGACACAGCCTATTTCGAAGATATGCGCGCCAAAACCAAAGCCGGTCGCGACCGCCTTATCGCTATGGCTGCAGACCTTGGTCGCCCGATTGCACCAAGCCCGCAAGGCAGCTTCATCTATATGGATACCGGCATGAGCAATGCTGCGTTTGCCAGCCAGATGCTCGACCGCGGCGTACGCGTTGTTGGCAATCGCTGGACGGACCTGCCGCAATGGACGCGCATTTGCGTCGGCCTCGATCATGAGATCGACAAGTGCCACGCCGCGGCGGCCGATATCCTTACCGCGATCTGATTTTCCAGTAATCCCCATGTATCTGGACGGGCTCACGGGCCCGTCCTTTTTTATGGGCTAATGGTCAAGCGAACGCGCCGAACCGCCAAAGATTGCACGATAGATTTTCGGATGCCCAAGCATAGAGATGACAAGGCCCAGTATCAGGCCTGAAATCAGCAGGAATACGAACATCGTCTGCATGGCATATCTCCTTCTATGGGAAAGCTAAGCAGACGCGTGGGGTCAGAATAAGGCAGGTCTAAACCCAATCGAGCGGCGCACCGCCGAGAACCGCAGCCGCCCGTTCGGTATAATCCTGCTCGCCTTTGGCCTTATGCATGATCAATCCTTCGTGAAGCACAGTCTCCCCGCGCTTAAGGCCTTTTCGGGCTGTCACAATCACACGTTTGGCTGGCTCGCCCGGTGCGGATCTTACCGGCAGGATTTCGATCTGCCCGGACCGGCTCATCAGATAGGCCAGAATATCACCCAGCACACCAGCGCGGTGGATCAGCGTAATCCGCCCCTTTGGCTTCGTGAGGAACAACATCTTCTTCAACCAGTCATTCAGGGGCACCTCAGCCATATAAGCGTGCGTGCGCCCTTCATGCGTGGTCTTAATACGGCCCGGTTCAAAATATGGCGGGTTGGACATGACCTGATCGAACCGGTTCTCCCAATCTGCCGGAATGCTAGACACGTCCTGCTCAGCGATGCTCACACGATCAGAAAAGCCGTTGGCCTCAATGCCTTGCTTCGCCAGCGGCACCATCACAGCGTCACGCTCCAGCCCGACAAACCCGGCTTCCGCCAGGCGCCAGGCCGCCGGAAAGAGCGCACCGCCCGCACCGCACCCCATATCCAGAATGCGCTGTCCTTTGCGCCCGGACAGGCTTGCGGCAAGCAGAATGGCATCCAGCCCCGCCCTGTAGCCCTTTTCCGGCTGAAAAATACGGACCTGCTCGTTGAGCAACCAGTCCTCAGTCACAAGCGACATTATTCGCCCTTTAATACGTCTTCGATCAGCGCGAGCGCAGCTGCTTTGTCTTCTGAGAACACCAGCACGCGCCGTGGTATTGCCCCGATAGACCCTTCCATGCCGCTCGTGAAGCCGTCCAGCACAACATGCTCAATACCCGCTTCTGTGAGGCGTGCATCAATGACTGACAACTCTACGGCGTTATTCGTTCGGATTAGTTCTTCCAAGCGTTTGCTTTTCCTTTTGATCTGGGCCAAGAGGTTTTCCGATCGCAAATCTTCGTAGAAGATGGCGGCGGAGTGACGCGGAGAGGATGACAGCTCTTTGTTTCGTTGGGAAGAACGCCCTATATCTGGGGTGAGTAGTAAAAAGGTTTTGATCCTTGGACGCCACGCCATTGAAAATTGATTCCGCCAACGCTTTCCAGACACTCTCCGGACTTCTGGACGATGACGTCGCCGCTGTCGAAACGCTTCTGACCGAGCGCGCAGCGAGCCCTGTTTCTGTTATCCCCAATCTCTCCGGTTATATTGTTTCTGCTGGCGGTAAACGCCTGCGTCCTCTGATCACGCTTGCTGCAGCGAAAGCTTGCGGCGCGACTGATATGACGCCGGTCCACTGCCTGGCTGCTGCGGTTGAATTTATTCACACTGCAACACTTCTCCATGACGATGTCGTTGACGAGTCCGATCTGCGCCGCGGCAAGCCGGCCGCGAAGAATGTCTGGGGTAATTCTGCCAGCATTCTGGTCGGCGACTTTCTGTTTGCCCGCGCCTTTACATTGATGGTTGAGACAGGCCGCCTCTCGGTTCTGGATATCCTCTCCAACGCGTCCAGCGTCATCGCTGAAGGCGAAGTGCACCAGCTCGCTGTGATGGGCCAGCTGGACCTGCCAACAGAAGAATATCTTCGCATTATTGAGGCTAAGACAGCCGCACTGTTCGAGGCAGCTTCAGAATCAGGCGCGGTGTGCGCTGATGCGCCTGAAGAGCAGGTCCGCGCGATGCAGGCTTACGGCAAAAACCTCGGCCTCGCCTTCCAGCTCGTCGATGACGCTCTGGATTATGGCGGCACGACCTCTGTTATCGGCAAATCAGTCGGCGACGATTTCCGCGAATGCAAAATCACGCTCCCAATCGTCATCGCGCGTCGCCGTGGCAGCGCAGACGACAAAGTATTCTGGGATCGTGCGCTTAATCCTGAAACTCAGGAGGACAGCGATCTGGCACATGCTATCCATCTGATCCGTTCCACTGGCGCGGCGAAGGATACGCTGGCAGAGGCCCGTTCATACGTTGAGATCGCGAAGAAATCGCTGCAGTCCCTGCCAGCCTCGCCATACCGCGATGCTCTGTCGTCGCTGGCTGATTTCTGCGTCGACCGCGCTTACTGATTATCCTGTTCGAGATAACCGTTTTCGAGAGCTGATGCTCTGATCTTGCGATTGACCACATACAGGATCGCAAGAAGAACCGCGAAGCCGACAAGCGCGCCGCCCACCGGAAACACGAGCGAAAAGCCCGCGATCAGCGCGCCATGCACGCTCACCCAGACGTAAATCCACGCAGTCAAAGGCTGCGAGACTCGTGCCTTCAGCATGATCTGATAAACGTGCTCACGATGCGGCTGCATCAGGTTTCGCTTACGCTGGAACCGCCAGATAAGGGTCAGCAGCACGTCAGCCAGAAACGCGATGAAGAGCGACGGTGCAATCCAGACAGAGCTATGTGTGCGATCCACCCAAATGAGCACCAGCCCCGCCAGATAGAAGCCGACGAACAAAGCGCCCGCATCACCTGCGAACAGCTTGCCGCGTCCATTCCAGAACAACAGGCCAAACAGTCCGCCAAGCAGGATAAGTGAGCAGGCAAGAATATCGTACTCACCGGTGACGGCGGACAAGAAAGCAAGTGCCGTCGCGATTACGGCTGAGGAGCCCATAGCGAGGCCGTCAGAGCCGTCCATAAAGTTCACGGCATTCGTCGTAACAATCAGCCACGCAGCAGATCCGATCACGCCGAGCACCAGCCCTGTTTCCCAGCTGTGGCGTCC